>Ga0265297_10005294_pt1 | contig 19833 bp, 35 predicted proteins | sample Munlanlwell13791_FD_192502 | JGI IMG/M metagenome (GOLD analysis project Ga0265297, IMG submission 192502) | Leachate microbial communities from a municipal landfill in Southern Ontario, Canada - Leachate well 137-91 | ecosystem: Engineered > Solid waste > Landfill > Unclassified | place...
GTTCGTTTGAGGTCTGGACTTCCAGTAGTGCCTTGACATACTGGACTACAGCGACTTCCACGATTGCCCAGACTTCCACACTTCCTTACTACAAGCATGGGGCATACAGTTGCAAGATAAGTACGGCAGCAGGGACTCTATCTCAATCAATTTCTAACTTTGGAGACATCCAGTTCTTACGTGGTAAAAATGCTACCTTCACTATTCAGGCATGGTGCGATACTGCTTCCGCCTTGAGAATATCAATCAATGATGGGGCTACGCAGACTTATTCTGATTACCATGCTGGCGATAGCGCATGGACTGAGGACAACCCTAGAAACGATGATATGTATGTTACACAGTACATAGACCCCAATGCCACACAGGTAACTTTTACCATACACCATGAAAGTGCTACCGCCAACAGTTACGTTGACGATGCTCGTGTGATTTCAGAGCCAAGAGGTAAACTTTACATCGGCAATCTTGGGCTTGTCAGGAACAAACCCCATCAGGTATTTATAGAGCCATACTACTATAGTCAGGATGAAGATTGGATAAGAGTCAGGGATTGCAAGGTTGACCCAAATGGTTATCTCTACATTCCAACATCTTACCCAAGCGACAGGCGGTTAAGAATCAGGGGAATAGGATACCTTGACTTCCTTGCCTCTGGGGTAAGCTCTACGGCATGGACAGCCACCATAGCCCTTGATGAACCGCAGTTAAAGGTACTGGTTGCCGAGGCCGCTTTGCAACTTTACACTACAATGGCTTTACCTAACTTTGAGTCAGGAACTAGGGATGAGTTTGCCAAAGCATCAACATACTGGGACAGCGAATCGGCAAAGCGCAGGGCTAAATACGGCATGAAATCACCTTCAGCAACTATACACTGGGGTATTGGATGAAAATAGCTTTAATCCCGAAGAGAAAGATAACGGCAGCAGAAGAGCAATCGGTACTGCTTTCTCAGGCGTTATCCTTTATCCAGCAGGTATTTGAGTCAAAGCTAGATGTTACTTTGGACACTACTAACCTTGTAACTCATGCGGCAGACACTTCGACACATGGCGCTACCGGGGCAATTCTAGCTACTGAAGATGTAGACGATACCCCGGTTGACGGAGCGACTACCGACCCGATAAGCTCCAACTGGGCTTATGACCATAAGGCTGACCCCTCGGCTCACCATGTAGCCACCACAAGGCTTGCCTCAAAGACTCAGACCGAAACTCGTGACAACACTGCCGCTAGTGGCAATGTTAGCTATACTGGTTATGGGTTTACGCCCACCGCATTGATTATCTTTGCCTGTCTTAACGACACGGTCAATACCAGCTTCGGACACTGCGACTCCGTGCGGGTAGAGCAGGTCATGATGTACCGGCAGGAGGTTAGCCAGTGGACACACAATTCCAACCAGATAGTGTATATCACCTCTGCCCTTGCCGCCAACCGCCAGACCGCTATTGTAGCTTCTTACGATGCTGACGGGTTTACTTTAACATGGACTAAATCGGGGACTCCAAGCGCCGGAACTATTGCGATGATGGTTATCGCCGTAAGGTAACCCCACTGTGAGGTAAATATGGAAACGAAGTCAATAAGAGTATTTTATCGCAAATCGGATGGTGAAGTGGTGTGGTCTCATGAATTGAGGGGAACTGGTAAATTCCCTACTAGTGTAGCCAGCGACCTAGCGGGGATATCTGGCCAGATGCCCGATGGTTTAACGCCGCTAGGGGGGTTCCCTGGTGATTACGCCTGTATCGAGGTGGACGACACCGTAGTGATTGAGGGTTTCCTAGCATCGGACAGCAACAAGGCCGTTGACGGTAAGTTGGTCACCGGAACCCCTCGGCCAGTTTTGCCGGCGGTAAAGCCGCGTGACCTAGCGGCTGAGCTGGATGCAGTGGCGAAACGCTTGAGTGCTTTAGGAGGCTAGGAGATAAGATGACTAATCGCACACATGACCACGAATTGCTGATAGGGTCAACCACTTACCGTCTTAACCTTATACGGGATGATAACGGCAAGGCGTTGTATTCCGTTACTGAGGATGTGCCTGAATATTCGCCAGAGATTGCCTTTGAACAAACAGATTGGATAAACGGGCATGGAAACTACTGGTTTAATGACGAGTCTGCATACTTTGAAGGCCAGTCCATTGATACTACACAGGAAGGCAGAATCATACTCGGCCCTAAAATCCATGAAGTATATGAAAGTGATGGCACGGAACTTGACTCTGCCCCCGTATGTTTCGGGTGGTTTGCCGCTGCTTCTACCCCCGTTTGGCTGTGCGCTACGGCAGGCAAGATATACAGATATGCCAAAGTTGATACGGGGATAGATACTAATGAAACTCTGGATACAACCGAGACAGGTGTAGATTTGGATGCAACCGGGGCTACCGCTATCCCAGTAGGCTCAGTTATCCATGTTGAAAATGAGCAGATGTATGTTACGGCAACAGGGACAACCCTGACAGTGGTACGTGGGTTTAACGGGACTACTGCCGCTACCCATGCTACCAACATAGACATCTATATCTCAAAGTGGACTGCCGCTACTACTACGGTTGCCGGTGTAACTGATTTGAAAGAGTTTAAGGGTATCATGTATGCCGCTGTAGGTAGCACCACCAAGTACTATTACTCTACCGATGGGAATACATGGACACAAACAGACCTGACCGATGGCTATGCCGTCAAGTTCCTGTCATCCTACAATGCTGATGGCACAGCTGTTACCCTGTGGAAGTTCAAGAAACCCAACGAAATCAGCTACACAACCGATGGCAGAACTGTTGCAGGTGGAGGTTCACAGTGGGCAAGCCCCGCTTATATAGGCGATACATCGGCGGATATTACCAACTTGTTCCTTGTTAATGACAACTTTATGATAGGGCGTGAGGACAACCTTTACAACTATGATTCGGTAGGCGGTACTCACCCTCTCATGGATGACCTTAAAACATCTCAGTCCTCAAGAAACTTCCAGTACATAGCTACATGGCAGACCGCTACCTACTTCTCACGTGGCGATAGGCTTGGTGAACTCAGTGCCAGTAATACCTTTAACCCTGTAGGGCCGCTGGAAAGAACGATAGATATAGGGAAGGTAGGCTTCTGCACAGGCTTGACGGCAGACCACAACTATCTCTATGCTGCTATAGATGAAGGGACTAACATCCATATCTACAAAGCGAGGGAAGTAAGAACAGTTAAGGGGCTGCTGTGGCAGTACTGCCCCTGGGTATTTATCGGTACTAACGCCTGCACTACTATTAGTGTTTGCCAGCACTCCACTACAGACAGGAGATTATGGTTTGGCTATGGCACTCATACAGGATATGTAACTATTACCGATAACCCTACGGCAGACAGTAATGCGAGGTTCGCTTCTTCAGGCTGGCTCAGGATGTCCTACACTTACGGGCATAATCTCTACTGGGATAAGTTATTCAACCGGCTAATTACCGATACTAAGGGGTGTTCTGCTACAGAAACAATCTCCCCATACTACAGGAAGAACACGGATACTACGGCGACAGCATTAACGGCAGCAATTACAACCAATGGTGTGGTGCAGACAGATTTTACCAGTTTGGTAGCCTGTAAAAAGATACAGTTTCAGGCAAACCTTGCTACAGGGGACAGCACCAAAACGCCGGAACTCTTAATGTTCAAGGCAACAGGGGTAGAGAATCCCGAAGCCATCAGGATACATGAGTGTACTTATGCTATAGGGGATAAGCCTTCAGACAGGGCGGAAACTCTCAGGTCTATTTTAAGAACCGCTAGAACATCAGTAGCCCTTATCCGGCTGGCAGATTTGCGCTATGGAGAACATGTTGCTGGGACTACTGGCACTGATTATGCCTATGTGGTGTTGCAACCGGGCTACCCCAAAGAGGTTGAAGTCGTGCATGAAAAGGGGAGACAACCTGAACTGGGGATACAGGTGAGGTGGCAGGAAGTGGGGAATACTATAGTAGATGATTGGGGATACTATTACGGAGCTATTGAGGACATATTCCAAGATGTTTATGACGCTACCAACCATGCACTCGGATTTACTGCCGTATAAGGAGGTATTATGGCTAGCACAAGTTCTTTATATACGATTCTCAATGATGTATGGGACTCTACTAATCATGCCCTGAAAATGGTTCTTAACTACATCCATACCCATTCTAGTAATGACGATGGCGGGCAATTGGATTGGGATACCTGTTGGTCTGATGCTGTTCATAGTCATGCCTCCAGTGCAGAGGGGGGTCAATTAGATTGGGATACCTGTTGGTCTGATGCTGTTCATAGTCATGCCTCCAGTGCAGAGGGGGGTACAATAGCCCATAGTGCATTGACAGGTTTAACAACAGGGGATGACCACACCCAATATCTAAAGGAAAGTCTCTTAACTACTGCCGGTGATATGCCTTATGCTACAGGGGCAGGGGTATGGACAAGATTAGCTATAGGTGGAACTGTAGGGCACATTCTTTCCGTAGCCCCTGGCGGGGCAGCCCCAGAATGGAGAGCAGAAAAAGTTAGAACTAGTATGTTGTTATCACATACCAGGGATATGACAGCAGCTTCTGGGGATGTAGCTTATACAGGTTATGGATTCCAACCTACCTCTTTAATTATAATGGCTGGTGGGTCTCTCGAGGAAGGGCCGTCTTGGGGATTTGGTGATGTCAATTTATCAGAGAAGATGTTTTTTAAACATTTAGATTACACATTCGTGTCAAACACCAGTGCCATTGTAGGGTTATGGCAGTCATATACCTCTGTAGGGCAAACTGCTGTATTAAAGTCTTTAGATGCTGACGGGTTTACTTTAACATGGACTAAAACTGGCACACCCTCCACAAGTACCGCCACGCTAATAGTTTTAGCCTTAGAATGATTTAAGCCTCAATTCTCGCATAGATTTAACACACGCCATAGGGATAAATTATGAACTGGATTTTGAAAAACGTATAGCGACTATGGAGGATTGGCATATCCCATGAAGGCGGATGCAGAATATCATCTTAAAGGGGGTGTTATGAAGAAACTTACCGAAACTGCCAGAGATGAATTATTAGTCAGGTTAGATGAACGCACCGAAAGTATCATCAGGGAACTCACATCCCAGAACAGTCACCTTGAGAGGATAAATGGTAGTATCGGTAAGCATGAGGAATCCATTGTTACTATCCATACTACTCTCTATGGGTCTGGGTCTGACAAGGGATTATGCCACAGAGTAGATAAGAACTCAGGGAACATCGTCAAGTTCATGGTTGTACTGGCGGTTGTTGCAGGTGGTGTTGGCGGTGGCGTAGCCGAGATAATCAAACTCTTTGCATAGCGAGGTGTTGCATGGTAGATAATCCAGACCTTATTGAAATGTCAGAGATTGAAATATGGCGGCTCATAGAAATAATCCACAGGCAAGGGTTATCCTACTGGCATATCCTTAGAATCCTTCCACGTATATTTGAAGGGCTGATGATGAAAGCAGATGCGGAATACCACTTGAAAGGGGGGCAATAATGGATGATGAAAAGCCCCCCTCTAAGACTGCTATTAGAATCACTGAAAAACCCATTCGTGATAACATCCCTTGTACTGGGGATACTGGGTGCGCCTCCCCTCTGGTTTTCAGGTATTTGCTTGGGCAACGGACAGGAGGGGTTAGCACTATGGCTCTTTGCCTCATGGGTGATTATCTATACCCTTGACGCTCTGGTAACTTTGACCCTTCTGATTAACGCTAGGAAGTAGTTACCTTATTCTTTTTGGCTCTCTTCCCTACCGCTTTTGGAATGACTGAACTGATAGCCCCGACCAGGTTGACGACAAACTGAAAGATGCTTGAGGCATTTATCACTATCTGTATAATATCGTCAGCGAAATGGATGCGTTCTGTATCGGTCAGTACACCATCCTTCATAAAGTCAATATAGTCCTGCCGAGCCTTTAATATTGCCATCCAGAAGTTACGGCATACAGGGATGATAACCGCCCATGATGCTGCAAACAATACCCCAAATATTGCTGCAATAATTTTCCAGTCCATGTTATTCCTCCTTACATTATATCGTACTACATCATAATAAAACGGATGTTTGTTCCTTGCCAAGATTTAAGTTCCTTTTGTAATTCATCTGTTTGGGGTTCTATAAAGAAAAATTCTTTTGTCTCTAAAATTACACAATTAAGAGCATGGGCATCAGTCCAGACAATCCCGAAGGCCAGGTCTGACCATCCGGGAACTGATACCTGCCCCATAAGTCTGTAGGAGAAGTCATCACAGTCCCGTACTTCTGGCACATACCCCATTTTATTAGTCTGGTCTTGTGCAAGAAACCATGCCATATCCTCATCGCTGACAAGTTTATAGTCATTCATGTCTGAGATAAAAAGTTTGCAATCTGGAAATCTTGCTCTGATTATATCCGTTACCACCCCGCCACTCACCGCGATAGATGATTTAGGTAAAGGCAATATATCAGAATTCCCTATAGCCTTATTGCCGAATAGATTAAAACACATCTTTATCTCCTAACGCAGATATGGGAACAGACGAAAATACATATCGCTATCTCTATCAGCCACGCCATCCAGTTTACTTGCATGGCTCTTTCACCACACAATATTTACGCATGGTAATACCGCACATTATTTTACCCTATACTAACTTGGAATTTAATTCAAAGTTAATGAATTGCAAAGTATTTTTTTGAGCATCACTTAACCATATCAAGTCCTCTATGAACGCATTAAGTATATTTTGAGGCATTGGGGATGGCACACATTCAGGAATTTTCCCTGCGTCCACTCTCTGAAGATTTTTCGTTAATTGTGCATCAATGTCCATTTGCCCTTTTCGACATTCATCCAATAACACCCTGATAGTTTCTTGCTTTTTCTCACATCCACTGTCTATACTTGCCATTTTATTTTACCTCCACGCAATATTTATCCATTATGGTTTGTATCTTGTAGAATGTTTCCTCAATACCAGTAGGGATTAGTTCATGGCGATTTTCATGCAAAGCTAATAGGGTTAAGTCCAGCATATTCCTTGTTGACAAAAGACTTTCCTCAAGGTCGTTATCCATTTCTGTAGGCTCTGATGGCTTCCCCTGTGGCATTTGTGGTTTTGCTCTCATCTTAAACTCCTGTCATTTTTTACCTTATCCATCACCTTTTGCAAGGTAGAACCCCATGAACAATGTCTGCATGATATACCCTCATCGGTAAGTTCCAGCCACAAATCTTTAGCACCGCATTTGGGGCAGGGAATACGCTTGGAACGAGCAGGGTTGCCCTGCCCATAGGCTTCTAGTATTGATATAAATTCTTCACTTGCATCCCAAAGACACTTATCAAGGTAATTATGGCAGGTTTTGCATGTAATATCTTTCCCGCAGAACTTACGGGCTATCTCGCAATAAGAATCATCAATAGTATCCATGCTCATCTTTTACCTCTCACTTCACTATAACTCAATCATCTATCATTGTCAAATCATCAGGGCTGGAGAAACCATAGGGGGCATAACTTCCCTGCATATAATATTCACCGATAGCACACAGACTCCTAGTTAGCGGCGTTCCCCTAGCAAAGCCCTTCATGTAATCTATAGAGAATACCCTCTTGTTATCCTTGCTGAAATCCCGTTCCTCCCCACAGTAAAGACATCTTCCGTAGTTACTCCTATCTATCTGCCAGTAATGGGGGCATGGTAATTGGATTTGCTTGGGGCTGATATGGTTCGGATGATGCCTTAACCTATTCATATTCAATTTCCTTCCCAAGTTCTATTGCCAGTTCCAATTCTCTCCTAGAACCCTGTGATGTTTCCCACCCTTTAAGCATATAGACAATATCGGAACGCCTTACCAGTTCCTCACATCCCTTCAACCAAACATCATCGGAGCACTCATTCTGGAAATGAGCAGTATTCAAATGAGGGCATATCACTGAGTAACCTTGCTTCCACCACTTCAAAGCAGCAGCTTCAGCATGGATAATATTCAAGTGTATTTGATAATGTGTGGATGCCCTGAATTTGCCAGCAATATAAACTACCTTCACAATCTTGTAGCCTCCACCAACTTAATAAGATTCTTTGCCTGTCTAATATCATCCTCATGCCGGATGATTTCACTCTGTAGGAACTTTATGAAAGCCTTTGCTTCTTCTGTGGTTAGAGTACCGACAATCACTTTATGTTCCTTGTTAAATATCATTTCTTTTTCTTCTCCTTCTGCCACTCATCATAAAGTAATATCGTAGCTTCTAGCACCCTACGGGTCTGCCAATTCTCAACCTTCATGGGGAAGGCTACATGGCCTTCCAATTTCTTGACTAGCTCTGGGCTATTGGCTATCCTGGTTATAGCTTCTATCAAATATTGCTCTGACATTACACACCTACACTGACTCTTGGCTTACCTTCACCTGCCAATTGAACCTCTAAGTGTCTAATTCTTTGCTGTGCTAGTTTGAGTAATGTTTGATGTTCGTGTTTCCCTCGTGTAGTGATAACAAGATTTTCTAATCTATTATCTTCTCTATCCCCGTTAAGGTGATGTACAATTTCGTTAGTCAATAATGGTCTCCCAAGATATTTAGCTACAACTAAGCGATGTTCTCTGACATAACCAATATTACTTGCCATTGAATAATATTTACTATCAGGGGATATTTTAATAGTCCAATAGCCATTCTCTTTTCTCCTACCCCCTTTCCAGTTTGGATGATTCTCTAATCTGTAGTTTCTTCTAGAAGTATCTCGGCAAACTTTACATACTCTAGGATGTTCTCCTTTTGCTACCCACCTTTCTTTTCCACAATCAGGGCAAGCAACCCAAATGAATTTACGCCTTAATTGTTTGTGTTTAAGACCCAATTCTCTAGCAGTTTTAATTTCTCCTAATATTGGCATAATTATACCGACTTACTCACATCTAGTAACCCAGTGGTAGGATTGATATGGAATTTGGCACAGCAAATCTCCGTAGGTGGATAAACTTTTTGCTCACCATAACTGGCAATAATACCTTTGGTATATGTCCTAAACCATGAGCCAGTAACACAGCCGATTGAGACGGCACTCTTTATCTTGCTTTCCCCTTTGTTGTTATCAATAACTGTCATGCGAGATAAGGATTTGGGAATATAGTCGTGCATATGACCATAGCCATAAATGTCGGCTTCAAAAGATTTCATAAACCGCATGAGTGCCATGAGTTTCGCCCCTTCTGTAATTGCCCCACTAGCCCCATGAGTAAAAGCCCCTGTAATCAAATGTTGTTCGGTACTGTTTTCCCTTCTGAACTTAAACCGGATGAAACAGGAATAGCCCAGATTATCTACTCCCAGATTATCACATAGATTCTTCTGTACATTATCATGGTTAAAGATACGGATACTATTTTCATGATTGCCATAGAGCAACCCCAAGCATTTCTTTTTTATAGGCTCAAACAATTTAGATACCCATTCCGTCTGGCAATGTGCGATGTTGTCAGGTTCTACCCATTCAGCTATTGACTTCTGGTTAGGGTCAAACCTTTTATCCTTCGGAGTAATCCACTCTGCGTAGTCACCCATACCAATCCAGTATGAGTTCCTCTGCTTGGCTATCTCAGTTACCTTTCTCTTAATATCAGCCTCTACGCAGTGTATTGTACCAGCATGAATATCCCCTAGCGTATAAACCTGGAACACACTATCACTCATCTTGTATGGGATTATTATATCCTTTGTCTCCAATTAAAACAGCCTCCTCTCCTGTATCTTATGGCATCGCCAGCAAGTACGGGTAATAAAGTTGCCCCTGTATGGATGCTGTAGCCAGTTGCCCCACTTGTGAATACTGAGTTTACAGAGTATCATCTTTTACCTCTCTCTGATTAAATGGGCCATTGAATGGCATTTACCACAAAGCAGCTCGCAGTTGTCCTTATCGGTAGGGCTACCACCATGACTGCGAAACTTCTTCTCATGTTTTACCAGCCCTCTCCAATCAGGCTTCTCACCACACCGGGCGCATAACCCACCCTGCTCCATGAATAACCTTAGCTCCAATAGCTTTTCCTCTATCATCTGTTTCTTTTTCTTAGGGCTGATTTTGTTGATGGGCTTATACTTCATCATCTTTTACCTTTAAAGGGCTTTCCTGTTGATTTTGGTGCGTCTGGTAATGGGTCAGGCATTGGTTCTGCAATAGTTAAAAGAAGGTAAGGTGGCTCTTTCTTTTGGATGGTTATATCGCCGTCATGCCATCGCATATTTATATCGTTAATCCCTGTAGTTTCCTGAATAGCGTCAAGGGTACACTTGGAGAGGTTAGATAAATCAGGACTTCGTTTCCATGAGGTAAAGAAGCCATCGCACCTTATCTCTAGTGGCAACTCCCAATCCTCAAGGTGCAGATGTTTAATAATCCAGCCAAGTTCCTGCATCCAGTCTTTAGCTTCCTGTTTGGTGTAAGTGCCACCATCCCTGCGCCTGCCCTTGTAATGGTTGACTGAGATAACAGAGCCAGGGTAATCAATCCGTATAGCTTCTTTACATCTTTGATGGTTCATCTTTTACCTCACTTTCATTGTAAAGTAATGGATGCTACTTGTCAATATAGCCTATCTTGTCACAGGTTTGACAGGGTTTTTTGTCTTGCCATCCCTTCCCAAAGCATGTTGGGCATTTCCTAATCTCTCTGAAATTGATTATCTTGACTCCTTGTGCAATCCCATAAGCGAATGTTCTACCAGATACTCTTTTTTTGGACTCTTTGACTTTGCCAATAGTTAGTACAACCTCGTCAGTCTCCCCCAGTTTATCCAGCAATAGCTCGCAATCAGCAAAGTCTTTGGTGAACTGTCCACCCCGGCCTGCCTCAGCCCCCTCCGCTTTCTGAATAGCGATGATGCCTATACCCTTGCCAAGTTCTTTTTTGATAGCTTCCATGACAGAGCCAATCATGTAATGCTCCCCAGTATCAATGTTTATCCAGTCTATAATGTTTATTTTGTCTTTCATTATATGCTCGGCGTAATCAGCTCTGACAGGGAGCAGTACAAACTTATCATTACCATCTTTATCTGCCCACTCTACCCAATCCATAGCATCCAATCTATTCAGGAAACGGGAAGAAGGTTCATTCTCAAGAGTGGTATATTCATTCCCCATAAGGGTTGGATGTGCTTCTATGTTTTCACCGCAGAAGTTCATACATAGGGTAGTCTTGCCGAAGTTAGACCTGCCAGCTAGTAGTATCAAATCCCCTTCCCGTAAAACTATATCCTCGGCAAACAGCATTTCCTCTCCTGTATCAAAATCCCTGGGGAAGCAAAGTATCACTGGCGGTCTGCGTTCCTTGCCAAATACCTGCACCGGCTTGACCTGCTTGATAACATGGTAAACACCATCATTCTTCCCAGACGGCTTCACTATCCTCTTATCAATAAGGTTGTGCATCAGGACACGGATGCCATCATGGGCTGATGAACTGGGGTCTATGTGTAATTCATTTCTTAGATAACTAAGAGAAACATCTTTCCCCTCTGCGTTTTTAAGAAACTCATTTAGCCTGTCAGATAATCTTTCAGCCATTCAAACCTCTTTAACGCTATTAACGCTATTAACGCTATTAACGGGGATTAACGCCACCTGTGCCTAAAAATTAACGCTATTAACGCTATTAGCCTCAGCGTTAATCCCCCTATAGGAGCATATAATTAGTTAGTTAATTATTATAGTATATAATTATTATATTTATTATTCTTATTAGTAGATGATTTAAGCCACAATGAGTGTAGGTAGATTAAGTGTCCTTTTATGGCGTTAAATTCATCTCTTGTTACTGCCCCAATGGGTGTGTATTCTGGGGTATTGTCATAGATATTGATTAAAGATTGCACATCGTGGTCGCTGAGGTAATCCGTAACATCCCCTTTTACTTTAACAGGTAAGGCAAGAATTTTCAAACTAGAGCACCAGCCATAGAGTTGATTTGCAATCCTCGTGGCGTATTGCTTCCCTGGGGTATCATTATCGGGGATGATAGCAACCCTAGCATGGTAAAGGTATGAAACATGCTGTGGCAACCACTGGGAACTAGAACCACCAGATATTGTGGTGGCTATTATCCCCTGTGCTCTCAGGGTTTCTACATCTTTTTCTCCTTCTACGCAAAAGATAGAGATGCCATCATTTACTGCTTTCAGGACTTCGGGTAGATGATACAGGATTGGTTGTACGCCTTTTAAGTCCCATATCCAGCCACCATTGCCATCCGGTCTGCGCTGTCTGAAATTCTTGGGCATGTATCTGACTACCTGATAGATGAGTTTGCCATCTTCGTTAGTGTAATCGTAGGTGGTTGAAATAACTGGGGTCTCGTTTTCATGGTTCAATCGTAAGTCTAGCATTTTAATTATGTCCTCATATTTGCATCCGGCAAAGCAGTAAAGTAAAGCCTTCCCGTTTTCGTCTTTGATTGATAAGCTCTGGTGAATATCATGGTGTGCAGGGCAACGAGCAACGAAACCATCTTTTACCTTTTTAACATTCTCTAGCCTCGCTATTGCGGTTTCAAATTCTGTTTGCATTAAAAGCCTCAAAGTGTTCCGCTATGGTTTGGAACTCAATAGCACAGACTTCTAGTTGCTTTATACACTCTGATAGGTGAAAGTCTCTCAGTTTACAGAGTTTGTTGTATTCTTCCCACTTCTGTTTTTCTATCTCTTTCCAGTTTTGTTCCATCTTTAACCTCCAAACATTTCAGGCACTCTTTTGGCCTATCGGGAGAAGGGAAGCTGCCACCATATTTACAGTAACGGCAGGGGTACAACTTCTTTTCTTTAAGTAAATGTCTCTTCATCATTACTCTAGTGTGGGATTTTTAGGCTTTCCGGCGAATAGCGTGTAACGTTCATTCAAAACTATACCTCCCCTAACATTTCGTAGAGTGTGGAAAACTTGATTCCGTAGTCTTTAATTTCACCCAGTGGCATAAAGGGCGGTCGCTCCTTCAATGACCTGTCAAACACTGGTCTGTGAAAGGTTGGCAAGTTAGAGTAGAGCAGCTTTGCCCGTATCGCCTTAAAGGAATAGCCTCTGCCAGTATGATTGGTTAGCTTCACAAGCCCTGCTATCGCCTCTGTATAAGCATTTGTGACCGGATGGTCCCACCATGCAAATATCTCACCCTTCCAGTTGCCTACAGCCGTTGTAAGAGGCTTGTATGCTGGCTGAAGCTCGGTCGGGATGCTCTCTTTAAGGGAATCATACCGGTCTATGGCTTCTTGCCTGTCCTTGACCATCCAGAGGTCACAGAAGTCCTCTTTGAACTGATATGCCTTGCCGAGTAGAGGGAATTGCCCCAACCATGTATCCAGTATGAACTGGTCTTGCTCGTTGAGGTCGCTCTTGCGGTGAAACAGGATATAGCGGTCACGCATCAGTGTCCGGCGTTGACGTGGTGTAAGCTCTGACCTGGTATCTTTCCTTACCGTGTCCATGCCCTGAATGGCTAACCGGATAACGTGGAATCGGTCTATAATGACTGTGGCTTGCGGTAGAATGTCCCTTACAGCGTCTTTATAGGGCTGCCACATGTCCATAGCCACTAGCTCGATACGCTGGCGGTCGGGGAGCTGGTGAAGATAACGGCTCACCACGTCTTTAGTTCTCGATGTCAGCATATCAATGACAGTCCTTTGCTCCACGTTGGTCAGGATACACCTTGCTTTTCTCACAAGGTGGACTTCATCAATGCCTAACCAGCGGGGAGTTTCAAACTTGACCTCGCTATCCAGCCTTGCTACTTCCAGAGCAAACAAGCGCCGAACTGTGCGCTCATGGATTCCGGTATCATCGGCTACGCTTACGAAGGTGCGCTTCATGGATTCCTTGCCGATGTAGGCCAGTAACCGTAGTGTGGCTGCATGGTTTTTATCCATATCCGCCAGCGGCTGGAAGCTGGTTTTACCACAGGCTCGACAATGGTAACGCTGCCGATGTACTATCAAGCCTACCCGCTTATTGTGGATTGGCAAGTCCATAAATCTCTGTTTCTTGACACCATGCCGATAGAGTTCGCCTACTACTCCGCACCGGATACAGGCTTGAGGCTCCGGCGTGTATTTAGCATGGATAGCGTAGTCATACTCGCTCTCTTTGACTTCCATGACTTCCCAATCTGGTAGATTCAGTATGTTCATTTAACCCCTTCTATCCCTGCCATCGTCTGTAAATGGTATCTCCGGCGGTTTAATACAGACTGTGCGCCCTGTGCAATTCGGGTATGCGATTCTCCCAGGACACATTCCGCAAAGTGGTCTATCATGCTCTAATGTTTGGCACGTGAAGCAAATACAATTCAGTTCCTTACAGGTTTTCATTTACTCTCGCTTTTATCGGCGATTAGAAAAACTGCCTTTTTGCCAGGATACCATGATACTGCGCCAGCGTTTTTAATAATTTCGTTGAATTTATCAATGGCTTCTATTACTTCATCTGGTAATTCTCCATCTTCAGCCAACACGTCACAACCGTAATCGTCTTGAATTGGCGGTAGATATTCAGGCTCACAGATTATCAGGCGCAAACTATCTGCTGTCCCGCCTTCATCCTCAAGGAAACATTCAACGTCATCCCAATCTTGGAAATATCTATCGGCAGCATCGGAATAGAGCATCCCTTCGCCGTTCCATTCCTCTTTTGGCATGGCATCATATCTCTTTATTTGTCTGTTTTCATGGCATTGAGGACATATCAACCTACCTCTATCAACAGGCTCACCGCAATCCTCACAGCGAGTATGAGTGCAACCATCATACCTTGCAGCACGTTCATCATTACCCCAATAATGTCCGTGTCTACTTACCCAACCAGATAAACCAGTTTGAAAATGCGCTGCTTCGTTACTGTCAAACAAAACCACCTTAGTATCAGTTCCTGACATTTTATTCCTCCTGCAAATACGTTCTTTATCCTGCCAGCACATACGCACCTAGCAAATACGTGCCCCTGCTTTTTACCCTTACGGTCAGGGGGGTAGAGGGTGACCCCATCCCCTTAGCTAGTAGCTTCGGTAGACTGGTCAACAAACAGGTCAACTTTTCAACCGCCATAGCCAAAGTGGTTTTTGGCTGGTCTAACCCCTGTAGCCGGACTGGTTTTGCATCGGGTAAACCATCAAAGCTAACTGGTTGGTTTTCAACCACTCGTAACCACCCTAAATTCGTATCTATTTTGGCTGGCATCCGGTCACCCCCTTATCCTGTTTGTCTGTTTTTGCTTTCGGGTACATAGGCTCGGAGGTTAAGGCTTGCAGATTCAATCCGTCATGCACATGGTGCAGGAGTTGGTCGAGTTCGGTTATCCTCGCTTCTAACTGGCTGGCTACTTCCCGAAAGATAGGGTTAATCACTTCGGTAATGAGTTCGTGAGCTAGGGCTAGACAGTCCTGGGGCTCGTTGAGTTTGCCAAAATACATGATGTGGTTAGCAAGCCGGACTTCGATGCTATCCGGCTCCGCCTGGTAGTAAAACGGATTGTCCTTATTGAACAGTTCCGCTTGCCGTTTCAGGACTTCCAGCCGGATAGGTTTAGGTACTCTCATTAAGTCCGTAGCTGACCACTTCATCAGGTCACAGATACCGTATCTGTCACCGCACTTGTTGCATTTGACCGCAGCTAAACCGATGTCCGTTCCGGTAAGAAGTTCAAATTCGTGCTTGCACCATTTAGTCATGGCACTAATCCCTCTTTATCCACCATTGATATAATTCCTCTCCTGTCTTAAATTTATGTTTGAAGGGCTTACCCCTTTTTGTAATATAATTCTGTGCTTTCATCCTATCTACTATACGTTCGGCAGCAAGCCTATATAGCTTAGCTATTTTAGGGAACATCTTTTCCTCTCGCTCCACGTCTCTGGAAAACGGGCAAAGGATACAACCAATGCGAGTAAACCCCTGATGGTAAAGTTCGCATACTGGCAATTCATTTTCCCTGATATACTGCCAAATATCATATTCATTAAAGTCAAGAATAGGGCGGATGAAGGTCAAATCACGCTTAGGGTTTCTGTGAGCTTCTACATAGCATTGATGTTTTCGGATAGTTCCCTCACTTCTTCGATTGCCGACGATAACTACACGACCAGTTCCCCCTGCTTCTTTAATAACCCTGCAACACCATCTATTCAGGCGTGTAGGCAATCCGTTCGTATCAACCATTTTCCAAAAGCCCTTAGCATGAAAGTCCCATAGCACATCAGGATAGTGGTCTTTTATGAACGTTCTCACCTGCGGCGGGTCAATAGGACTGACACAGTAATGGACGTCAAATTTAACACCTGCCTTTTTAGCTAAATCATAGATAACCACGCTATCTTTACCACCGGAAAAGGCAAGGTAGTATCCCTCCGGCGGCTCCCATGCTTGCAGCAAAGCGATAGCAGTTTCAATTGTGGTCAATCCTGTCTCTAGATTTAATTGCATTAGTCCCATATTACATTTCCCTGATTAATTCAGACTCTGGCGGAGCGCAATAGATATCTAGTATGCCGTTGCTATCTATTGCTATTAATCTCACAATCCAATCATCATCTATTTCCAACTCTGTATGTAATGGTGTAAAGTTTCTTGTCCTTGTTGGCATTTGTCCTGATAATATATCTCCTAATTGTCCTCTAGTGATTGACATTATTTAACTCCTTTGCACGTTTTACTTTCTGTGATAGCTTCGTCTCCGAATTTACCGCCTTCATAAATTAACTCGGCTAATTCCTGTGCGTCATAGCGTCTATGAAACTTATCGTAATGGGTGACCAACGTTTTCCTCTCGTAAAATTTTCTACCGCATATCAAGCAAATTAACATTTTCGTTCCCCCATTGCTTTACTTTCTAACCCCATTTTACACACTGCTTGCCGTTTTGTCAATATCTAATACTTGCAATTTCAAACTTTATTTTCTATACTACTTGCCGAATAGCCGATTTTTATTAATATCAAAGTTATCTACTTTCTGATAACGAATATTAACTGCTCGTAAGCAAACCCCACGCCTATGGCAACATTCAGCATAACATTCAGCATCGTTGGTATGGCTTCGTCCATACCTACCGCTTACGCTTCTTGGTTCACCCTCATGAGCAAATCCAAAGTCAGACATAGCATGGAGATATGGGCAAATATTCCACTTAATACCATACATAATTCAATCCTCACAGTCTTGGGGTATTTTCTTTCCCTCTTTTCTATCCTGTTGGGCTGACATTACTTAACCTCCAATGGGGTGGTAAGTGGGAACTCCTGACGATGAATATTGAAGTGACTGGCCATAGGTTCTTTGACGAACACTGGAATGTTGGCATTGTATGCTGCCGTGATTATCTCATCTACCCACTCTCTAGGTGGATGACGGACTGGCTGTGTCTGTGAGCCGATGATTAGCCAGTTGATACCCTGGAAATAATTTTGATATTTTAATTTGTCATGGGATGGCATGATAATGCGTTCTAATAGAGGTTCTAGGCTGATGTATTTTATCTTAGCCTCAATTTGTTTTAGGTAATAGAGGGCGCCCACGAACATCTGACTATCAGTTGCGCTTACCCCTACCCAGCAGTTATCAGGGAAGGGACTCCACTTGATAAGATTCTGGGGCTGCTTGGTAAGGAAAATAAAAGTGTGTGCCTGATATAATTTCACAGTCTCAAATATGCGCTTTAACCATCGGGGTTCTACCCAATCTCCAAATAACTCTATAGTTGAACCTATAAATATTCTGGATGGCTCTTGGAGTATGGCTATCTTGTGTAAGTCTCTGTGCCAGTTTTCAAATCGTATTCTGGTATCCCACTTGAACCGCTTATACATCCGTCTGGCATAGCAGTAAGAACACGCCATCGGGCAGAGTCCCTTAACGGGGTTAATCGTGTAATCGCACCACTCAATTTTGGTTTTATTCATTTACTTAACCTCCAATGGGGGAAGGGATACCCACTTGAGAGTCAATTTATACACAGGCTCGGAAAAGATGCGTTTTCCGTGTGTATCTCTGAACCATGCTGTCATATCAGCAAGGCTTTTAAAGCCATCGGCTATCGCCTCGCTCTCAGTCGGTTGATATTCGCTAAAGGCCGTTCCGATTTTCCTCAGTTCCTTGTTGATGATTCCAGCAACGCCGAGTTTTTCACGATTAGGACTTCTATTGTGATAATAGACCTGCACGACTTCGCCAACAGTCCAGTCCCTATCTTTACGGGGGTATCTGAATGTTGTGAAAACTGGCTGTTTTAACTTGTCCCACTTCTTACTGAAACTGATTATTCTCATCGTTCACTTCTCTTTAGGTTGTCTGTTAAGGATAGCTTTCATATTGGCATCAAGTTTGGTAGCATCCAGTTCCCCTACGCTGTACTTTTCAAACTGATATGCTAGTAGGCCAACACAATCAGCCGGATACATGCCATTGGAGATAAGTAGGCAGGCATTGTTTAACCCGTTCAACCTAGCAATACTTCTGTCCTTACTCATAGCCGGTGGGGTTTCTGCTTTAGGGGGATTGCTTGCTTCTGGGATTGGTGGTTGCACTGGTGGGGGTGTTTCAGTGGCTATCTTGATGTCAACCGCGTTCCAGTACTGCCCATTCTTTTTCATGGAAAAGTCTATCATCTTGTTTGGTTGGATGATTTCCCATTTCTCTTTAAGGTCGTCAAATACTCTTGTCTTTCCCTCTTTCTGGGTCTTGATATTCGTTCCTATGACCTCAAGATAAGTGGACTCCCCTGACTTGGTGGGCTTTTCTTCTATTGATTTTACTAATACTATCATTTCACACCCTCCCTTATTTTATAATGTAAGAAAAAGTTTCGGTTTCTTTTAAGATATTTTTTCTTCGTAAATCATCTTCAGTAATAAGATTACCTTTGATAAGCCCACTTAATTTGGGTATATCTATTGTTTCAATGATGATAGCAGGGGCAAACTGGGAATAACATAGTTTAAAGTTTTCAGCATTATATGATTTAGATACTTTACGTTGTTTTACTCCATATACACCAGTTTCTAAATCTTGATAACTGCCAAATTCATCTATTGATTTTAGGATAGCATTATTGGTTTCTGCATGGTAGTTCTGTAATTCTTCTAATTTTTCTTGCAATTCTTTAGGAATGAGTGCTTGAATTTGGCTCTGGATAGATTCAATATCCTGTTCCTCTTTGCGATATTGTACTAGTAGATTCCCTACCTCAATCGGGTTTCTTAGGTTGACTGCACTTTTTGTATAATCCATTATTTACCTCCATCTTTTAATCCTTGCTCATACGTGATGTCAAGGGATACTTACCTGCTTTTATTTACTTCCATTTACTTCTCCTTTAATAAGATTCCGTTCTGCTTGATAGAGTGTTACCTCTTGTTTAAGCATTTCAAGTATCCTCTTGCCAACTATGTCCCACCATTTCTCTTCTCCGGCTTTGCGTGCGTAGGCGGCACCATGAGCATCCCAATCGGCAACCGTGTGTATCTCACAGCCAATTCTTATCAGCACATCGTCTTTAGTTGGGTATATATGGCCTATATATTTATCCTGAATTGTAAGGAATCTCTCGCCAATCTTAGCCCGGTCGCCAATCTCAGCCCCGTTGCCAATCTTAGCCCGGTCGCCAATCTCAGCCCAGTCGCCAATCTCAGCCCCGTTGCCAATCTCAGCCCCGTTGCCAATCTTTAGCCACAATTTAGTATTGGGGTTTCGATACCATCCATCTTTTTCTTCCCAGTTCTTTTTAATTTCCTCTGACGTTATCATTTTTCTCCT
>Ga0265297_10005295_pt1 | contig 19824 bp, 29 predicted proteins | sample Munlanlwell13791_FD_192502 | JGI IMG/M metagenome (GOLD analysis project Ga0265297, IMG submission 192502) | Leachate microbial communities from a municipal landfill in Southern Ontario, Canada - Leachate well 137-91 | ecosystem: Engineered > Solid waste > Landfill > Unclassified | place...
CCATCGCGTCCTGGCCCCAGCCCCGTCCCATCGTCACCACCACGCGCCCGATGGCGCCCAGCGGGTTCGTGCCTACCACCTGCACCGACCACCCCGGCGGCACCGGGAGGCCGCCGCTGTCCGGCGGCACCCACGTGCCCGCGTCGCCCACCACCGCCGCCACCGGGTAGATGAACCCGTCGTCGTCGATGAGGTTGATGGCCACGCCGCCCATGCCCGTCGCCGCCCACAGGACCCGGTCGAGCCCCCAGCCGCACTCGAACGCCGTCGGGATCGCGAACAGGCCGCCCACCGTGCCCGCCAGCCACTTGCGCAGGCGGCCGCGGAAGAGCGTCTCGATGCTGTCGGTCCCGTCGGGGGCGACGCCGCTGAAGACGCCGCCAAGGGCCACCTCGTGGACCATCACCTGGGGGATGCGCCGAATCTCAGCCACGTGTCACCTCGCTCCCGCCCGCGCACACGAGTTCGCGTGCCGGTACCGGACCTCCAACCACTCCCGCATCGTCGTCACGCGCTCCGCCTGCAAGTGCTTCGCGTACCACGCCTCGATCAGCCCCAGATCCACCAGCTCGCGCGGCCCCACCAGCACGAGGTGCCGCGCCGGGTACGTGCGCGCGAACTCCTGCATGCGCGCGATCGTCCGGTCGTCCAGCCAGCCCTTGACCTCGTGGTACTCGTCGACCCCGTCCCGATCGACCACGAAGTCCGGCGTGTAGCACTTGCAGGTGCGCAGCCCGAACTTGCGGGCCTCGTAGTCCCAGATCGCCCCCTGCGCGTCCAGGTGCTGCGCGTAGAGCAGCTCCCACCGCGACTTGAAGGTGAACTGGCGCCCGCGCCGATCCGTCCAGGGCGGCGCGTGGAACCGGCCCCAGCCCGTCCGGTGCTTCACACCGAACTCGTCCAGGCAGTCGGTCACCACGGTGCTCGATACGCCGTAGACGTCCTGGAGCGCTTCCAGGGTCTCTCCCGTCGCGTACCGCGCTGCCAGTTCCGCGCGCACTTCCGGCGTCAGCTTGTGCCGCTTCACGTGCGCCCGCATCGCCACGCCCCGGTCGTTCAGGTAGCGCACGACCGTCCCGCTGCCCACGCCGAGTCGCGCCGCGATCTGGTGCGTGTTCAACTCCTCGACGGCGTAGAGCCGGATCATCTCCGCAATGGTCTCCTCCGAAGGAGAGGCATGCCGACGCACCTTCCGCTGGTCCAACTGCACACCGTTGCGCCGCAGAACGGCATTGACGGTCGCGCGACTCACTCCGATACGAGCGCCGATCCTTTCGCACGACTCCCCACCACGATAGGCAGAGATGACCCCTGCCACATCGTCTGGGTTGTCGAACTTCCGGATCTTGCTCGCCATCGTTCTCCACCTTCCAGAAACCTCAAGTAAAACTTGAGGCATTCGTGCGTAACTATGCCAAAGCTTTCTGACTAAAGCGAAATACGATGAACTCCGCGGGCTTGTTGCAGGCGATGCCCACGTCGCAGAAGACGATGCCCTGGTCGACCGTGTTCTGCGGGTTGTTCGACCGGTTGCAGATCACGAAGAAGGCGTCTTCCGGCGTCGATCCTGCGAAGTAGCCGCCCTGGTACAGGCCGCTCAGGAAGTTGACCAGCTGCGTGGTGATCTCGTTCCAGAGCTGCGGCCCGTTGTTCTTGAAGACGTGGATGTGCGTCGCCTTGAAGACCGACTTCTCGACGAACATGAAGAGGCGCCGCATCTGGAGGTACGGCCACTCGCCGCCGCTCACGTCCATGGAGCGGCCGCCCCACACGCACCGGCCGGTGTACGGCCACTGCACGAGCGGGTTGATCTTGTTCTCGTAGACCACGCCGACCTGCGTCGGGGTGAGGTCGTACTCCAGGCCCACCGACCAGGCCAGGACGCCGTCCTCCATGCCCGCCGGGCACTTCCCGACGTTCTTGTTCTGGTCCGTGCGCGCGTACACGCCCGCCACGTGGCCGCCCGGGGGCACGTCCACGTTCACCGCGGTCAGGGGGTCCTTCACCTTGACGTGCGGGTAGTAGATGGCGCCGAAGCTGCTGTACCGGTTGAGGGTGAAGCGCTTCCAGGTCGTCGCGTCCTGGTACTCCAGGCCGTGCGGCACGCAGCAGATCACGAACTTGTCCTTCATCAGCTCGGCGTACGTGAGCAGCGCGTCGATGACGTAGGTGTCGGACTGGAAGTCCGCGGCCACCAGCTGCATCAGCTCGTCCACCTTGCCGAAGGCGTAGAGGCCCCGCATGTCGGCCGCCAGCAGCGGGCTCACCACGTCGCCGGAGTCCGTCGCGGATCCGTCCGAACCGCCCACCAGGACGCCCAGGATGGACGCGGTCGGGTCGTCGTAGTAGTCCGCCAGCTCGCCGCCCGTCAGGGAGTCGACGCCGTTCACGGTCAGCGGCGCCAGGATGCCGAGGGCCGCCAGGGTGCCGGGGCCGATATCCGCGAAGGTCAGGTATCCCGCAGCCCCCGCAACCAGCCCTCTGGTCGTCTGCGTGCCGTCGCCGTTGTCCGTGACCAGGGCCGGGGTAGCCGCCTCGACCACAGCCTTGTAGTCATCCGGAAGCACCGCATGGATGTTGCCCACGTTACCGCCACCCAGGTTGACGCCAACGGAAAGCCCGATCTGCGCCGCGAGATCCACGCCGACCACCGCCGCCTGGATTTCGATCGACCCATCCGTTCCCTCGATGTCCGACTGGAGATCGATTGCCGTGACGTTTCCGACGGCCGAACCTCCCGCGATGGCTCCGTTGATGAGGTTGAGGAACTCCATCTGGGTCGTCTCGCCGCCGATCGCCACCACTGGGTATGAGGTGCCGTTCACGACCGCGGTGAAGTTGTCGCCAGCGCCCGCGGCAGCGATAGGCCACGCGACAGCGCCGCCAGCGCGCAATGCCCTCGTTCCCGTGAACGTGCACGCCACGGGGAAGGGGCCATCGGTGGAGAGGTTGAACGACATGCCCGAGGTCAGGTTCCACGGGCCCGCCGTCGAGGTCTTCTCGGCGGGGGTCGAGAGCGTGAACGTGCCGCAGGGGCCCGCCGCCGGGTCGCCCACGATCTTCCAGGTGATGATGATCTCGCCCGTGTCGTAGTCGATCGAGTTGGTGCCGCTGGTGTTGAGCTGGAACTTGCTCGGCGCGCCCGCCACCGGCGTCGCGATGCTCAGCGCCCCGTTGCCATCGTCGACCACCGTGATCGGCTGCGCGTACGTGCAGTCGAGCGTGAGGGCCGACCCCGCCACGAACGTGTCCCCCGCGGGCGTCAGGTCGATGGCCAGCGCGCCCGTGGTGTAGTTGATGGTGCCGACGTTGAAGCCGCCGAAGGTCAGGTGCCCGGCGCCGTCATCCGCCAGGATGCTGCCCGGGCCGCCACCCGTCAGGTCGCAGGTGATGTCGAAGCTGCCCGCCACCACCGCGGCCGGGACCCAGGTCAGGATCGGGACCACCGCGGCCGGGGTGTCGCCCGTGCCGATGCGGGTGTTGTCCTCGATGAACCGGAAGTCCGCCGAGAACGTGGTCGGGAACACGTCGTGCGCGAGCTGGTACGCCCAGCCCTTCCAGGCGCCGTCGTACGGATCGGGCACGATCGCCGAGGACCCGTCGCTGTGCTGCTGGAGCGTGTACAGGTTCTCGTTGAGGTACTGCGTGCCCGCCAGAATCGGCGGGTTGACCGCGTTGCCGTAGTCCGTCACCGCCACGTACTGCGACCCGGAGATCGAGTCGTTCATGACGGTCACGATGTAGTTCTTGCTGGTCGGATCGTCGAACACGAGGTCCGAGAAGGTCTCCAGCGTCGACCAGGCGCGGTTCGCCGGGTCCTGGTTGAGGTCCTCCTGGATCGTGACCGTGAAGCGCGACCAGGACGCCGTCGCCGCCGTCATGTAGTCGTCGCTGCCCGGGGTGATCGCGATGCGGAAGAAGTTACCCACCGCGCCCGGCCACTTCATCTCGAAGCGGAGCACCCGGTAGGTGTAGTTGCCGAGCACCGTCTGCCCGGCGCCGACGAACTCGCCCGGCACCGTGAGCTGGATCGTGACCTCGCCGGTCTCGTAGTCGATCGACCCGGCCCCGCCGCCCGCGCCCGCGCCCGAGATGGCCGCGTCGAACACCATGGCGCCCGCGCCGTCATCCCGGAAGCCGTTGATCAGCAGCGGGTTGGCGTTCCCGAAGATCACCGTAGCCGTGCCCGGCACCTCGGCCATCACGGGCATGTGATCGAGCTGAAGGTCGTAGAGGCCGCTCGGCACCGCCACGGTGGCCAGCACCTCGTCGACCGCATCCAGCTCGTAGTCCCATATCGCCTCGGCCGAATCGGTATGCGTCACGCGCACCACGTACAGCCGCTGGCCCGCGTTCTGGAAGAACGCGTACGCCATGGTCGGCAGCAGGCCATTGGTGAGGAACGACCCGAACTTGGTGTTGAACTCCGTGAAGCTCGTCACCAGCGTCGGGTAGTCCACCGGCCCACGCGACGTGAAGCCGATGAGGCCCAGGTTGGACGTGGTCACGCCCGAGATCGGGCCGGGCCCGCTCGGGATCTCCTTGATGTAGACGCCTGCGTAGGTAAACTCTGACATGGCTTCTCCGTGTTCTCCGCGTGCCCGGCCTAGTAGTGGCCGTGCCGCCGTTTCTTGTCCGACTTCTCGGCCTTCTTCTCAGCGGAATCAACGGGAGCAGCGGTGTCAACCTCGGCAGCTGGGCCCCCTCCGATTGGTGCGGGGATGCCCTGTTCCGCGAGCGCCAGCTCGTGGACCGTGTACTCCGGGGAGCCCACGGGTTTCTTGGGCGGCATCGCCTTGGACGGCGTCACGCCCTTCTCGGCGAAATGCTGGGCCAGCGAGGACTTCGGCAGGACGTCCTGGATCCGCACCGGCGGCGCAACGGGCTCGTCCGCGATCGACTTGGCCCCCAGGGGACGGCCGCAGCGCCGAAGCACCTGCGCGTTCAGCAGGGCCTGCACCTCACGCGTGACCTCCAGAATCTCCACCTTCGAGTGCGGATGCACCGCCACCGACTTGGTGCTGGAGACGCGGATCGCCTGCGTGATCGGCCCCGAGTAGTAGTACCACGCCATCAGATCCTCCTCATGGACGGTAGTGCGCGTAGGTCACATCGAACGCCTGCATCGCAGGCATCTCCACCGGATCGTGAAGATCGATTGCCGCGCGTACCGTGAAAGAGATCGTCCATGCAATCGTCCTGTCCGCGATGTCAGCCAGCTCCGAAGTTTCGGAAACACTGACCTCTAGGGCATCATATTCGCGCACATCCCCCAGGCTGTCAATTACCTTGAAAATAAAGCTCGGCGGAATGAAATGCCGGAGCGCGTACATCAGCATCAGGTTGGTCTCCTGGCGCCTGCGCCCCATGACCTGCACATCGTACGAGATGTCGAACGGCGTGGGCCGCCACTGGTTCTCGTACCGCGTGTACCCCTTGGTCCCGTCGGGAAGCGTGACCTCCTGCGCGTCCTTGGCGGGCCCGCGCGCCACCCACTGGTACCAGGGCTGGCGATCAAACGCCGGGGTCATGTCGTTGGACTTGATGACGAAGCAGGGCAGCAGGTAGTCCTGGTAGACGTCCTCCGGGTCGAAGAACACCACGGGGATGCGATCGGCCAGGTGGACCAGGCCGGAGCGCACGCCCGGCACCGTCACCACGTTCAGCTTGCGGGTATCGCCGTCAACGACGTAGGTGGCCACCTCGGCGCCGAGGGTCAAGGGCACACCGGCATCCCAGTCGCGGAGCGTGAGCGTGCCGATCACCGTCATTGGCACCTCGGAGCGAACTCGTGTTCGCTACTCGGCCGGGGGGGCCTCGTCGTCTCCGCACGGGCAGATGTCGACGTACCCCTGCGCGGCCAGGTCGTTGATGACGCCCACCGCGACGTCAAGGTCGTCCTCGCGCTGCGCCAGCTTGCGCTGCAACAGCTCGTTCTCGACCGACCCCAGGGCGTTGTTCAGGTCGTTCAGCTTGGCCATCTCTTCCGGCTTCGTAGTCATCGTGTCACCTCGTCAGCGTTTAGGCACAAAGGGTTGCAGCTCTTTCACGAACGGCACCCCCGCGCGCAACTGGTCCATACTAAGCTCCCCGTCGAGATCTGGCAAAGAAAAACAGCTCTCGCGCCCCGTGAGCAGGTACTGGTTGAAGCGCCGCATCGCGTCCGGCATGGCTCCCAGCAGCTCGCGGAACGCGGGCCGCCAGTGGGATCGCGGCGTGTCACCGTCCATGCCGAACTCGCGCCGTAGCACCGCGTGCGCGATGTCCTGCGTCACCTCGGTCCCCGCGGCGCCGATGCTCCGCTCCATCTTCGGGCTGTCCGCCCCGGCGTTCAGCAGCTCCGTCAGGATCTGCTTGCGCTTGCCCGTCAGGCGCGCCGTGAGCGCCTTGATCTCGTCGGGACGCGCCGTGCGCGAGATCACCCGAGCGTGCTGGGGGGCCAGCTTCACGGGCATCAGCTCCGCAGGCCAGGGCCCCCACTTCGTGAGCACGTCCACCCAGCCCGGCGACATGGGGTGTGCGCGCACGAACAGCGCCGTGCGCCCGACCTGATCCTCGGTGAGCACCGAGCGCTCGTTCTCGAAGTAGATCGCCACCGCGTCGGTGTCGGTGTCGGTTCCGCTTATCAGCGCGATGCGCAGGTCCTCCGCGTACTTCCGCTCCTCCCCGTTGATGTAGACATCCGGCGCGTGGACCTTGATGCGGTCCCGTAGGAAGCCCGCCATCATGAGCAGGAAGAGGTAGCGGCCGCGGTCGATGCGCTCGGGGAGCTTGCCGATCACCCGGTTGTAGGTCTCTACCGTCTCGGGCAGGTTGTAGAACGCGGGCTCCGTGGACATCGTGGAGAGCTTGGGGCGCTGGTACTTGACCTTCTTCACACCCTCAGCGTAGCACCCGCGCGGCGCGCGCGGAAGGGCGAACACGTGTTCGCGTCATCCCCTACGAGTCCCGCAGGCATCGGCACAGCCCGCACATCGCAAGCAGATCGGGCAGGTCTGTCTGTTTCTGTCTTCGTATTCCCTGAGCGCCCTCGCGAGCATGTCCGGGTCGCCGCGAAGCCTCTTTTCGTCTTCGCTCGGCTCCTTCCCCGCTTGCGCGAGATACGCAGCAACTACGTCCGACGTCTCTACGGGTCGCGCACCGTCATAGCAGGACGAACATCCCCGAGTATTGAGCACCTCGAATTCTGAGTTTTCTCCGTTTGCCCATTCGAACGCCTCTTTCACCGCCTCGGCGCGAGCGGCGGCGAGCAAGGCATCCCACATTTCGCGTCGGTATTCCTCTGTGCGCCCGTTGGCGAATTCGTATCCAAGCGCCTCGATGCTGCCGTCCTCTGCGGGCCATAGAAACTCAGCGCGGCGTTTATCCCGCTCCTCCTCCACCTCCCGCACGCGGGCGAGGGCAGCGTCACGGGCAGAACACGCTTCGTCAAATGCGGCTCGATGTACAAGGCCGGTTGGCTTGTCATGGATCTCTTCTCGCACACCGTCGAGAACCTTCTCAAGTCTATCCGCCCGCTCCCGCTCCTTCGCCAGCGCGGCCTCGGCCTCTGTGAGCCGGGCGGCCAGGGCGGCGATCTGGGCGTCTAGTTTCCCGCAGTCGGTTTCGCGGTACTTTTGAACGAGTGCCCTCCTGGCATCCATGTATTCTCCGCAGTCCTTGCGGTGAAGTCCATCTGACGCCACACGCTCGAAATCGGATAGCAGATATTCGTATGTTGTCTGAATCTCTAAGATTTCTATCAATCCGTCTAGTGGATTCCTAGCCATCTCCCTACTCCTTCCGCCCCGCGAGGGCGGCCCGCAGCCTGCGCAGGAAGCTCGGCACGTTGTCCCCGGTGAACACGTCCGACACGGTGTCCCCGGGCCGCCGCGACAGCACGGCCCCGTCCTCCGTCACGAGCTTTCCCAGCAGATCCGCGCAGCGCCGCAGCAGCGCCCGCTCCTCCACGTAGGCCAGCGAGTCCCGCGCGTCGACCTCGTCCTCGATCCGGCGGATGCGATCCGACACCGCGATGAGCGCCTCGGACAGCTCCTCCGTGTCGGTGGACTCCAGTGCCCCCTCGATGTCCACGCATATCCCGGCAAGCGCCTGACGCAGCTCCTCGGCCTCCCGGCCCTTGGCCACGTTGGGCGCCCGCGCCTCCTCCAGCTCGTCCCGCGCGTCCGCCAGCTCGGTCTCCAGGCGCACCGAGCGCTCGCACTCCTTGTGGTGGCACCGCTCCTCGCGCCGGTAGCTCTCCTCCTTCGCCTTGAGCTGCAACGTCAGCGCGGAGACCTCCGTGCGGAGCCGCTCCGCCTCGTCGGCGTGCAGCCCGTCCGACACCTTCCACTGCTCCACCAGCCACAGCAGTGCGACGGGGACGGTGCGCGCTTTGGGAAGCGCGTACGACGATTCCGACAGGAACGCGGGCTGCGGCGTGATCACCGCCAGTCCGGCGTTCGGCTCCTCGCAGAACTCGGTCACGACCCACATCCGGCCGTCGAATTCCACTTCATATCCGAGCTTGATCATCGCGCCCCCTCCTTCTCCTCCCGGATGCTCCGAAGGGAGCCCAGGATCGTGTCCTCCACGTCCCGCAGCGCCCGATCCCGCGGCTTCGACGCGACCGCCGCCATCACCTCCGGGTCCGCCGTCAGGTTCTCGAAGATCTCCCGCATCGACGCCGGGGGCAGCCGGGCCGAGATCTCGCCGGGCGCGATGTGGTCGTGTGCCACCATGACGAGCAGCTTGGCCACGCCCGCGGCGAACCCCCGCTCGTCGGGGGGCGTGGCCGCCAGCTCTGCTGCCTCGCGGCGCCGATCCTCCACCTCTGCCGCACGCGCCCGCATGCTCTCCTGCGCCCCCGCGGCCAGCAGCGCGCACGCCGCCTTGGCCGCCGCCGCGTCCGATGCCGTCTCGTGCACCCACGCGCCCGACGGCAGGCAGTACGCGTACGCCCCGCTGTCCTCCACCCGGAAGATCGAGCCCGCCGCCTCGGCCACGGCACGCCCCCCCTTGCGCTTCCACCTCAACACCACGGCCGGGATCGGTTCGCTCATCACTTGCCCTCCAGCTGCTCGCACGCCAGCTCCCACCAGCGGTCGAGGATCTCGATGCGGATGCCCGCGTCGATCTGCTCCCACTCCTGGCGCAGCCCGCGCCGGTCCTTCAGGTCCATCACGATCGCCGCCACGATGCGTCGCGCGACATCCTGCTCCCGCCGGGTCGCCATCACGGACGCCCCCGGCTCCACGCCCCGGGCAGGAACCCTCCCGCGCTCATCCAGTCATCGAGGACGCGCACCAGCTCCGCCATCTCCTCCGCCACCTCGTCGCCGAGGGCGTCCTCACGATCCGGGTTCAGCACATGCACCGCCAGCTGCCGCAGCTGCTCCAACGTCGCGTTCGGGTCCATCGTTCCTCCATACAATCGGGCATCCCGCCCGATATTTACAGGTCGATTTTACTGCTAATTAGTCCGTTCGTCAACAGGCGAACGCGTGCGCGCTGCCCCCGCCATCAGGGGCACACCTCGCCGTCCTTGCAGTTGATCCAGCTCACACCGTCCCGCTGCATGCGATCCCACAGCTCCCGGTTGCCCCCGCTACACCACTCCGGATCGACCTCCGTGTGGTACAGCGGGCTGCACGCCGCGTCCGCCGCGCCCTCCATCCCGTCGCATTCCGCCCGCTGATCGTGGTCGCCGGGTCGGATCACGCCGCACCGCTTCCAGAACCGCAGCTCCTGTTGATCCGCCTTGGCCTCCGCGCAGTCCTGATCATCGACGACCTTGCACGCATGCAGGCGCTCTTCGCAGATGTTGAGATCGGATCGGAGATCCGGAATCGTGGCAGATGGCGGCGCCACAGATTCTGCACGCTTGCACCAGAGGTTCAGCGCGTACTCCAGGCAGCCCGAGTGGTCGCCGATGCCGGACCCGTTGTACACGACGTCCTCGCGCGTCCAACAGTCGTTGAACGTCACCACGACCAGCTTCCGGGCCGTCTCGGTCGCGCAGTTCCACTCCGTCATATCCACCGGCAGCTCCGTGTCCGGCCCGCAGGCCGCCAGGAAGCACGCCGCCATCAGCATCCACCTCATGATCGATCCTCCTTCCCTTTCACTGCTCGGCCGCAGGCGGCCCGAGGATCGGATCGTTGTCCCGCTTGGACTCGAAAACGGCCTCCGTTTTGTCGGAGGTAACGATGTCGTACTTCGCCAGGTCCACGCGGGGGAACCCGAACCAGACGTTGTAGAAGAGGGATCGCGTACCGTTGAGCACGACCTCGTACTGCCGCTTCTTGTCCAGGAGCTGCTGCTGGTCCGCCTCGAACCGGTTGCGCCCGGCCTCCACGGTCCGCTGGATCTGCGTATACACCTCGGGGCTCAGGTTCGGATTCTGCTCCTGGATGAAGCTGAACAGCGCCTTGTTGCCACCCTCTCCGTAGCGCGCGCTCATCGTCTTCTCCCAGAGGTCCTTCATCGCGCCCACGTACTGCGCGGGCACGCTCGCGACCTCCCGGAACTTCTTCCACATGTTGTCGTAGTTGTTCCGGTTCTGATCGTACTGGGCCTTGATGCCCGCCTCGGCCTTCACGCAGTCCTGCCGGTAGTTCAGGCAGCCGCATCCGTACCCGAACCCGAACAGCACCACGAGCCCCAGCACCGCCAACAGGATGATCCTACTCGTCTTCATCGCCACTCCCTTCTGCGCCCGCGGCGCACTTCGTCGCCGAACGGGTCGTTGTTGATAAAGTACCGCGCCAGCCCCACCGCGGCCGCGATCCCCAGGATGAAGATCAGTATCAGCACCCAGGTGGGCGGCTCGATGCTGTCCAACAGGTACTCGAACTCGCGCATCTCGCGCCGCACGAACCTCGACTTCACCTCGCGCTCGATGATCGCCATGGCCGCGGCGCCATCGAAGGTCTTCTGCCCCATGATGCCGTCCCGGATCGCGATCTTCATCTCCTCGGCCTTGGTCCAGCTCACGACCTGCACCCAGCTCAGCGCCGGGTAGTTGGGAGCGCCGATGACCACGACCACGTCGTTCTTCTTTCCGCCCACCCAACTCTCGCTCAGCGCCTCCGCGTACATCGGGTCCGGATCCGCCGCGAGCACGACCACGATGTTCACCTGGTGGCGCGCGCCCAGTTTGGCGTTGATCTCGTTCAGCCGATCGTTCAGATCGCGCACTAGCTGCGGCGGCAGGTGCACGCCCTGCGCCAGGAAGGGCTTCACGCGGTAGTGATCGTAGGTCTCCGGGTACGCCGGGATCGGCGTTTTCACGCGCTCAGCCGCCCCGGCACGCCGCAGGATCGTGTCCGGGTTCGCCAGGATGTAGTTGTCGTAGCTGTGCTCCACCGACGCGGGCTCGCCGATCCGGATCTTGGTCCACCTCGCGGGAGGATCGGACCCGGGCGCGTTGCATCCATTGGAGTACACCGTGTCGCCCGTCGAGGCCGTCGCGTTCCAGTACTCGTCGTGGTTGTGCACGTAGCAGGTCTGCCAGCACGTCGAGCAGTTGCCGTTCGTGTCGCAGCCGCACGGGTACGGGTTGCACGGGTAGCTGTGACAGCACCCCTCTGTGCCGTGGTCCTTGTCGGTGATCCGGCCGTTCCAGATCTCGGTGTCGGAGATCGCGCCCCAGCGCGCCACGCCGTACGCGATCCCGTAGGTCCCAGAGATCAGCACGATCAGCGCGCCCTCCATGACCAGCAGCTCCTTCCAGGTGAGCCGCCCCTTCCCGATCACCAGCCCCGCGATGCCGATCGCGAGCGGGACCACCAGCAGGAACAACAGGTACATCTCAGCCCTCCTTGCGCGCACAGGCGCACACGTGTTCGCTTTCCATCACCCGCGCGTTGGCGGGGAACCCCATCTTCACGCAGCGGTCGTACAGGACCACGTTCACCGCGGCCGCCAGATTCATGCAGTACACCGTGGGCACGTAGATCCGGTGCTGGCACCAGGCCAGGATCTCGCCGCCCAGCGTCGCGTCCTCGGGCCCGAACACGTAGAACGCTCGCTGCGGGTGCGCGTACTCGTGCAACGGCGTCGCCCCGGCCACCAGGTCCACCGCCACCGGCACGCAGTCGTAGGGGATCACGGTCCGGAGGTCGTCGACCTGGATCACCGGGGTGATCCGCCACTGCTTCTGCACGTCCGTCGGCGCCTTGGCGAAGCGGCGCCCCGACATGGCCACCAGGGCCGCGCCGTAGCACCCGGCCGCGCGCAGCGCCGCGCCCACGTTGATGGGCGTCTTGGGCCTATGCAAGCCGATCGCGGCGAACCCCCGCACCTACGCCTCCTCGGCAGGCAGCTCGGCGCGCACGATGCGCGCCCAGGCCATCCGGATCTCGTCCTGCACGTCCGCGTCGATCGCGTTCCACTCGTGCTTGAGACCTCGGCGATCCCGCAGGTCGTTCTCGATCGCCGCCACGATACGCGTGGCGCGCACCGCCCGTTCTCCGGTCTCCTCCGCTCCCACGGACGTCGCGTCCTCCAGCTCTCCGAGGATGCCCGCGCGTGGCATCGCGAGGCAGATCACGTCCGCCTTCCCGATGTGCAGCGCCGCGCAGCCCCGGTGGCAGCGCTTCTGGTCCGCGTAGCAGTCCCGCGAGGCCTCGCGCCAGCACTGCACCGGCGCCCCCTCCTCCAGGTCCATTACCGATCCCCACTCTTCCTCCGTGTTCGGCTCCAGGTACACCTTGCGCATCGTTCCCTCCTTCAGTCCGACCCGCCGTAGATCTGGTCGGCGAGCACGTCGTTGAGTGCCTCGTCCATGGCGCGCTCGCGCCGCTCCGCCTGCTGCCGCGCGCGGAGCGCCAGGTTCATGGTCGCGCTTCCGCTGCACTTGGGGTACGCCGGGCAGCCCCAGAACCAGCCGTGGGGCCCCCGGATCGGCCCCAGCCGCTGCCCGCACTTCGGGCAGTCCGGCGCCAGCGCCTCCACCAGGATCTCCCCGACCTCGCGCAGCGTCAGGATCACGTCGCCCCCTCCAGGATCGCGCGCAACTCGTCGATGCCAATATGAACGCGGCGCAGGCCGCGGTCGCCCGCATTCACGCTGGTTAGTCCGTACCGCTCCCGTAGGGCCTCTACCTCACCCTCGAACTCCTCCTGTGCATTCCTGCTCGCATCCCACGCGCGCGCCTTCGCTTCACGCCGCTCCTGCTGCGTCAGGTGCGTGACGCAGGCCCAGCGGCCGTCCGGCAGTTGTCCCACCGCCCGATTCCGACAGGTCCGCGGATGGAATGCCTCGTACCGTCCCGCGGGGATCACCCGACACTCGCATTTCGCAGTAGGCGCCATGCTAGTCCTCCATCGCAGCCACGCGGGCCGCCCGCTTCGCCGCCACGCGCGCTTGGATCTCGGCCGTCGTCTCCTGGCACCGCACCCGCGCTTCCTGGAGCACACACAGCCGGTTCAGCTCCGAGGTCGTCAGCCAGTCCACACCCGCGGGGCGCAGCCCCCGGATCGACTCGTCACGGCATGCCGCCTGGCGCCGGTCTGCGCGCCCCACCAGTACGTCGATCAGGTGGTCGATCCGCACCTGTCTTCCCGCACGCTCCGCGTCCATCGCCATCACCCCTTGCGCCCGATCCGGACGCCGCACACGCGCTGGCCCCGGATCTCCACGCACTCGCCGCCCGCGGCCAGCACGGCCCGCGCGCAGTCCGGCCCGAACGCGAAGCAGCCCTGGCTCTCCGCCTCGGGCCACGGCTCGTCGCGGTAGCGGCCGCTCCGCCAGTTCAGGTCCAGCCACACCGTCCGCGCCGGGTCGAGCGGGGCGTGGCAGCGCTGGCAGAAGCACTCCGTGCTCGCGATCTCCCGCACCGCCGCCTGGTCGATCTTCGCGCTCATGCTCTCACTTCTCCACGAAGGTCCAGCCGGGCCGCAGCGTCGCGTCGTCGTCATTCTCGAAGGGGTCCACGAAGCGCGCATACTGGGTGGACATCGTTCCATCCTTCTTGATCAGGTGCCCCTGGTAGCTCACGTACGTGTTCAGAAAAAGATCCTGCCCGTCGCCCAGGTCCCGCGTCCGCGCTTCTGCGCACGCGATGCTCAGTTCGTATGTGTGCCCCCGGGGGTCCCGCACCCGGCGCCCCGCATGGTTCGTCCGCGTCGAAAAGCAGATTCGCGTCTGCACCGCCGACAAAGAATCCTTGGCGGCGGCCAAGGCATCCTTCGCGCATTCCACCGCCGCCTCTGCCGCACGCAACTCCGTGATGTAGTCCATCCTCCGCTCCTCCCCCGGCATCGCGCCGGGCATCCACTTCCAGGAGCTTAACCCCCCTGCTCGCGTTTGTCAACCGCCGGTGGAGATTTTCCCTCCAGACCCCGTTCGCCAACCAGCCGCGGTCACCTCGTACTGCCTCGTCCGCCGCCCTCCCGCCGCCCCATCCCTGCCTCTTTCCCGCCTCTTCCCGTCTCACCACGCTGCCCGTGTTTGTCAACCACTCCTCGATCTGTGCCGCCGGAAGTGCCCCCCTTGCGCCCGGGGGGGCCGCAAACGTTCCCGTACCGGAGCCGCACCAAGGGTGGGGGTGGGGGGGGGTTAGGGCATTGGTGCAGGGGGTTGCGTGGGGAAACGCGTACGGGGGATCTACATGCAACTGTTGGGGGGGCTACGCGAGCTTGGGGGCGTCGGCGGGTAGGTAGTAGGTCATGGTGGACTTGTTTCCGCGGGCCACAATCCTGCCTTCCTTGCACGCCCGCCCGACCACGCTGCTGGCCGAGCGGATGCCCGCCCCCGTGGCCTCGCGGATCTGGTACATCCTCGCGCCCGGGTGTGCGCCCAGGTGCGCCATGATGGCATCCATCAGGCCGTTGTATCTCTTCCCCTTGGGGCGCGTCACAACCTCGTGCGGCACGAGGTCGGCGATCGTCAGCGATAGGAACTCCGCTAGCCAGCCCTCCTGCACCGCCAGCGTGTACGCGTCCCCGATCGTCGCGCCCGGCCGCCCGACCGCGTCCCGGCACTTGGCCCCCACGACCTGGCGCAGCGCCGCCTCCGCCTTCTCCTTGCCCCCCAACGCCTCGATCAGCAGGGCCGTCCACCCGGTCGGCATCTTGTCTTCCATGGGTTCCTCCTTGCGCCCACACCTCGCGGGCGATTGACAAACGCATCCTAGCGTGAAACCGAGTGGCGCGTCAAGCGGTGGACTAGAGCAGGCCCTGTGCGTGCAGGTTGATCCAGAGGTCGGCGAGCCTCTTGTCGAACTTGCGCTGGGTCTTTTGGTCCATGGCGCGCAGCAGTCTGGGGTCCCAGAAGCGAGCTACGTTGGACTGCAAGCCGCGCAGGGTTCCGTCCCCGAAGGTTCTGGCGCGCACGGCTGGTGATCTACGATCTGTGGCGAGTGCTCTCTCCAGGCGGTCCGCGCCCTCCTGCCAGTAGGCGTTCCACTCTCCGGGGCTGTTGAAGTAGGCCTCCTGGGACTGGCGACGCAGCGTGCCCTGATCCCGGTTGGTGGGGGCCGTGCGGCCCGGGTCCAGCAGGTGCGTCACCTCGTGGATCACCGTGCTGCGGTCGATGTGCTGGGTCACGTCGCTCAGGTCGCCGCCCTGGTACAGGCAGAACAGCACCAGCGCGTCGTCCTGGTCGTCGTAGGTCTCCACCTGGGCCGTGATGCCGTGCATGCGGGGCAGCAGGACCACGGTGAGGGGCCGCGGCAGGGCCTTCGAGAACTGGGCCGCCTTGACCTCGAAGCCCCAGTCGGCCCGCGCCTCCATGCGCCCCTCCAGGTCGTCTGGGTCGACGTTCAGGAACTTGAGCAGATCGTCCGTGAAGCGCTGGGCCCGCTGGCGCACCGCGGCGTCCCGCGCGTAGGTGGCTTCCTCCAGCCGCTCCAGCAGGGATCTCATTGGGGTCCTCCCGCCACCGCGATCAGGCGATCGATCAGGGCCACCTGGGTGGGGGTGAAGCGCCAGCGCACGTTCACGTTCTGATCGGCCCATGCGCGCGCCGTGTTGCCGCGCTCCTCGCTCATGGCGGCCCAGTCCGCCACCATCTCGGCGATGTCCAGGTCGGTCATGCGGGTGGCGTCGACCATCTCCCGCGGCGGCTTGTCCCGGTCCTGCGTGTTGAGCAGGCCGCTGCGCCTGCTCTGGTGCGCCTCCGGGTGGTGCGCGTTGGCCAGGATGTGGTGCTCGGTGGCCGCGCGGATCTGCTCCTCCATGCCCGGGGGCAGCACGCACGGCACGCCGTCGTCCTTGCACTTGTAGCGCCAGGTCAGCCAGACGTAGGGATCGTACTCGGGCGCCTCGAACTTGCTCGCGTCGTGCACCAGCCCCCGCGCCTCCAGACCCGTCAGGTTGGGGTCCCGCTCCTCCAGCCGCACGCAGTACTTCTGGGTCAGCGCGATGTGGCGCCGCGTCCGGTTGATGAAGTGCCGCTCCATCTCCTCGGTCATGACGCTCTCCAGCCGCTCCAACAGGGCCCTCATGCGTCGGTTCCGGGGTTGGGGGCCTGCATTACGGGTACCAGGCGCTCGTTCACAATCACGGGCTTTCCGTTCCTGGACAGCATGATCTTGAGCGCGCTCTCGTGCTGCGTGCAGCACCCGATCATGCCGCCCGCGGCGCCGTGGATCTCCACCGCCATGTCACTCTCGGCCGCACAGATGAAGCAGTAGGACGCCTTGTTCGGGCGCGGTCCCTTGTAGCTGGCGAAGGCGCCGCCCTTCCCGGGCCCACAGCAGCCCTCCACGCCGCACTGGAAGGCCCGCCCCTCCGTCCGCGCCTTGGCCTCCCAGTAGCGCTCACACCAGGCGCACACGGCGCTCAGGCCCGTGTCCTTGATCTCCCGCTGCACCTTGAACTCGTTCAGCATGTCCAGCTCCTCGCGAACACGTGTTCGCCTCAGAACGCCCCGCGGAACAGGTCGAACTGCTCCGGGCTCAGCTTCCCTTCCGCGTACGCGATCAGTTCCTTGTAGGCGTTGTACGCGTACTTGGACAGGTTCCCATCCATCCCCTGATCCAGGGTCGTCAGCTCGTCGATCAGCTCGAAGCGCCGCACCATGGTGGACTTGGGCGCCAGTCCCAACAGCTTGCAGCCCGCGAGCCGCGCCTCCATGTGCTGGTTCTGGTCCGTCATCTTCGCGATCCGGGCCACCTCGGCGGCGAACCGCTTGGGGTCCGCCCCCTCCTCCAGCCGCCCGAGGATCGCCCCCATGGGCGTCACGCTCTCCAGGACGCCCGCCGCCTTGAGCTTGCGCGCCACGACCTCCGCGAAGTCCCCAGCCCGGCTCGCGAACTGGTCCACGGCCACCTGCACCTTGTCCGGCGTGGGGTAGATCCACACGTAGGGCCAGCCCGCCTCGCCGCCCCGCCCCTTCGTGTCCACCTTCAGCTTGCCGAAGCCCTCGAAGTTCTTCGAGGCCTGCTGCACCAGACTCTGAAGCACCGGCGCGATGCGCTCCCAGCGGTCGTAGTCGTCCGGCCCCTTGGTCAGGGGCGACTGGAACTCGATGAACAGGTCCGTTCCCTTGGGCATGGCCTGCACGCCGATCTCCACCAGCACCCGCATGCCCGCCATCTCGATGACCAGCGAGGACTGGCCCCACGCGTTCGTGTTCGGGCTGCCCAGCAGCTTGTAGCCCTGCGACTTGAACGCGGCTGCGACCGCCTTGGCCGCCGCCTCGCTCGACGCCATTGCCTGCTTGTCCGTGATTTCCATCGCTGCTCCTTCACGCGAACACGTGTTCGCTACCTGCCGTACGTCCGCTCGACCGGCGCCTCGTCCGGGCACGTCACCAGCACGCGCGCCCAGTCCCCGCGCACCTCGATCGGATCCACCAGGCAGTTCGGGTTGCGCGCCTGCGCGTACTGCACCGGCTTGGGCGTGCACCCCACCATGCACACCGCCAGGCTCACCAGGACCGCGACGAACAGCACCGTCCCGCCCACCAGCAGCTCGTAGATGACCTTCATGACCCTACTCCTTCGCATCCGCGTCGTCCGCGACGTCGTAGCCCGCCTTCTTCGCCGCCGCCAGGGCCTCCTTGGCCGTCTTCCAGGTGCGCGTCTTGAACTTCGAGTACTTGCCACCCACGCCACCGGGCACGCTGTACTTCACTTCTTTCATGGCCTCCGCCGCATCGTCGTCCGACAGCGGAGATCCGTCCTTGTTCGTGTAGCCAAGCTCCACCGGAACGCTGCCCGTGAAGCCGAAGTTCCCACTGGGGTACTTGATGACGTGCAGTCCGAGGCCGCCCTTCGCAAACCGCATGGCGACCGCCAGGTCCGACTCCTCGATCCGCCCGAACACATCCCGCATGGTTCCCATGGTTCTCCTCCTACCTAACCTTGCGCTCGGGCACGAACTGCGACCGGCGCCTGAGCTGCAACTTGTATCCCACGGCCACCGGGGTGTCGATGATGTTCCCGCCCTTGCCCGCGTTCACGACGTCCCACCAGAGTTCGAACACGTAGACCACGTCGCCCTCCTTGGGGCGGCGCCCCGCGAACGGGCGCCCCACGAGGGCCGCCTCCCACGTGTTCGCCGCGATGAACATGTCCGCGTCGTACTCCAGGTGCTTGCCCTCGTCCCGCGTGCTGGGCTGGCGCTTGTCCATCTCCTCGTACTCGATCGCGCACTGGAAGGTGAGCGCGGGCTCCCCCCCCGCCACGTCCGGCGAGAAGTTCCAGGACTTGTTGTCCGTCTGCGGCGTTCCGCGCGGCGAGCTGCCCCCGTACAGCGGGTCGTTGTCCGGCTCCCCGTACAGCGGGTCCACGTTGCGGCCCCGATTGAGGCTGTAGTACTCGCAGTCGGGCCCCGTCAGCGAGATGCGCTCCGCTTCCAACGCCTTGAAGTAGGCGATCTCCTCGGGGCAATTGCCGTAGATCGCGGCCATGGTCTACTCCAGGTTGAACTTCGACAGCCAGGACGGTCCAGCCTCGTTGCGAACCTGCTGCAAGTACCCGCCGTCGTCACCCATGCCCGGGTAGGCCGCGTTCTGCCACGCGATCCCCAGCTTGTACTTCCACTTCGCCCCGTGCATCTCGGCCCACTTCTTCAGGGCCGCCAGCTGCTCCGCGCTGGGCGTGAACTTCTTCTCCCGCGCCTCCACCATGGCCTCGGCCGCGGAAAGGATGCTCCCCATGGAGCGCGATCCATCCTCGAACGTCAGCGGGATGCCGTACAGATCCCAGCACTCCTGGATGGACGCCATGGCCGCGCGGTCGAGGTCCTCCTTCTTGAAGTTGGGCATCTCGCGATTCCCGCTGCGCTTCTTCTTGGCCATCGCCTTCATGGACTTCGCGACCTCGAACCCCAGGCCCGGCTTGCCGTCCCAGCACCGGATGTCCTTGCCCTTGCCGCGCGCCTCGCGCCCGCACGGCCGCTTGGTGCCCGCGAAGTGCAGCTTGGCGCCCTTCTTCGTGGCCTTCAGCCGCACCTTCTTGCCGTCCGACCAGCTTCCGCCGTCGCCGAGCCCCGCGCGGCTCGTGAACACGCCGTTCTTGTCGTGGAACGGGTTGAAGTCCACCTTGCGCCCGGTCTTGCTCGGCTCCGCGCTACCCCGCGGCGACTTGGCCAGGGCTGCGCGCTCGGTCAGCACCGCGTCCACGTCCTGCGCCAGGTCCTCGAACGCCTCCTCCTCGCCCTCGGCCAGCTGGTCCTGGTAGGCGATCATGGCGGCCTGGATGACGTCCGGCTTCTGCACCAGCACGTTGGCGGTGAAGTGCACGCTGTACTGCGCGTGCGCGCCCGACTCGTGCACCTTGAGCTTGATCTCGCCCGGCGTCACGAGCTGCGTCTCCAGCATGAAGTCGTACAGGTCCTGCGCGTCGACCAGCGACTCGAAGTTGAACATGATCTCGCCGTCGGACTCCTTGCCC
>Ga0265297_10005296_pt1 | contig 19823 bp, 17 predicted proteins | sample Munlanlwell13791_FD_192502 | JGI IMG/M metagenome (GOLD analysis project Ga0265297, IMG submission 192502) | Leachate microbial communities from a municipal landfill in Southern Ontario, Canada - Leachate well 137-91 | ecosystem: Engineered > Solid waste > Landfill > Unclassified | place...
GAATACGAAAAGATGTTCTACGAGGCAGGATTTGATTCGCAGGTGCTCTCGGCGCCGGGTTCAGTCCCCGGCCCGAGCCCTGCGCTCTGGGCCCTATGGAAGTGACGGCATCCGTAATCCCTATAAATTGTTGTTTTTAATAGTATATCATGAAAATCAAGGCAGGAACGCCGAAAGCGCTCGCATATGCTTTCGGTGCAGTGGTCGCAATCCATGCAGCAGCTATCGGCAGTTACTTCGCCTTCAGGTCGAAACCTGCCCTTCTCGAGGAACCCCTTAAAAGTGCTTTAACCCAGCGTTGCAGCCCGCAAAACAACGCCGACGTCGGAGAGGCCGCCCTCAAGCCCCTTTATGATTCAGCATCCAGAAAATGCGAAGTACGCGACCAGGTTCGGGCAAAAGTTGCCTTTGAGGTCCGCAATGGGAATGCCGCTGTCGATAAAATTACGCTCCAGGAAAGCTGTTCAATTGCGCCGCAGCCTGTGAATCTGGACGCTGTCCAGTTCCAATCTGACTGCTCGGGCATGGCTGAGGTTGTCTTAGGTGCCTCTCCTCAGGCATACGAGGGCAGCAAAGCGCCCGAGATTTGCCGAAAAGAGACCGTCTCCAGGGCACAAAATCGGATTTCATCCTCGATTTTTAGTCAGGTGAAAATAATCCTGTCCAAAATTGATGAGGAGCCCGAATCATCAAAGCTCTATGTTGCTTACGATGTCAAAGGCGGCAAGGGGACTGTGACCGGGGTAGCACGCATTGAAACACATTCATTACCCTCGGAATACGTGAATCTGGCCGGCATTCCTTTCGACAACAGCACTGATTGCGCCGGGCAGTATGCCGTGTCTATCCCAAGAGACCTTTTCGATACCCAATAAAGCGGATTGTCACCGCCGGACTCTACCTGCGGCGCGGTCCCTGCGCTCTGGGCCTTATGGAAGTGAATGCTGGTGCGCCGTTCTTCCGGCGGCGCGGTCCCTGCGTGCTCCCATGGGGAACAGCTCCTTGATTGGAATCGGGGTTATTTGCGGCGTGAGGGCCCACTTCAGGACCCATTTCTCCCCTTTTTCAAGGCAGACGACGCCACCCATCTGGAAACGGACGGTTTCCGGTTCCGGGCTGCCGGTTATCATGAGCGAGGCGAGCTTGCTTAGGTGCGGCAGGTGCCCGACAACCATCACGGGCGATTTTGCGCTCTCCAGGAATTCCTTTGCCATCTTGGGATTGTCATTCGGCGATAGCCCGAGCATCTCCCGTACTTCCGAAGGCCCGAGGCTCCGGGAGAATATCTCCGCGGTCTGCCTCGCCCTTGTTTTTCCGGAATGCATGATATGCGGGGCCTTGATTCCGACCTTTTCGAGCTCGCCGGCCACCCTCTGCACGTCTTTGACGCCCTTATCTGTGAGCGGTTTCTCCGCGTCCTCCTTCTCGTCATTGGCTTCCCCATGCTGGACCAGGTAGACTTCCATGGGAAATGAATAAACGGCAAGATTAATCTGGCTTATGGACATAGCGATTTAAGCCGTTTCACACAATATATATTCAATGGATTTCGGCTCGCAGCTGACGCTGGACATGATAGTGCTATTCTACCTAGGTGTCCTATTCGGTCTTGGACTATTTCTTGCTATCAAAGGGATGAAGGATTACCATCTTTACCAGAAGATAAAGAACACGCCGACAACGAATGCGAGGGCTGCCGCAGCCGGCTTGGTCGAACTATACGGCTCTCCGAAAACCTCGGTGAATCTTCGCGCACCGATAAGCGGTGAAAAGTGCCTTTATTGGAAGGTGGCCGCGTTCCACTCCACTCCCTGGTCCAAGGCAGCCATCAACCCCGTCTTCACCCTCGAATCAAGGAAGCAATTCACCCTCCATGACGCAACAGGATACGTCCTCGTGGACGCCAGTGGTTCGGAAATGAGCGGATTGGAGAAAATCGATTTCTATGAACCGCCGCTCAAAGGGCCCCTAACCGACGATACGAAAGGCCCGAAGCTCAAGAAATTCATCGACGGCCTCGAAAGCGGGCAGAAATCCGCAATCCTTGCGCATAAGAACGATATCGTCAAGGTGACCGAATACCGCCTGCCAATATCGGACAAGCTCTATGTTCTTGGCAACGCCGAACCTCAGGAGGACGGGAGCCTCGTGGTGCGCAAGAAAGACATCATGTATACTAGCCAGTCTTCGGAACGTGACATCCGGGGCTCTGCCGTCATCATGGCTTTTTTCGAGCTGGCGGTCGGCCTCCTGATGCTTTTTCCTCTTCCGCTATACCTGGCTAGCCTCTCCTACTGATGGCTTACGCTAAGCTTCCTCAAAAATAAGTAAAAGTAATGCGCCAGAATGTGAGGATAGTGACGGCAAGATGGAGACAATCTTAGAGTGTCATATGTTCCCTACGACGTTAGTCATAGGATAGACCGTTAGTAACCGCAGGCTGAACAGCTCGGTTTCCCTAGCTGCGTACACCTCGGTCCTATCAAGCGGATCTGCTATCCGCGGTATATGCCCCCTCGTTTTAAGAGCTGCTTCGACCTTAGATGCTTTCAGGTCTTATCAGCCTGGCGCGTGGCTGCCCGGCGGTGCAATTCACAACCGGTCCACTAGAGGCGCCGAATCCCCGTTCCTCTCGTACTCAAGGATCCTTTCTCTCAAGAGGCAACACTCCCAGGAGATACTACCGTACTGTCTCGCGACGTACTGAACCCAGCTCATGTGGGATTTTAATGGATGAACAACCCAACCCTTGGCCGCTCCTACACGGCCAGGATATCCCAAGCCGACAGCGATGTACCAAACCGCGGGGTCGATATGTACGCGAGTAGTTCGCGTTTGTGTTTTGAAACGACAGAACTACATCGCAGTGTACTCTCACCCGCGACGAGCCTGTTACCTCCAGGGTAGCTTGTCTGACAGCTTGAATCCTCATCAAAGGGATTTCAAGGTTCGTTAACCCCGACTTTCGTCTCTGCATTCTACGCTTTTAAGAATACAGTCAGCCCTGCATTTGTGTTTAACCCTCTACTTCCGATTTCTGACCGGAATGAGCAGAGCATTGGGCGCCCTTGTTTCCTTATCGAGGGCGTACCGCCCCAGCCAAACTATCCACCTGACGCTGTTCTCTTTCGAGTAAGCAATAAAAAATCTACTAAGTGGTGTAACACTTTCGCCTATCCATACCCCGGGAGGCATGGCATAACGGCTCCCACTTACGCTTGGTAGTAAACTTCTTATCACAACATCAGGCTATAGTAAAGCTCCATGGAGTCTTCGTTTCCCTCTGGGAGATGCCAGCATCTTCACTGGCGAGTGATTTCACTAGGTCCTAAGTAGGGACAGTGGAAGTGTCGTTACGTCATTCATGCAAGCCGCCAATTAAGCGGCGAGGTATTACGCTACCTTAAGAGGGTCAGAGTTACCCCCGCTCTTTACCAGCCCTTCCCCCGGTTGAACCCGGTTTTCAGGTACTAGCAGTGAGCAGACGTCAACCAGCATACTCACCGTTTCCGGTCTGCGCTGATCTGTGTTTTTGGTAAACAGTCGCACTTCCCTTGTTACTGAGACCACAGTATTACTCATACTATGGCACCCCTTCTTCCTAAGTTACAGGGCTAACTTGCCGAGTTCCCTTACCTAGGTTGTCCTAACACACCTTAGCCTTCTAAGCAATGGCACCTGTACTAGTTCTAGGTACGATTACGGAAGGTCGTTCCACTCTCCTTTTCATGGATCCCTGGACTCAATCGAATTAACCCTACGGGTTTTATCCGCTTCTCCTCACAATGAGACTCCGCAGATTTACTCCCTTCAGACGTCCGCAGACGCTCGACTTATCCAAAGATGTCAGAGATATGGCCTGCCTTGCGGCAACCTACTTCCGTAGGACCGGAATATTAACCGGTTTCCCTAATTTCGGACTTCAGGATTTACCATCATCCTTAGGATCGCCTAACCCTCAGCTGAAGAACGTGGCTGAGGAATCCTTGCCATTTAAGGTGCCCGGAATTCTCGTCCGGGTACGCTGCTACTTACATCAGGATATTCGTAACAGGCCGCTCCATAAGACGTCACCGCCTTACTTCTAGGCAACCCGTTCGCCCCCTTACTCACGTGCTTTTGGCACTGGTGAGGTATCGGAAGCTGGCTTAGCCCCGTGAATTTTCAGAATCTGCACTCTCGACCGGTCCGCTATTACGCGTTGTTTGAAGGATGGCTGCTTCTAAGCCTACCTCCCGGTTGTTTTCGAATAGAGACTCCTTTCAGATTAACACTTAGCCAGCATTTAGGGCCCTTAACCTCACGTACGGTCGTTCCCGTAAGGGACGTCAGACTTACTCCGGCGCCCCGACTGCCTCCTTCTACACGGACATAGCATTCGGAGTTTGAGAAGATGGCGACACCTTTCGATGCCAATCCGCCTAATCGGTGCTCTACCGCTATGTCTCGCTCCAGAGACGCTGTCCTGAGGGACATTTCAGAGGGAACCCGCTATCGCCGAGTTCGACAGGACTATCACCCCTACACCCAGGTCACCTAAGGGGAATATACCACCAATAGTTGCGGGCTTCCATCATTCGTCAGAATGACTTCACCCTGCCCAGGCGTAGATCACTTCGGCTTCGGGTCTACCCAGAGTGACTGATCGCGAATTACCACGACATCCCTCGCACCTTGCGGTGTTGCGGATTCTCGCTTTCGCTTCGGCTTTCGCCTCGCCACGCCAGATAACTCCCTGACTCTTGCTTCGAGAAGAAAGACTAGACACTGCTTAATCTACGTCGAAACCCAAGTTGCCCAGGGCCCCTTCCATAGACCTATGCTTTCATGCCATAGTCATTCTGTAACCACATAGTTTCAGGTTCTTTTCACACTGCTCCCGCAGTGCTTTTCAGCATTCGCTCGCGCTACTGTTTCGCTATCGGTCTTGCGCCTCATATTTAGATTTAGAGGTTGATACCCCCATATTCATGTCCGCTATCCGGCGGGCACTACTCTTCCTGGATCGTTCCTTACCCCTTTGCCTACGAGACTGTTACTCGCTATGGTACCGCATTCCATCGGACTTCGGCTCGGTTAAAGGATACTCCCCACCACATCTGCCGCCCTGTTACCAGGACGGAATTCGGTTTGATCTGACCGGCTTTCTCTCGCTGATACTAACCGGATCTCGTTGATTTCTTTTCCACCCTCTACTAAGATGCTTCATTTCGAGGGGTTGCTGCGCATTACTGCGCACACTCAAACCTCCGGATCAAAGACTGCGTGCGTCTACCCGGAGCGTTTCGCCGCTTGCCGCGTGAGTTTGCGGGCACAAGCCAAGCCATCCACTAAGTGGCGTGTAGCAACATATGACTTTTGGAAATCAAGTCCATGTTTTCCGAAGAAAACATAAACACGATCTCTCAGAGATTATCTCCTTTTTCAACGTTCCTTTCGGAACGCGAATCTTGCCGTCACTTCACACTCATTTTTCCAAACGGCCGCCCTTGCGGGATGCCGCGTGAATGCGATGGACACAATAGCTAGATTACCCTAGAGTTCGGGATATCAGAGCATGTCCGTCAGTTTTCCCCGCAAGTGCGAGGAGACGCATGCCGATTGATCGTTTGGCAGCCCACAAGGAGCTACCTGACAAATAGGCTTCTATATTGGAGATGGCAACTATTTATAAAGCTATTGACGCTCCGACGTGATTTTTAGCTACTGTGGGGTATGAATGCTGTTAAGAACGGAGATCTACTCCGCATTATCTTAATCAGTGTGCCGCTAACTCATACCAAGATTAATAAATTTGGCCCGAATATCTCTGCCGTGCTGAAGGATTTGGAACTAAAAAAAAGCTGTTTCAGATACGGTTTTGACGATTTTGTCAGCTCATTCATCAACCCAGCATTAACTGAAGCCATTCAATACGATCGCCTTGCAGGTTATTTCACTTCTGGTTCATTCGTTGTAATTGCAAAAGGATTGGCTGGTCTTTATAAGAATGGAGGGAAAATGCGCCTCGTATGCAGTCCTAAGTTTAATCCTGCAGACCTTCAAGCCCTTGAAAGTCACTCGAGGAATTTTGACGAAATCATCCAACATTCAATCAACGAAGAAATTGAGCAAGCAAAACGGGAAGATTCATACATATTTGATCATGTAAAAATGTTCGGTCTTCTATTAGACAATAAACTCCTCGAAATCAAGCTTTCTATCCCCGCCAGTTTCGCTAGCACTCAGGTGGGGCAAGAAGCTAGCCGCGATTACAGCAAATTCCATCCGAAGGTTGGAATCATTTCGGATTCGGGAGGGGATGCACTTTCATTCAGCGGATCGATAAACGAAACTGTGCTGGCTTGGACATCCAATGACGAAGAATTCAAGGTGTTCAGGTCATGGATGGAGGGTCAAAGGGAATATTTCGATTCAGACCGGCAAAATTTCAATGATCACTGGAGCAACGCCATTCCCGGTTACAGGACAATTGATTTCCCCACTGCCTCATCAGAAAAGCTGATAGAAACAGCGCCAACGGATGGTCCGGGCATAGAAAAATTGCTAGCAATAGTGCGGTCATCGAAAAGAAAGCCCATATTGCGTGCATACCAGGCAGAAGCGGTTCATAAATGGAAGGCAAATGGTCACCGCGGGATTTTTGAAATGGCAACTGGGACTGGAAAGACTTTTTGCGCCCTTGAGTGTATAGAAGAGCTGGGCAACAGCCTAAAGGGGGAGGGTCTAATCGCCGTGATCGCTTGCCCAAAGAATATACTAGTCCGCCAATGGGCCGAGAAAGACCTACCTAAATACGGATTAGCCCCTATAATTGCATCCTCCGAGTCGCCTATCCCCTGGGAAGCGGCAATCCGGAAAAAAATGTATTATTCCAAAACGAATCCCTGCATCATACCTATAGTAACAACTTATGATACGCTAAGCAGCGACAGGTTTATTGCCCTTCTCAATTCCTCAAAACTGAAGAAGCTGCTAGTTTGCGATGAAGTGCACAAGTCATGGACGCCCGAATTCAAGAAAGGGTTGAATGAAAGCTACCTTTTCCGCTTGGGATTGACCGCGACATTGGAGCGATTCATGGATGAAGAGGGTACGAGCGAACTAACATCATATTTCGACGGAGTGCAGTATGAATTTAGTATGGAAAGAGCATTGAAAGAAATAGATCCAGGTACTGGAAAGACATTCCTTTGCCCATACCAATATTCGATAGTGCTAGTCAATCTAGATGATGAAGAATTGGAGGAATATGCCGAACTCTCCAAAAAAATCTCCAGAATGGCACATCATCCGGGCGCTGATAAGGAAATCGCCAGCCTGCTCATGATCCAGCGTAGAAGGATAATAAAAAAAGCCAAGGGGAAGTTTCCCGCACTTAAACATATTCTCTTGGAAATTGGGAAAAATATTTCCCACTGCATCATTTATTCTCCTGATAAGGATGAAAACGTTAAAAAAATTCAAGATTGCCTAAACGATCTAGGAATAATCCAGGGCAAGATCACTAATGACGAATCCGAAGAGCGTAGATCAGAATTGATCGAGGGGCTGAAGGAAGGCACCTACAAGGTTGTAATTGCCAAAAAAATACTTGATGAGGGGGTGGATGTCCCTGGAATAGATAAAGCGATATTCATGGCGAGTTCTACTGTTCCAGGTGAGTTTATCCAACGGAGGGGGAGGATACTCCGAAGAAGTGAAGGGAAGGAAATGGCTTTCATATATGACATGGTTGTTGCCCCAGGGCTCACAGATAGAAATAATCCTCACTATAGACAAGAAATCAATATTTTGAAGAAAGAGCTGGAGCGGGTCAGGAAATTCTCATTGCTTGCCGATAATCGATTAGAATGCATCAACCAAATAAATAAAATCATGGATCGCTTCGGGGTGGCATGATGGTTAAATTTGATAGCGTGAAATTTGCTGAAAAAGCCATTGCAGAAGAAAAATGCAGCGAAGAAGCAAAGGAGTTCCTAATCCGGGCCTTGAGAATGCAATATGCGGATCCCGGAACAGCAAAGGAAGATTTCGAGCGGCTAGCACGTGAAATCATCAAATCAAAGCGGTGATCCCATGAAGATCAAATCAATCGAGCTTGTAAATTACCGGATCTACAAGGGAAAGCATTCCATATCATTCAATGGAAATGGCGCCCAGCCCGGGAAGTTCATTGTTCTTGCAGCAAGAAATACTGTGGGCAAATCCTGCCTGTTCAATGCGATTACCTGGTGCTTATTTGGGACCGAAGATCATATCATGAGAAAGTCCGCATCAGCTAAGCAAGAGCCTATAATCAATACAGATGTCCTCTCCGAAGCGCATGGCTCTGACTGCAATGCAAGCGTAAAAATCGAGCTTTCCAGTGGGGACAAGCATTATATTCTAGAAAAAAAGGTATCTGGCCGCCAAACGCGTGATGGTCTTGCCAATATCTACGAGCCGACAATTGAGCTCAGTTATGCGAGCATTGGGAAAACATCGGTTGATAAAAGCTGGCATCGGCTCATAGGATATGACGCCGAGCTCCACATATCCCAGCATATTCTTGACCGGGATGTGCGGCAATTCTTCTTGATCGACGGGGAACGGCTTAGGGACTTTTTCATTGAGCAATCCGGAAAGGCAATCCGCGATTCAGTGCTTAAAGTTACTGAAGCGGAGCACATCAAATCGCTGTCGAGTGCTGTTAAAGCTCTTCACAGGAAAGTGTCGGTTGAGCTTTCCAAGACCCAGCCCAATTTGAAAAGTGCCCAAGATAGCGTACAAGCAATAACCGATGCAATAACTGCAACCCATGAAAGGCGGGGCAAAACACTAGAAGAAATTGGTCACGCGACCAAGGAAAAGCGAACATTGGAGGAGCGGATAAACTCGTCAAAGAACCAAGAATACATAGCACTTACATCCAGGTTAAAAGCCATTGATTCCCTCATTAGTGGCTTAAACAAGGAAATCGCCGATATTGAAGCAGAGATCGACGAAAACATTCTCGATAATGCATTTGCCTTCTTGCTTAAGGGGAATTATAATTCTTGTATAGAGATTATCAATAAGAACGAGGAGCGCGGTCTAGTTCCATCATACCTAAGTGACCCGCTGAAGGAATATATTGAAGAGAAGGGGCTATGCATTTGCGGGACAAAAATACAAAAAAATTCCCCCGAATGGAAGTCTCTTGAAGGTTATTTCAACAAATCAAAATACTCAAAATTAAGGGCCACGCCTCTCGAAGGCAGAGCATTCCTCAAATCCTACAAGGACAAAGCGTCACAATATGAAAAAAGCAGGAATGAGCTTGTTTCCCGGCTTGAGGGAAAAGATGGCGCGCGTTTGAAGCTAATTGGGGAGCGCGGAACAATCATTGAAAAAATTGATAAAATGGTCAAGGGTCTCTCCAAAGAAGAGATTGAAAGCTTGGAACTGCGAAGAAGGGAGCTGGAAGGTCTAATTGAAGGTGCAAACCAAGAAATCGGTCGTTGCGATGCTCAGCTCATTTCCTACAACAAAAATCTTGATGCTGCAACCAAACTTCTTGAGGAAGAAATGAAGAAAGATACGATAAATGTTGAGATGAAAAAAACCGAGAAGATTTACCGCGAGGCGGATGCCTTGCTTTTACGGCTGCAGGCTAATGTTGAACTGAAAGTACGAGAAGAAATGCAGAAAATGATAAAGGAAAGGTTCTTTTCTACGGGCACTAGGGAAGTTATCGGGGATATCGGCGAAATCACCTTGGATGAAGGATTTGAGATTGACGTTAAAAAGAAAAATGGCTACTCTTGCCTCCATAACATGAGCGCAGGTCAATCCCTCGTCTTTACCTTAGCCGTAGCCACAACCCTGAGGGATATGTCCAGGTACGAATTCCCCCTTGTAATAGATACGCCCATTTCCAAACTGGACAAAGAAAATGAAAAGGCCGTAATGAGCATACCATCCATGTTCCCGGACGTCCAGTTAGCGCTCCTCATGATACTTGAGAAAGAGTATACGCAGTCCCTCCGCAATGACATAAAAAATCGGATACACCGCGAATACTTGCTCGTTAAGGCAAAGGGTGGCACAAAAGTGCTCGATAGCTCGAAAATGTCTTGGTCGGAAATAATCAACATGGCTTATTCGGAAGGTGCATAATATGGGCTTAACGCGAGAAAAGGGTGCAATGCCGGAAAACTTGAACTACGAAAGCAAGGACGAATACGATAGCCTCACTGGTTCCGAATCCCTATTCCAGAGCAAAAAAAACACTGAAGACCTATTCATCCTTGCAATGGCCATTGGCTATAGAATGAAAACAAAAAAGAAACTGAAGAAAAAGCTCCCCAACATCAGGCTTAGGACGAGGGGCGACCAATTTTTTTGGAAAATCAGGCCGTTAAGCATCGTGAGGGAAAATAGCCTGGATCCGCTCCTAGATGAAAGCGGAATCTATTCGGAAGCAGAGGAATATTCGAACGCTGGAATTAAAGAGCTAATGCGTATAATATTCGGAAAAGGGAACAAGAAAAGTGATTCACGCTTCAAGCTTCTTGAACTGATCGACGAATTGGCGGAAAAATAGCCCATTCTTTATTGTCTCTCCAGGTCTTGCTGAATCTTTTTCGCTATCGTTTCAGCGAGCTTTACTGGCACCGCATTGCCAATCATTTTGTATCCATCGGCAATATTGGTGTAATAGAATACGAAATCATCCGGGAATGTCTGGATGCGGGCTGCCTCCCTTACAGAAAGCCTTCTATGGGGGGCATTTTCCTGCTCAAATTTCCACTCATCCTTGCCCACCTTGACCATCCTTGCCGATGCGGGGTGGAGCGGTGCATGCCTTCCGCCAGCCTGTATTGTGAACGAGCATTGATCCCAGTCTTTCCTTCTGTTTCTGGACATGTAAATTGTCGAAAATCCGCCGTTCATATACTCGTGATTCGGAATTTGAAGTTTTGGATTGGCCTTGTTTTTCGGCATGGCTGGGTCTGCAGCTGGCAACGAGCCAATAACATCCTTAAGTGAAAGCCATTTTTTCATAGATCGTCCATCGGACGCCTTGCCGCTTTCAGAATGTGTCGGCACTGGGAATTCGAATTTCTTTCCCAAGTCCTTCCTGTATCCCACGACAATTACTCGTTTCCTCTCTTGGGGGACGCCATAATCCCTTGCATCAAGCAATTTGTATGTAACTTCGTAGCCCACCGAGCTAAACAATTCCAGAATTTTTTTGAATTCGGGTAGATGAGTGCTTGATATTATACCCGGGACATTCTCAGCAAGGAAGAATTTCGGCTTTTTGTCGCGCAAAATGCGCACATACTCGTAAAACAATTGGCCGCGAGGATCTTTCGCCCCCCTCATAGCTCCGGCAAGCGACCAGCTTTGGCAGGGCGGTCCGCCTAGGATTCCCGTTGCCTTGGGGATCTCTTCCGATTTTACATCAACAATGGACCGCAGATCCAGGCCCGTATGGTGATTTTTTTCAAATGTTTCCTTTACTGCCCTATCAAAGTCATTAGCATAGACAAGCTTGAAGCCTGCATTCTCGAATCCTAGGTCAAGTCCTCCGCAGCCCGAAAAGAGGGATATCACTGTCATGGGCATCGCCATAAACTATCCGTACTAGGCAGGTTATAAATCCATTTCTGCGGCTCATTTCCGCGGAGCACACGCCTCATCGATGGGAATGCCTATAGAAAGCCAGATATTTAGTGGCTATGTACATTCTAGTTAAGCAACTAACTGGGTGCATTTTTATAACCGAAAATTCTGACCTACTCTTGCCCCTGGGTATAATAATCATTTATTACGAGTGATCTATGCCGAATGCACGGGTGTGTTAACCTTGGAAACTCATGTCTTCTTTGACGGGCCGGACAATTATCCATTGAAGGATGCGTACTACGCCCAAGGCTCCAGCCCGAAGCTGCTGAATGAATTGATGGGGTATATCCAGGCAAACAAATCACGGATATCTGCAATCTACTTGGCGTCTTACTTATACAACAATGAAGAATTGCACGATTTCCTCAAACAGATGGCCGCTGGCGGCAAGGATGTATTCGTCATTTCAATACCGCTGGAAGGGTATGATAATCGTCACCCGGCAAAAATCATTGATGCAGGGACTGGCATTACGACCCTCTCCCTTGCAACTAAGGCTAGCCTCGCAGAAAGCATATACACTAGCATGCGCGAGTCACTGCCACCATCATTCAATTTCTATGTCTTCCCGCATGTTTATGTCCGAAGTCCCAGAATGAACTTTTTTTCCAGGGGGGCATTGCCGTACAGCCTCCATGTTAAAGCAGCGCTAATCAAGATGAAAGATGGTTCCGGTGCCGTTGTTGGAACTTCATCAAATCTTGCCGTTAGAGACTGGGCAAAATACGAAATGATGGAGATAATCGAAGGCGACGATTCTGCAGCCGAATGTACTGAACGCTTCTTTTCGGACCTCATAGCTAACTCAATTCCACTTGCTGACTTTGATGAAGCAGTAGATTGGACTAAGTATCCAATGAAGTTCAAGGATTTTAAGCCAGCTAAAAGTGCCACTTATATCGCACCCTTTTATGCCGACTCTCCCCTTCACGCAGAAAAGGAAATAATCAAGGTAATGTCCCAAGCTGAGAAACGCATCCTTGTTTGTGCCCAGCATCTTTCTGCATATAAGTACTGGACGCGCCAAGGCACTTCGGATGGCATCCTCTCCAAAGTTCTTGAAAAAGCTCAAGAGGGTTTGGATGTCAAATGCATATCCCAGACATTTGTGAATGGGTTTGTTCAAGATAGGGAGTTCCGGGAGCCTGAGAATACCTCGAGCTTCAAGCGCTTCATCGAACAATACTTTAAGTCATCGAATGCCCAATATTTCGTGAACGAAAATATACATGAAAAATACATTATTGCCGATGATACTCTCATCGCTACTACCTGCAATTTCACCCCCACCCAGTTCATATACGAAAAAAATGTGGACATTCCATCCTTTGATAAGCGTGCCGAGCTCTCGTACCATGGCACATTTTCAGAAGTCGGGCAATTTCTTTTCATCGGCGAAAAAGCGATTGTTTCGGCATGCTTGCAGCGCTTTAATAACATCATTTCTAAGCCCGAAACCGTCTGGGTAAAGTAACTTTTGTTTGAGGGCCGCAGCCGATGCTATAAAGACAAAAGTACTGCTTCCATAAGTTTGGCTGGATTATTCGGATCCCTAACCTTCACTATTTTTTTCCGAATCCTCGGTGTTTTTTCCAAGGCTGTCCTGTCAGCCTTAGGGAACGAATCGTACTTTTCTTTAGTCATGATCGCGGCTATTCCAAATCTCTTAGCCTTCTTATTAGTGTAAATATCTTCAAAAACTTTCATTGGGTGCTCGATCTGCCACATGCCCCTAACCCTCAGCTCAGTAATTCCGAGGGGGTCGACCCGATGAACTCTTCCGAGCTCTAAGGTCTCCCCACCCTCTAGTCCGAGAGATCCAATGATTCCATCGATGCTTTTCTTTAGTGATCCCTCAACCCTGTCATAACATTCTTTTTTTGCTGCATAGCACCTTCCATGAGCAATAAAAAGATGCCTGATTTTTCCTTTTGAAACGTGACCCACAATATAAAAGATGTCTTTTTCTGCCCACTCCCCACCATCGCAAATCCTGCAATCTGCAGACAATTTGCAATCTGAAGCATGCAACCTGTCTTTTGGCGATGAGCTATTAAGCGGAATGGCGCCCCCCGCACTTTCCTTCTTCTTTATCTCGAAAGCATCGCCCCCTTTCAGTATGAAATCTGGGGGGTTATTCTGATTTCCATTCCATTCAAATACATTCGAATATATCAATTGCTTCCTGCTTTTTACTGCGCTGAATGAATTGGCAAAGGCATCTTTCAAATAGTATTCTAATTGCTCTCCCGCTGCATTAATCCCAATCAGGTATTTTGTAGAATAACCCTGAAGGTTCGTGTCTCCGAATTCAGCAATATTCTTTATTGCCATCAGTATATTCGGTGCCATATACCACATTCAATTGGCTATCTTTTAAAAGAATGTTAAAGATATCCCGATTGGAATGGACAAACTATCCAAAGCAGCAAGATCAAGGTTAATGGCTTCAATACGATCAAAGCATACTGGTCCAGAAATTCGGCTTAGGAAGGCAATCTGGGCCTCAGGTCATCGCTACCGCCTCCATTACGGTATAGAAAAAATCGACATTGCCTTTACTACAAAGATGGTTGCACTTTTCGTTGATGGTTGCTTCTGGCATCTATGCCCGAAACATTCTCACCTTCCAAAAAGTAATCGACGCTACTGGGTGCCTAAACTGAAAAAAAATGTTCTACGCGATACGGCAAAATCCGGGCGCTTGATGCATGCGGGCTGGAAGGTAATCCGAATATGGGAGCACGAACTTAATGAAGACGTTAATGCCTGCGTAAAAAAAGTGCTTCGTATGCTAGTATGACTATCCTGTAGCTCGCCGTTTTTCCCGCTCACTATTTATCTTTTTCGAAAGATCGATGATCAAAGTATAATCCTTAGGGCATATTTGCACGATACCTCCCTGGAAATACCCGCCGAAACTTTTCTTGGATTTAATAAACGATAGAGAATCAACAATTCCCTTTATCGCTATGGGTTTACCCCACAGCTTGAAATCCTCGAATGTAAGCCAATAATCGGCAGACATAACTAGGGGGAAAGCACAAATCTGCCTTTGCATCTTTTTCGTAACTTCAAACACCGGGCTGTTAATCGTAGCCTGCCCAACCAAGACCATTGCTTTAGCTCCGGAGATATATATCAACGCTTTGGTGCCTGGTCTGATGCATGATTGCCTTGGGGTTTTTGCTCCAATGTCCCACCCTACTTTCATCTGTTCTTTGAGCAATTTTTTATCTCTAGGCTCCCAGGTGCCCCCGCAATTCTTTACTAAAATTACACAATACTCCATCGAATCAATTATCCTATTGGGATTTATATCTTTCACGTCAACCCTATTGATGGGTCTTTCAGGGCAATCCCTTGCTCCAGAATACTTAACCAACATCTCTAGGAATTGAAGGCGCTCGGCTAAGTGGATGAGAACTTTGGAGTGACGTTGGAATGTAACCCCCATCGTTATAGTCGTTCTTCCTCTCAGTTCGGTCTAGGGGGTTCCTCCCAATTCAAGCCAAACTCGTTTATCCTCCTCTACCTGCGCATTCCTCTCTTTCTCGAATTGAATTTTCAATCTTTTTACATAAATTTTTTCATCTTCGAGTTTTTTCAAATATTCATCGTATTTCTTCGGGTTAAGTTCCTTTAATATGGCCTTGTACTCCCTCTTGTGCGCATCACTTAAGCCATACACAATATAGCTTCCTACGCCCCAGGTCCCACATTGGGCCAGGTGTTCCAATCTAACTAGGGTTTCTAAGTAAGCTACAAACTGTTTGTCCCTGAAGCTTTTTCCTCTTATCATACTTCGGACGAACTTTGACTTAGGTTTTTTCATGACTGATATTCTATTAATCTTATATTAATAATTATTTGATTAAAAAATTCTTTATAGAATAATTGCTAGTTAGAAGCCTTAATTGAATAACTGGATATCCTAGAAAATTTCTAAATATTTTGTATCTAACCACATGAATTTTCCAATTAATTTTATTAATCCCAGATTTTCCGCTCTCCAGCGGTGTAAAGCATGTTTGGCTGGCTGCCTGATTATCCGGACTCTAGGGACTATACAAGGGAAACAAGCGAGATAAACTCGATTCTGAAGATCGGTGGGGGCGATGGTGGCAGTGAGACCCTTCCCCCCAAGATCGACCTGCGCCCGATCTGCTCCCCCATCGTCAACCAGGGCTCCATAGGCTCCTGCACGGCCAACGCCGCATCCGGAATCCTTGAATTCTTCCAGAAGAAGGCGTACGGCGCCTGTTCGCCCGTATCCCGCATTTTCATCTATAAGGCGACGCGGAACCTCATGAAGATGAAGGGCGACTCCGGCGCATACATCCGCTCGACCATGGGCGCGCTCGCGCTATTCGGCGCCCCGCCTGAAAAATACCTAACCTACGAGATCGAAAGGTTCGATTTCGAGCCGCCCGCCTTCTGCTATTCCTTCGCCCAGAACTACAAGGCGCTGAAATACTTCCGCCTCGACGAGCAGGGGAATAGCGAAAAAGAAACGCTCGACTCGATAAAACAAACCATCAACCAGCAAATCCCCGCGATGTTCGGATTCACGGTCTACAGCTCGATAAACGAAATAAAAGGGGGCAAAATTCCGTTTCCAGAAAGAAACGATTCCGTTCTCGGAGGCCATGCAGTCGTAGCCGTAGGTTATGACGATAGCATGAAAATCAGCAATAGCACCGGCGCCTTCATCATCCGGAACTCCTGGGGCGTCGAATGGGGCGACAGCGGCTACGGCTACCTACCCTACGATTACCTGACAAAAGGACTCGCAATGGACTGGTGGGCCTTAATCAGCGCGGACTGGGTAGATACATGGCAATTTGCCTAATTTCCAACTTTAATTACGTCCAAATCTGCGAGTTAGCTACCCGTAATGTTAAAAATCTCCTAGTTTAAGTGAGTCTATGGATGGTGCGAATATGAAATTCAAAATGCAGATTCAAATTATTTTACTGTTATCACTATCATTGGTTTTTTTCGGTTGTGTGTCTAGTGAAGACCTGAATAAAGCCAATAACGAAAAATTTGAATTAATCAAGCAAAAAGTTGCTCTGCAGGGCGAACTGAATAATACCAAATCCTTGTGCCAGCAAAAAACTGCGGAACTCAATGAAAAAAATGACCTGATCGAAAATTTGACCTCAGAACTTGAAAGGCAAAATGCCACCTTTGCAGATTATGAACTTGCATATAAGCTCAGGCAGATTAATCTGGAAAACCTCTCCGAAGAAATCCGATTATCGAAAGAAATTGACGCGTATACTGAAATTTTCTATAATAATAATATCTCTTCATCTATATATTCGTGTAAAAAAGTAATTGATGCGCAAGTCAATTCCTTGGAAGCCATTAACGACCGGTCTGAGATATACGCCTTAAGAAACAAGAAAACATATGACCTATACAACACCAGTGCATGCAAATCTGCTATCAATAAATTAATGGACCTTAGCTCACAACTCACTAACCTGCGAGAAGATAAAATCAGAATATTAGACAAAGATCATTACTGCGATAACTACTTCGACCCGTATTACTCTTATAACACATGGATGAATTCGTATTATACCCCGCTAGCAGAGAACAGTGATGAATCAAACGCATTAATCGAGCAGTATAACCAATACTACTATGACGCTTTAGAGTATTGTGCGTTGGAATGACTCACCCGCAAGTTCCATCTGTGTACCCTACTTCGCCGGGGGGGCAGCAGAATAGCGATCCATCAGCCCAGGCATTCCATCCTTTTGGGCAACAAATCGCATCTCCGCCTTGTGCCGAAAAAGCATCCCCGTTCGGGCAATAGAAACACCTTTCATCATATAAGCATACGTAACCGCTAGAGCATCCGCAAAGCGAACACGCGTCAACCAGGCCACCATCATCGCAAAATGCTCCGTCGTTATAGATTGAGCAGTACCCATACGGTGTTTCGTCATAACACCTTTGAACTGGGGCAAACGCTTCCCACCCGCTATAATCTGTCAGTTTTCGGAGTTCCTTAATATCAATCGCGAAGTTAAGTCCCTGCGCCGGGGTGCCATATACAGGCAATAGAAAGCCAAACGTGTTTATTCCGATCAAAGCACTGGAACTTTTCAAAAATAGCCCGCCGCCGCTGTTTCCGGGGTTTACTGATGCATCCGTCTGAATGGCATAATAGTGATACCCGGTGGATGTATTGAAATCGACCGAATTCGAGATAATGCCCTTGGAAACACTCCCCTGTAATTGTAATGGTGAGCCCAACGCAAAGACGTCCTCGCCCTGCCCGGTCTGTTCGGTATAGTTGATTATGGCTGGTGTACCATACTTGCCATTCACATAGACTACAGCCAGGTCCATATCGTGCGGAGCCGTTCGAATATCCGCCGCGGTAATATTAATTCCGTCTGCGGTAGTAATTTTTACGTCAAAAATACCCGAAGCGTCTTTTACTACGTGCTTATTTGTTAAAATTACCGTCTTACCGTCTTTCTGTTCAATTATCACGCCGGAACCGGTCGCATAGCTATGTTCGATATATACCATACTCTTCTGCAATTGTGATACCATCATCGTAGTATGTTGTGCCTCTGTCAAGCACGTGTTGTTATAACATACTGATCCTTGAGGGCAGCCGCAACTAGAGCAATCGAAGATTAACTGTTTTGTTTGGTTACATAAATACCCTATCTGTTTTGAGCAATCACCAACTACGGTCCCATCGCCACATGTTTTAGGGATTATGTTTATCGATTTTACCTCGCTTTCTGATGGCAGGTAAACCGAATCGCCATTGTATTTTGCATTAATTGTCTGTAACCCTGTTTTATTGAACGTAACGCTGGCCCCAGCGTACCCATGGGCATCCGTAGTTATGTTATACAAAATTCCGTTCTTTACAGTAATCTGCTTATACTCAATCGTCTTATTCCGAACTGGGTCAACTAAGGATATATTGACCAACACCTCAGTTCCGTTTTCTGCCTCTTTTGGTGCAGAAATACTAATTCTGGTGGGTATCTGTACCATAATTATTCGACTTGTAAAATTCATCTTATGAGAAAAGTCTCCAAGATATACCGAGGTTATATTGACTCGTTTCCCGCACCATGCTAAAGGCACATTGTTTGAAATTGAGATGCGCCCGTTTTGATCAGTAGTTAAATTTTCTAATAAAATGCCGTTTGCATACGTGGAAATTATTTGATTTGGAACTGGATTCCCGGCGACATCATCCAAACGGACAGAATAGTCCACTTTGTTTCCACAGATTACTGGTTCCTCAATAGTGGCTTTAATGTCTGATGATGATTGAAAAATCCCAGATACTGAGAGAACCATCAACCCCACGATTGCCGCCAGACCAATGAATATGATCACTCCAAGCGTTATCAGAATCGGTCCCAATCCCGGAGTTCCACTCGACGTGTTTTTATCGAGACGCCCACCGCAACTGATGCAATATTCCCCATGTTTGGCTCTATGCCCGCATGTAGGGCATACCTTCCACTCTAATTTCCGATCTAATCTTGTGCCGCATTTTTCACAAAATTCGCCATATCTCTCCTTATGGCCACATTTGGGGCATATTTGCATGAAAATGACAGTACTTTGATAATTATATTAATGCTGTTACCCCCCAGAAGCACCACCATATTCGACTGATTTATTCCCCCCCACTAAATTCACCTTGAACCAATAGTCCAGCAGCGTCCCCCTTGTCATCTTCCTTTCAAACCACTCCCCGCGTTCGTTCCGTTGCCTCAATCGGAGTAACCCATAAATAACTTACCTGCCTCGATAATCCGTGTCCGAAACAACAATCCCGAAACGCCCGAATCCCATTTCAAGCATCCTGAGGGTGTTCGGCGAAGTCATCGAATCCTACACCATATACACCGTCGTCGCAATCATGATCCTCGACATCCTCTTCACAGCCTCCGAAGTCGCCCTCTTCGGCATCTCCGCGCTGACGTTCGGGGTGGCGGCCGCACCCAGCATCCTCATGTGCGGGTTTGCGGACATCGGGCTTATGGCAATCGGCTTCATCCTGACCGTTCTGCTGGAATCATTGATGGGCAGGAAACCCCTTGGGGAAGCGCTCTCGCTCGGATTGATATCCGCGTTGTTCCTCGCATTCCCGAGCCCGGTGTTCACCA
>Ga0265297_10005297_pt1 | contig 19823 bp, 20 predicted proteins | sample Munlanlwell13791_FD_192502 | JGI IMG/M metagenome (GOLD analysis project Ga0265297, IMG submission 192502) | Leachate microbial communities from a municipal landfill in Southern Ontario, Canada - Leachate well 137-91 | ecosystem: Engineered > Solid waste > Landfill > Unclassified | place...
AAAAAAACAAGCCTGGTCGCCGTGCGCTTTCCGTGTACATTCACACTTAATTGAGCGTAAATACCGAAATGTGCACGGCGGGCAGGCGGGTCAAACGACTGGAGAATAAATGCAATACGGAGCTGTTTTTCAGAGCGAAAAGAAGGAATATTGAGCGGAGCAATGAATTCTCTTTGCTTAATTAGTTTAGAATTCAATGCTTAAGTGATCTTAACATTCATCGTCAATCCGTAAAATTTCTTCAAGAAGAACAGAGGAATATCTGTATTCAGCAGCGATGTAATAATGCAGCAGTAGCGTGTGTTTATTCATATAAGCAAACGAATAATGAATATATATTCCTTTGGGAATATTAATAGAAAAAGAAGCATCCTAACCAGTAGAAGCCGTCTGTCCATGGCTGGGCATGTGGACAGGTGGACTATATAGGGTTAGTTCGTGTTTATGGGAGCTTTCCGCACCAAAAACTACCGCCCTTCAAGGTCCTTGTTCTTGCAGCCGTGAACTGTATTGGCTATAATAAGTGAAAAGGTTCGATGCGGGGCGCTTTGCACCAATAATTTTTGCGAAGCAAAAATTACCTTCATCCTTATTCTTCTCCTTCATCTTAAATCAATGTTTGTGCAATATTTTGCCGTATTAAGCTTCGCAAAAATTATAAGGGTAAGGAGTAAGGAGAAGAATTAAGGGCCGGCAGACTACAGGGGACCAATTGATTCGCTGCGGCAGATTAATCAGGACAGGAATGAGGAAGAGTAACGAGGGAAGCTGCTCCGCCAATGGATCGCGGAGATTAAACTTTTCAAGTATAATTGCTACATGCAGGATATCCAAATCATTTACCAAGATGACTCGATTATTGCCGTCAATAAACCGGCCGGAATAACTACGATCCCGAGCGATACGGTCGCAAAAGAAAACGCGTTGAACGGGATGGTAGAAAGGATGTGCGGGCAAAAACTCTTCGTTGTTCACCGGCTGGATAAAGGCACATCAGGTGCGGTAGTATTTGCGAAAAACGCAGAGTCTCACAGGTCTATCAATATGCAGTTTGACCAGAGAAAAGTAGAAAAAAAATATATAGGGATAGTCAAGGGCTGTGTTGATTTTCAAGAGAAAGAGATAAAGATACCGATATCAAAGAGCAAGGCTCATTCAAAAAAAGTCGCGCTCGCAAGGACAGGCATAGAGGCAATAACCAGGGTATCCCTTTTGGGAAGATTTGATAATTATTCACTTTTAGGGATAGTCCCCTTAACCGGCAGAAGACATCAGATAAGGCTGCATCTAAAAGCTATAGGACATCCGCTGGCGGTTGACCCTCTTTACGGCAGAAAAGAGCCGATTTATGTGTCAGATATCGTAGGGCATGGAGGCACGAATGATAAATTGGTGATATCGAGGACGCCGCTCCATGCGGGAAGCATTTCGTTCATGCATCCGACAGAAAATAAAATTATCTCTATTAAGGCCGATATTCCTGAAGATATGAGCGATTTCTTAAAATTGTTAAGAGGCTGATAATATGTCGAAAGCTGTATGGAAACCCGGTACAATGATATATCCGCTTCCGGCGGTCATGGTCACCTGCGGGACTTATGAAGGGGGTGGTGACACGTCAAAATCCAACATCATAACACTTGCCTGGGTCGGGACCATCTGTTCGGAACCGGCGATGTGTTCTATATCAGTAAGGCCTTCAAGATATTCCCACGACATAATAAGGAAAAACAATGAATTTGTCGTAAACCTTACTACAAAAGACCTTGTTTTTGAGATGGATTATTGCGGCGTAAAGTCAGGAAGAGACATGGACAAGTTCAAAAAATTGAAATTAACTCCATTGCGCGCCAAAATGGTAAAAGCGCCGCTTATCAAAGAAAGCCCGGTAAATATCGAATGCCGCGTTGAAGAGATAAAAAAACTGGGAAGCCACGATCTGTTCATCGCAAAAGTGCTTTGCATACATGCGGATGATAAATATATGGACAAAACAGGCAAATTTGATCTGGAAAAAGCCGGTCTGATCTGCTACTCGCACGGCCAGTATTACTGCCTGGGAAAGAAGCTCGGGCATTTCGGTTTTTCAGTTAGAAAAAGAAAGTAGTTATCTTTAAGAAAATTTGTTACCATAGGCAATATGGAACTAGATGCTGACAGACCCGAAACCTGGAAAAATCTCAAAAGGCTGGTGCCCTCGGACAGAAAATTCTGGATTAGCTCCAAAATGTCCATTATTCTGCGGACCCTTGACAGATATATAAATACAAATGTCGAATATCAAAAGGATGCTCCATGGGATGTTATCGGGTTTGCCTGTCTCAACGATGGACTGTATAAAGAAGCCGAGCATATTTACGACGAAATATGCCGGCGCGCACATGGAAGAGAGAATATTTCTCACCGGCTGATCTACTGCCGGGCTATAGCCAAATTTCTGCAGGGCAAATTCAGGGGTTCTTACGAGGATTTTAAGCTTTCGAGGCACTATAGCCATTTACACAAGCAGGTCGATATAGGCACAATAAAGGCCATATCGTATATGGAAGACACCATATTTCCGATGATAGAAAAAATCGTAAAAACCAAGGAAAAATTAAGGAGCGATCTGGGGATCCCCAGGTTCGTGGAAAAAGCGGTTGGCCCGAATATTTTAAAAACGCTCCACAAATGGAACTCCAGCTCGCCTCTTTTTTCGTCAAATATAAGCCAGGGCGGGGGATATCTGCTCACGCTTAAAAATCATCTCGGAGCGGTCAAAGCCATTGCGATAGATCCCGGGTACGGGTTCATCGATATTTTTAGGGATATAGATCTTTCGATCATCGATCTTGACGGCATAATAATCACTCATGACCACGATGATCACACCGAATCAATGGAGTCCATACTTTCTCTCCTTGCCAAATACAACGACAATGTCCCGCATAACAAGATACACCATCTCGATGTTTTTGGTTCTGCCGGCGTCATGCTCAAATACCAGGGGCTTTTTAACGCCCTGGACCCGCTCGGCAGCAAAGAAATAAATTTCCGGCTTATGACACCGGGCTCCACGATAGAACATGTGGACCATACTTCTTTGGCGGAAAAATACGGCTGCGTCATCCATGTTAAGCAGGCATTCCATGAGGAGCTGTGGACTCACCAGGAATCGGCGGTAGGGGTGGTGATCGAAACTTCTATAATGGATAAAAATGACAGGACAATAAGGATCGGGATCACCGGGGATACGAGATACGAATCAGGGCTGGGCGAACAGTACCAGGACTGCCAGGTACTCTTGTTCAATATAGGCTCTCTTGAAAAAGAAGAAGGCAAGCTCCTAACCCAGCATTTGGGACTGATCGGCTCAATAAATCTTTTGAAAGAAGCAAGGCCTCATCTGGCAGTTGTCACCGAATTCGGGGAAGAGTTTAGGGGCAAGAGGGTTACCGTATCTTCTGTGATAGAAGAATGGGCAAAGCCGATGGAAGGATTGACGCCCGACAATGATTTTAAGGTAATTCCTGCCGATATAGACCTTGAAGTAAGATTAAACGACCTGTATATAAAAGAGACTTCTTCAAAAGTGTTCCTTCCGCATAAGACGGTCGAAGCGGATGAAACAGAGTCCGATTCGATCATTTACAGGATGAAAGAAAAATAAGAACAAACCCTGTCTTGGTAAATTCCATAATGTTTCAGTTTCTATAGTCTTTTGTTTCTATTGTCGCAGGAAGACTACAAACTTTCCTTAATGAAATCTGGGCTCTCTCATGTAAGCGATCGATATGCAATAAAGCCTCAGCAAGATCGCTATTCGTATTTGCGATCATAGAGATTAATGCAGGCCATATTTCCCACGGGAGTGCAGCATCTTTCACTTCCTTGAAAAACTGGAGATTGAAATCAGAATATATTGCGGAACATGGCAGTTCATATGTTCTTCTCGTGGTCTGTATATGTCTGAAAGTCATTGCGAGTTCAAAGTTATGCCAGATCTGTTTTTCAAAGACACGCCCCACGCCCAAGAATTTTAAGGGATACCTACCGGGTACTGCCTGAGAAAGAATGGCAGCTACTTTATCAATATCCGCCAACTTTATAGCACCCGCAACTACAGAAGGCTCGAAAAGATAAAGACTGCTCACGCGTATTGAACCGCCGTTTATTCTTCTTGCAAGGTTTGATGTGATTTCCGTTTGCAGGCTCTTTCTGGCGGCCAACCTGGCCAGAGAAAAATTGCTGGTGTGTGGACTGTTTGCCGCGACAACGCTTCCTCTGAAGCGGTTTATTGCCCTTGCAGCAAATGTTGTTAATGTAGGTCTGATTTGTAAAGTCATCTATATGATTATCGGAAGAATGTAGGGAAAATTTCATTTAAAGAGGGATATCGTCAGATTTTGACATTAGCTCATGAAACGGTCGAACGGGCGAAACAGGATCCGATTTTGCCGTTTATATGATAAAGGGAAAGCAGGGTAGCCCTTTTAATGCCTACCCTGCTTTCCCCAGGGACTGTGGACTATGTCAACTTGTAGAACTTTCGGAGTCAAGGTTCTTATCTAGGACCTCCTTGAGATATGTACCCAGCTGGTCCTGATAGGTCTTTAATGTATCCAATATTTTTTTCTGGTCAGAAGTCAGCTCCGTTCCCGCGCGGATCGAAGACAGGATCGAGTCCACATCATTGTCTTTCTTGTATTGGGATATCTTTTCTATGAGAGAAAGTATCTTGTCTTTGTCCGTATCGCTGATGGATGTTGAGGCCGAAATAAGATCGGATAATTTTTCAAGGTCCATTGGCGGAGGCGGCGGGGGTGGCGCCATCAGAGATGATAATATTTCCGAGAACAAGTCCTGGTCTGATTTTTTCTTTGTGTTCTTGAATAAAACGCTGTAATCAATATTGGAACCTGAAATCCCGTTTATGCTTGATGTGTCTGACATAGATATCTCCTTCCTGTTTTTAGAAACCAAATTCCGGAGGCGGCGGGGAAGCACCTGCGTCTCGTCCGTCTTTGTTGCGGTTACCCTTTGGCTCTCCCGGACCATGTCGCCATCCCATCGGGCCCTCCTTTCTTTTTTTCTCGAACAAATCCGTCATTTTTGCGAATTTGTCGGCCCCAAGTATTTTACGGCTCTCAACTATTGCTGATACTCTCAACTCCGCCAATTTTTCATGCTGTACCTGAATATCTTTTCCAATAGTCAATATTGCGGCTTCATCAAGTGTGTTTTTTGACAGTTCCTTATTAAGTATTTCGTTCAGTTTTTGCATTTTACTAAATATCAGCCTGTGTCCGGACATGGTCTTGTCCCGTATCATGTTCAGCTTTTGTATTTGGTCTCTGCCAAGGCCCAGTTCTTTGTCGATATCCGGAGGGTGCATCTCTCTTGGGTTCATAATGAGAAATACCCATATTCCAATCAATACTACTAGAACAACGGCCAATACTACGTTCAATATCTTCAGGTTCATTGCACTCCTCCTTTTTGCAGCCTCGAATTTATTATTGTCCAGGCATCAGAAATAGAATTACTGTCGTTAGGATCTACCAGTTGTCGGTAGCTGGCATAGATAGAATCGTTTGAGCCGCACCTTTTTATAGTCTCATAATTGACAAAGAACATACAGCATACAGCCACAGAAAGCGCTATAACAGCTTCTTGCTGAATATGATCCTTTCTTGTTGGAAGACCGTTTATTGAAACGACCAGCCTGTCCCAAACCTTTTCCGAAGCTCCGAATATTTCTTTTTCCATGGATATTACCTCTCGACCAGAATCTTTTTTAGGGAGTCTTTTGCCCTGTATATGCGTGACCGCACCGTTCCGATGTTTATTCCCAAAATATCCGCTATTTCCTGATAAGAAAGCTCTTCTATCTCCTTCATTACCAGACAAATACGGTATTTTACAGGGATATTCTTAAGCGCTCCGCTCACCCGTGACAAGTTTTCATCGGTGATCATGCGCTCCAGAGAATCACTGTCATCTGCTTTTACAGGAATGAATATGTCTAGGTCTATATCTATCGGCAGCCATTTCTTGGGTTTTATCATATTTAAGGCATGATTGAGCGCTACCCTGTAAGCCCATGTGGTGAATTTTGCTTTTTTAGGGTTATATTTGTCCCTTTGTTCGTAAAGCCTTAAATATACATCGTGCATTATGTCTTCTATGTCCTGGTCGTTCTTTACAAGTTTTTGTGCTATTGAGTACATCATGTTCTTTGTTTCATCGTATATTGCACGAAAGGCAGCCATGTCACCTTTTTGAAAAGCAGCTATGATATCTGTGCCGATCCGTTTTGAGTCCATATTTGTATGCTGTTTTATGCTGTTCACACACCAATGATACAACCAAGAGTGGGAAAAGTTCCAAGACAATTACATTAAACTGCTATTTAAGTCTACCTTTCCAAAAACAAAACTTATTCCTTCTTTTTTCAAAAGGTTCATTTGTTCTTTTATGCCGCCAAAAGCAAAGCTGGGAGATAATTTGCCGTCGCAAAACACTACGCGGTGGCATGGGAATCTTTTCGGATTAGGATTATGGTGTAAAACTTTGCCCACGGTTCTTGGGGATTTTAGCCCTATTGCCTTTGCAATGCGGCCATATGTGGTGACCTTGCCGTATGGTATCTTTGCGACAAAGTTGAGGATTTTTTCTTTGTTTGATCTCATGCCAGGTATCTTCTTATCCCGTTAATAAAAGTCAACGGATGTGGTGGGCAGCCGGGAATATAGGTATCAATTTTGTATTTTTCAAGAATAATCCTATTTAATACGTCTGAATCCTGGAATATCCCTCCGCTGATCGCACAGGTTCCGACAAGAATAATTATTTTAGGTTCAGGAACGCTTTTGATCGTGTCTTCCAAAGCCGCCGCCATATTCTTGTTTATGGGGCCTGTAATAACGATCCCGTCTGCGTGACGCGCAGATGCGACAAACTCAATCCCGTATCTTCCCATATCAAAGTTTGCGTTTGAGCAAGCGTTAAGTTCCATTTCGCAGCCGTTACATCCTCCCGCGCTTACCTGGCGCAACCTAAGAGACCGGCCGAATATTTTATGGATGTTTTCTTTTGTCTTAATCGAGTTGTTTTTATAATCATCGACTGTTGTGCCCGGTTTTATTATCAGATGCTGCCTTTTTGTTGCAGCAAGTTTGTGGTCGTTTGTGAATCGTATCGCTCCGCCGCTACAGGCTCTTCCACAATCGCCACAAAAAATACACTTTCCCAGATCAAGCTGGAAGGGCTCTGAATCAATGGCTTTCGTCGGACAAACTGGAACACATTTATTACACTTGTCGCACTTATCGCTGTTTAGAACGGGGATCCCCCTAAACTTTTTGCCAAGCACAGCATTTTCGGGCTCTTCAATAAATTGTTTGCCCTGAAAACATCTCAATATCAACGTGTTTAGCATATCAAGCCTTTCTAAAGGTCATTTCCGCAATACGAAAGATCAAAGCTCTTGTTGCAGAGCGGAAAATCCGATATTCCGGCGCCTCTGGCCGCGATAACAAGCGCGATCCAGTTATTGAACGACGGATCTTTTATCTTGTACCGCTTTAACTTGCCGTTGTTGTCCGTTATTGCGGCATGTGCTATTTCGCCTCGCCAACCCTCTACCATTGAAACTGCCAAGCTGTCAGAAGCAATGTTGTTTGAGCTTTCAAGAATGATCTTGTCGCCTTTTGTATTCTTCAGTATTTCAAGCAAAGCGTAGACGATCTTGGCCGATCTTTTTATCTCAGCATATCGTATATATGTCCTTGCAAAAACATCACCTCCGGACGGGTGGTCGCATTTGACCGCAAGATTTTTATAATTGCCGTATGGATGGTCTTTTCTGATATCAAGGTCAATACCGGATGATCTGGCAGTCATGCCGACAAGGCCCAGATCAACGGCTTTCTCTTTTTTTATAATGCCTGTCCTTTCAAGTCTGAGAAGAACGCTTGATGTGGAAAACATTGTCTTTGCCGCTCTCTCGGTATCAGCAACAGCTCTGTCAAGCGTAGCTTTTACTCTTTCAGCGAGAGAGTCATCAATATCAAATAATACTCCGCCGACCCGTATTAGCCCTCTGCCGAACCTGTTTCCGCAGATATCAAGCATAGCGTTTATTATCAAGGTCCTGGTCACTCCAAAGACCGCGTTTCCCATTTGATAAGCGATGTCACCTGATATTGCGCCAAGGTCTCCTATATGAACGGCGATCCTTTCAAGCTCAAGCGCGATCTCTCTGATGATCTCCGCTTTTTGAGTTATTTGTATCCCCGACAATGATTCTATTGCATTTGAATAAGCTATTGAATGTCCTATAACGGTGTCACCTGCTATTGATTCCGCAAGACAGTTATTTAACCGTCCGCTGTCAACAAATAGCGCTTCAACGCCCTTGTGTTGATAGCCGTGCTTAAGCTCGAGATGGTAAATCTTCTCTCCGTGGCATATAAATCTGAAATGTCCGGGCTCTATTATTCCGGCATGGACTGGGCCGACCGCCACCTCATGTAATTCCTCTCCATCCATTTTGAAGAATGGATAATCTTTGTCAGTGCCAAGCCGTATCGGTTTTAGCCATGGGTGTCCTGTCGGCTCGATGCCGTATTGTTCATAGAATTCTCTCTCGAACATGTGAAAAGACGGCATTTTACATGTAAGCGAGGGGTATTTTGCGCCCTTTGTAAAGACACAGGAGGAAACAAGGATATCCGAATTTAAATCATCAGCCAAAAGGATAAACAATCTTATGCTTTGCTCTTCCTCCGTCCCGAAAAATCCGACAGGTCTTTTGTTGATCTTGCATTCCTTGACGGTCTCAGACAACAAAACGTCTGATTGAAGCAGCGGAATATCCGATATTTTCAGCGGTTTATTATTTTTTGTCTTTATCCAGTTCATCGGCCTTAGCTCCTAAGCGCCGCAATCGCGGCCCCGATCATATTTTGCAGGAACTGCGGCAGATATATTCCGGCGATAAACGCACTCAAGATCAATATTATCTGTGGCAGATACATCAAGATGCCGATCGGGACTTTTTCTTCTTTAAATGTTGTCGGCTTTTGACCGTATGCCATCTTAATAATGATATTGCCCATACCGAAGAGAACTATTGTCAGAAGCACAAAAATGATTGGCATCAAAATATACATCTTTTTTGCCAATATTGCTTTTAAAAGGATCCATTCGCTTAAAAACAGGGGTGAAGGCGGCAGCGCGGCTATCCCGATAAATGAAAATATTAGCAGCCAACCTGTCAATCTGTCTGCTTTTAATATTCCGGACACTTTGTTGATAGCCTTTGTTTTGAATATTTTTTGCACATTTCCTGCCGTAAGGAAAAGAGAGGTCTTTATTATCGAGTGCCCGAAGAGATGAAGGAGTGCCGCAAAGATCCCGACATTTCCCAGGGAAGTGCCGATAGCCATTATCCCCATATTTTCTATTGATGAATATGCGAGCATCCTTTTGTAGTCTTTGATTATCAAAATGAATACCGCCGATACAAAAAGAGACAAGAGTCCCATTGTCAGCATAAGGATTTTTGCGTAAAAGCCAAGATTTGCCAACCCCATCAGGGTAAACATCTTCAGTATCATAAAGAACGCAGTGTTTAGCATTGCAGCCGACAACATTGCAGAGATAGGGGACGGAGCTTCAGAATGCGCATCAGGCAGCCATGAATGTACCGGGGCAAGTCCCATCTTGGTCCCTATTCCGACAAGATAGAACACAAAAGAGATCTTTAGCCAGAACGGGTCTATTTTTAGAGCATTTGAGTACAGGTCTTTATATACAAGAGAATTGTGGCTGCCGGCCCCTATAAGCAAAAGAACGATGCCGACGAATGCCAAAGATATTCCGATCGAACATATGAAAACAAATTTCCACACAGCTTCAAGGGCATGTTTGGACCTGCTGAAATAAATAAGATAGGCACTTGTTAAAGTTGTAGCCTCAATAAATACCCAGGAAAGCCCCATGTTTGTGCTAAGCAGTGCTCCTATCATCGAGAATACAAAACCGATGATCCCGATGGAATAATAATTGTATTCTTGTTGAGGCCTTTCCGAGGCGGAAATATACCCGATGTTATAAACAGATGATGCCGCAAATACCAGCGACATGACAAAAAAGAAGTAGGCGTTTAATCCGTCAAACTGAAAAAGCTGGCCTATCATGCCGGCTGCCGGCACCTGAGGTAAGAGATATATTAAGCCGGAGCAAACAAGACATAGCAACGAATAAGATACTGTTGCAAAGTTGCAGAACCATTTTCTGCCTATCAAAATGACCAGCAGGACCATGATCAACGGATATATCAATAGAATATTAATCATCATCACTGTCCTTTAGCATTCTTAAAGCATTGCCGTGTTCTTGCCCGAATGTCTCGCTAACCTTGTTGATCAAAAAGCCCAGGATAAATACCGCGATAAAGACATCCAGAAGAACTCCCATACTGACTATTATCGGCATCTCCTTTGAAAGTGTAAGCGACAAAAGGAATATGGCATTTTCCATCATCACGTAATCGATAACGCTGGTCACTACACTTTTCCGGGTGGTGATAAAGAACAGACTGATCACGATCGAGGCAAGTGAGACGCTTAAGATAAGTTTTGACGTCGGGTCCAGAGAGACACTTTGAATATTTGAGGCAATAAAGCTTGCAAAAACTATCCCGCTGGTTATGATCAGAGAATATATGCTGGGTATACGCAGATCATTGGACAGATAAATATTTTTGCCGCGCAATACCCTGTTCAAGACACCGGGAATAGCGATCGCCTTGACAAGCAACGTCTCGAAAGCGAGAAAAACAAATGTATAAAAAGACCCCGTTCCTAACGCGAAATAACATATGAAAAAAAGCAGTATTCCCTGCATCGACAGTATCTTGATATGCGTCTTTATCCTGTTCGTTGCCGATACATATATCATGACAAGCCCGTATATGACAGCTAAAGTGTCTATCACTTATCCTTGTCCTCCGTATATTCTCATCGTGACCAGCGCGAGTATTGCCAGGGCTAAAGATACAACAATAAAGACAAATTCAAAGACCCTGCTCATTTTAAGCCTTGCGAACGATGATTCTATTGTCCCGATGATGATTGCCTGCAACAGGATCAGCATTATAAAGATGAAAGCGGAAATATAAACATTTATTATCGACGGGATTATCAAGTTAGCTACTATGGAGGCGAATATGATCATTTTCATTGCCGATCCGTAAATGATAAGCCCAAGGTCAAATCCGGAATTATCCAGGACCATTGCTTCATGTACCATTGTGAGCTCAAGATGGGTATTTGGGTCATCTACAGGAATTCTTGAACCTTCGGCCAAAAGGACTATAAAAAATGCGATCGCAGCAAGAAAAGTGATCAAATAACCGAACGGGCCTGCCTTTTCCAGTGCTATAGAGATCGCTCCGAACGAGAAATTGCCGGTCAGCGCGGCAATAGAAGAAAGGATAATAAGAAAACCCGGCTCTATCATCGAAGAAAAACCCGCTTCTCTGCTTGCTCCCATTCCTTCAAAACTGCTGCCTACATCCAGTGCTCCGATAAGACAAAAAAACTTTCCCGCAGCCAATAAATACGCAAAGAATATAAAACCGCCTTCGAAATCTACAAATGACCTGCCGGATATCAGGGGGACAAAAGCTCCCGCCATAATGACCGAGGTAAAAGTGACCGCAGGCGCCATCATAAAGATTGCGGATGATGTCGTGCTTATGACCTGACCTTTTCTCAAAAGACGGACAAAATCATAGAAGGGCTGCAATATAGGGGCCCCATGTCTTCCGGACCAAAAAGCTTTTGTTTTGTTTATTACGCCTATAAAAATAAACGGCAATACCAGCAAGACCAATATATTCAAAAAGCCAATTAACATATGTTTCCTTTTAGTAAACAGCCACGGCTATCAATGCCAGGACCAAAAATATTACTCCGTATAGTATATACAGTTGTGTATCGCCGCTCTGGATCCATGTAAACTTCTTAAAAAGCCCGTTAACAAAGCCCGTCAGTCTTTTTATGAAATAATGCTCGATAACATCGTGTTTTTTCTCGCTGAACCTGGCAGTTGCGGGAAAATATCCGTGCGGTTTGACGGTATCGGTTGACAATGCGAAAAACGGATTGAAAAGCGACAGGAACGGGGCCGCATATGATGATGCGCTGTATTGCATCCTGCTGTCAGGAGCCTGATATCCGCAATCCCAAGTCTTAAAGCTCTCCAGGGTTTTATTTGCAAGGAATGATCTTCTTATCAGCAGCATGATACCTGTCAATCCAAGGAAGGCCAGAGCTGACAAAGAGATGTTATTCATAAGAGTCATCGGAAGGGTCCCCGCAATATCAACTCTCCCGCCTGTCAAACACCCTGTAGCGCTAACCGTCAATTTTATTGCATATTGCGGGAACAGGCCTATCGTAAATATAAACAGTGCCAGCACTATCATAGGCAAAAGCATAGTAAAGGAAGGATCTTCTTTGACCTGTTGGGCTTCTTTGCTTCTTGGCACACCTAAAAAAGCGACCCCAAAAAATTTTGTGAAACAGAGCAGCGCCATTGATCCAACGAATGCCAAAGACCCGATAGACAATATGAAGATCACCAATATATTGAGGCTCTTTATCTCAAATCCTTTGAGCAATCCGATGTAAATGATAAATTCACTTACAAATCCGTTAAGAGGCGGAAGCCCTACTATCGCAAAGGCGCCTACCAAGAACAGCCAACCGGTGTAAGGCATTTTTTTGAGCAGGCCGCCCAATCTTTCAATATCTCTTGTTTTTGTTCTTGTGTATACGCAGCCAGCTCCCAGAAATAGAAGTTCTTTAAATATAGAGTGGTTTAGCACATGGAGCAGCGCTCCCGCAAACCCAAGGACCGCAAGCAAATTGTTCTCATATACAAGACCGAACATCCCGATGCCGATCCCCATTCCGATTATTCCGATATTTTCTATGCTGTGATATGCAAGCAGCCTTTTTATATCGTGTTGCGCGATAGCGTACAAAACCCCGTACAATGCCGACAGAACAGAAATGCCCAGAACAAAATAAGAAATTTCAAGTGTAGGTATTCCCATAATGTTGATCACCCTGAGTATCCCGTAGATCCCGGTTTTGATCATTACGCCCGACATGATGGAAGAAACATGGCTGGGAGCCGCGGGGTGGGCTTTAGGAAGCCAGTTGTGGAACGGTACAAACCCGCTTTTGATCCCAAACCCGATGAACAGGCATATGAATATTGCATTTTTCAAAAATCCGTTTTCTGAGAATACTTGAGTGAACGCAGAAAAATCCATACTACCTGAATGTATGGCAAGCACCATAAATCCTGCCATGATAAATAACACCGAGATATGCATCATTATGAGATAGTTCATGCCGGCGGACAGGGCCTCTTTTTTATCGTCCTCAAATATCACAAGGAAAAAAGAAGACAATGACATTATTTCCCATACGATCAAAAAGAAGATGACATTTTGCACTGCTGTAACGCAGATCATAGAACAGATGAGAAGCATCAGGAAAAAGTAATGCGAGGCAAGATTGCTCTTTCCTCTATATGAGGTGATATAACCTATCGAATAAGAGAGAGATATAAGGCTCATAATCGATATTAGTAAAACGAAAAAAGCAGATAACGGATCGATGATCACGGGCACGTCTCCGATAGGGAATGGGAGGTTAAAGGAAAACTTTATTATATCCCCGTAAAATAATACTTTTAATGACACAAAAGAGAGGATAAAAGTGCTGAAAAAAGAGAATATGACTGATATTAGAGGTTTTAAAGATTCATTGAGAAACAAGGAGACTATTCCTCCGGCAAAAAGCAAAAAAATACCCACTATGAATAAGATCACGATTTCTACCTTTGGCGGAATTTAGAATAGCAACAAAAATGATTGGTTCCGTCAATATAATGATAGCACTTAGGATCTGGTCGGAGTAGTTTAGTTCCTTGATGGGACCTTTTCTTTGTTTGACGGTCTTTTAGTCAAGCCTGACGAGTTGGGCGTAATGGAACTTGATCTGCGCATCGGACGTCTGGTTTGAGTTGACGTAATAGACCAGGATATTCATCTGGCTTAGAGGAGGCGCAAATGAGAACAGAACCCTGTGTTCTTTTGTCGAGGGATTGTACACCACCTGATCTCCCGTAAAACTCGTATCGCCTATCTGTATCCTGATATATCCCGGAGATGTGGTCTTGTCCATTTTCAGGGTAAGCACGTATGTATGAGTTTCTTTTGCCAGTCTGCCGAATACTACCGATGCCAACAGGGCCGAAGATAGTTTCCTGGGCGGGATCGAGATCGAGGCAGAAGGGGCTACTGCATCGTTCATTTCGGCTTGCGTGGTCCTATTGTAGTCAACATTCCATAAAGACAAAGAGGAGAGGCATTCTGGTTCGAAAAGGGATGCTGGAGTCAGCATAACGCCGGATCCGGTAGAATATTTATCAGACGGCGTGTATGTCGAAGTGGTTGTATCGCTCGATCCTGACTCGGGCTGGGCAGTGACGGCTATCGGTTTGAATGGGAACGATATTTTTTTGATATCGTCCACGGTCTGCATCCTGGAAGCAGCGATGTTCTTGATGATCGGGGCCGCGAAAGCAGACGCTGAAAAAGCAACAACGAACAAAAGCGCAAAATATTTTCTCATTTTTTCTCCTTGTTTCGATTGCATGCCAAAAAGTCAAAAAAACAAGCCGCAAACATAGAATAAGGAGTAAGGAGAAGAATTAGGCCTGCCTGCCTGCCGGCAGGGATAAATTTTGCTAGGTTTTGACGAGTAAATTTCTAATGTTACTTTGCCCTAATTCTTCTTCCTCATTCTTATCCTTAAATTTTGCGCCGCAAAATTTATAGTCCCACAGCGTGATAATCAAAAGCGCTACTTTGTTTTGGGGCTCGAGTAATGATGCTCCCTATAATAAACAAGGGTTTTCCCGTCTATCGGCAAACATGTTTCCTTGCTTTCCTATCACGCCTGTATTTGCACTGAAATATCATTCAATATTTTTCGATGAATATATGATGGGGTTAGACTTTATTGCGGAGTGATAATTGCAATGGGAATACTTACTAAATTGGATAGGGTACGGAGTGCCAGTTCCGCACCCGGCAAAAATATCCGTATCGGCGTCATCGGCGGGGCAGGCAGGATGGGCAGCTTTCTGCTTTCTGTATTTCAAAAGGCCGGATATAGAAATCTATGTCTTTCGGATGTATCGGGCGAAGCCGGAAAAGTAGCGGATAGCCTGGGTGTCCAAATCGTTGAGAACAACACAGCTCTCGCAGAGCAGTGCGATATGACCATAGTCTCCGTCCTTCCCATGGATTCGACTCCAAAAGTAATAGACGAGGTTGGGCCTTCGATAAAAGAAAATGCTCTCCTGATGCACCAGACCTCCATACAGTCGCCAGGAGCTGAAGCAATGAAGAACTTCCCTAGATGCTCGCATATGGGGATCCATATAATGTCACAACCCGGAGCTAATCTGAGTCTCAAGAACACTAATGTTGTCCTTATTCCAGAAAAAGAGGATGATGTATGGACAGATAGGATTAAGCAAATATTTTTTAAAACAAAGGCAAAACTGTATCTCGCAGATGCCGCTAGCCACGATAAATTACTTGCTTTAATACACGGTCAGGGGCATCTTAGCGTCCTTCTAGCGGGATATGTTATGGCAACCGCATGCGGCCAGTTCGGGATCACGATGGACCAGTTGTCACAGATCCAGACACAGGGATTTTTGCTTGGCATGCTCAACCTGGGGAGAATGGTTTCTAGCAATAATCCGCAGATCTATTCGGATATCCAAAGTCATAATCCATATACTGCCCAAGTGCGCGAATTGTTCAGGGAGGGTCTCGATTATTTTTGTAGTGCGACGGAAAGTGGTGAACTTGACCCGTTTAGAAGAGCATTTGAACAAATGACAGCATTTTACGGAATCGACCGCGCAAACTGGGCTAAACAAGCTAGCGACGATCTGATAAGTACTATGAATCCATATCCCGGCGATACAAAATTCTAACGTTGTTCTTGGTTATCAATAAGCCTTTGGTTTTATATTTGCAAAATCAAAAAAGTATACTATAGCCCCACGGGGAATCGAACCCCGACCGTCAGCTTGAAAAGCTGATGTCCTAACCGTTAGACGATGGGGCCATACTTCGCTTCGCGAAGAAGCTCAAATCGCAAAGCTCAAAATCCAAAACCGAATAACCCAGATTCCGCAATTTCAAATTATTAGACGCCTGCCCGCCGAAGTCCCGATAGGGACGAAGGAGGGATGGGGCCATATATAGTATTTTACCAAATTTTACAAACAAATATTGAAATTTCCGTTTTGTTTCTTCGATAATGCTATGGAGGATAAAAATGAAAATAAGGCAAATGATCGCGACAGCAGCAAAAACAGGATTAATGCGTTCGGTTAATCTTGTAAGAAGTGACGTGACCAGAGCAAATAGCCGCTACACAAGTAATTGGGGACTGTCCCGTCTCTCTTTCTACGAAGATGTTCAGCCTGAGACGATTATAAATCTTGCCGGACGGATAAACTCGGGGTCAATAAATGTTAGACAATTGTACAGATTTAATCCTTTTGTTGTTGCAGAAGTACTTCCGCTTACGGACCTATCAAAAGCTGCCGCGGTCCTTTCGCAGGCAAGCATAGGGCATTATCCGTTCACTTTCACTGCAACAGGCCGAGTGATCGAAAAAGAAAGAACAAAAACTTTTGGCATCCGGGTCGTCGGAGAAGGAACTTATGAAAAACCACGGACCAAACGGTTTTTGTCATTCAATCTGGAGTTCTTCAGGGCAGTAAAACTATATGCTTCAACGTGGGCCGGCTGGGACGATCTTGTATCACAAATAGGACAAACCAATTTTTTGCTGGCATATAGTCTTCGAACATTGGAAGAGAGATGCATAGCGGCTCAAGAAGTATTGGGGCCGCGGAATCAATTGCCGATAAAAGTTGCAGTTGTGGGTTACAGATAATCCTTGATTTTGAGGGTTATTAGGGACTATAATGCGGTTTGTTTAGAGAAGAGGTGACAATTGAGCGTACTGGTACCCGATAAGATATTTTTTACAAAAGGCGTGGGCAGACATAAAGAAAAACTCGTAAGTTTTGAAATGGCTCTGCGGGATGCGGGAATCCAGGCCGCGAACTACGTGCACGTGTCGAGCATTTTCCCCCCGAACTGCAAATTGATATCCAGGGAACACGGATTAAAATTGATGAAACCCGGGGAGATCACTTTTATTGTAATGGCAAAGAACCAGACGGACGAACCTCACAGGCTGATATCGTCGTCTGTGGGGCTGGCGATCCCAGCTGATACCAATTCCTACGGATATCTGAGCGAACATCACGCTTGCGGGCAGACGGACGAGGAATGCGGAGATTATGCGGAAGATCTTGCCGCGCAGATGCTGGCGACAACGCTCGGAGTCCCTTTTGATGAGGCATCCAGCTGGGACGAGAGGCAGGAAGTCTGGAAAGTCTCGGACAAGATAGTTCGGACATCTCATAATACTCAAAGCGCCATAGGCCAGAGGAACGTTTGGACAACGGTGCTTGCTGCAGCGGTATTATTGATCGGAACTGATAATAACTCTTCTCAAGCCTGATATTCTTTTCATACGTGATGATGCCGGAAACCTTTGCGTTGAAGGGAGCCCCAGGACTTTTCTCCGCGGAGGTAGGCTATCAGACCTTGTATTCTCCAGAAAACGGTAATTTGTCTATATGAAACATTTTCGATTATCGCAAAAAAGATCAAAAAGAGGACCTGATACCATTTCTTATACCAGCGGAAGTTCAAGTCTTCATACAGGACTGCCAGCATGGACAACAGCGTTCCCCACAATATTGCAAGGAGAAGGAACGAAAAAAAGAAAGTGGGTTTTAGTGAAAATGTCAAAAGGGCCAGTATTATATAGAAATAACCAAGCGTTTCTATGATCGGCCCCACGAATTCGAAGAAGAAGAAGAAAGGAAGGCTGAAAAATCCGATCCTGCCGTAACGCGGATTAAAGATCATCCTTTCATGCTTATGAAGAACACTGATCAGCCCTCTGTGCCAGCGGTTTCTCTGCATGCCCAGGGCCTTGAATGTTTGCGGCACCTCTGTCCAGCAGATCGGATACGCAAGAAACTTGACTTCATAGTCCCTTTTCTTATCTTTCATTGTCCTGTGGATCCTTGTCAGAAATTCAAAGTCTTCTCCAATCGCATCAGGATCGTAGCCGCCGATCTCCCTGGCAATGGAAGTATTGTACAGGCTGAACGCCCCCGACACTATCGGAAGCGATTTTAACAGCGAAAAACCTGCCCTGCTTGCCGTGAAAGCGCGGATATATTCTATCGTCTGGAAAATCACAAGCGGATTTTTGCTCAGCTCTACTTCTTTGATCTCGCCTTCCTCGACGATGCAGTCGTTGATCACCCTGATGATCCCACCCGCGCCGATAATCCTGCGAGGGTTTTCGAAGATAGGTTTCATTATTCTGAGCAGTGCGTCCGGCTGCAGTATCGCATCCCCGTCCAGGCTGGCAAAGTACGGATAGTGGGCCGCGTTAAGCCCCGCGTTGAGAGCATCGGCTTTACCCCCGTTTTCCTTGTTTACTACGATGAGATTTGGATATTTTTCCGACACGTAATAACTGGTAACGGGCTTGCTTCTGGCCTGGTCCTGCAGCACGTGGTAAACTTTTTTCAATTTGAACTCATCAATAAGTATTTTTAGAGTATCGTCCGTTGAACCGTCGTTCGATACGATTATTTCGAATTTAGGGTATTGAAGCTTTAGATATGAGTTTATCGAATCCCGGATATTCAGGGACTCATTATATGCGGTTACTATCAGAGAGACCCCCGGTGCGAGTTTTGATCTGTAAAAGTAATCGTAATCGTCTATAAAGGACCTTTTCTTTTGTTTCCTTACTTCGATAAACGATATCAAAAATACGATGGTATACATCGTGTTTATTACGATAAAATAAACAAGAACAAACGATTCAAAAATGATCCTGCTAAAGGCTAAAATCATTTATTCCTACTTCCTCCGCGACTTCTTTGCAGCGCTTAAGCGCCGTGTCCAGTGAACATGTTAAATTCCCTCTCAGCATGTTTTCTATTTGTTGGCCGAACTGGGCCAGAGCCCTTGCGCAACTGTGTGAAACATCCCAGTTCTTATCACCGATGCAGTCAATAAGGTCCTTGATCACCGAATTGTCCTGCATTATGCCCAGAGCTATGGCCGCGTGGGATCTTACAAAAGTCTCCTTGTCATTTTTCAACAAAGACACGATCGCTCCTGTCATTTCTTTTGCCTGCATTTTTGCAAGGCATATCGCGCTGTAACCTCTGGTCTCGTAATTTTCGTCCCCCAGAAGAGCGGAGAGCCTGCCCTTGATCTCTGCAAAGAACGGGTTGTCCGGTGCGATGTCGATTTCCGACAGGGCCCTTACGCACCAGAACTTTGTGTTTGAATCCTCCGTTCCCAGCGCCTTGCAAAGAGGCATAAGCGAATATTGGTCAAAATCGATCAATATGTCGGCGACCACCGCGCATCTTTCATACGGAAGTCTTTTAAAAAGACCAATGATGTTTTCTATGGATTCGACAGCTTTTAATGTTTCATCTTTGGGAAGAAATCCCTCGCCTTTAGGCGATCCCTTTAGGATGACGGACAGATGATAAAATGGGGGAATGCAGCTATATAGACATGGATCACACACGGTATACGATCTAAAGTA
>Ga0265297_10005298_pt1 | contig 19821 bp, 16 predicted proteins | sample Munlanlwell13791_FD_192502 | JGI IMG/M metagenome (GOLD analysis project Ga0265297, IMG submission 192502) | Leachate microbial communities from a municipal landfill in Southern Ontario, Canada - Leachate well 137-91 | ecosystem: Engineered > Solid waste > Landfill > Unclassified | place...
TTAACAGATTTTTCGCAAAATGAAAGCAGCCTCTAGTGTCATCTTAAAATGGTTTTATCCGGGCATAGGCATTAAGCGCTGGGTGGGCTTAAGCGCTTTTGGAGTTGCGCTTTTAATTATAGGGACAGCTAATTTGAAAGCCGGTCAATTTTGGCTGATCCAGTTTTTGGATGCGCTGGTTGTAATTTCCGGGATTATAATTTTGATCCTGGGTATAAAACGGATGATGCGTTCTTTTATCGCCGTATTCGTACCATCCTCCAGAGGCACGGAGCTGTTCGATCTTTTGTATCAGAAGAAACATTTGAGCCGGGGTCCCCGTATAGTTGCCGTAGGCGGAGGTACAGGCCTATCCGTTCTTTTAAGCGGTTTAAAAAGTTATTCTTCAAACATTTCCGCCATAGTTACGGTGGCTGATGATGGCGGTTCAAGCGGAAGGCTCAGGCAGCAGTTTGATGTCCTGCCTCCCGGTGATATACGCAACTGCCTGGTGGCTTTAGCTGATGCTCCGGCGTTAATGCGCGATCTTTTTCAATTCCGTTTTGATAAAAATTCCGAATTTTCCGGGCATTCCTTTGGGAACCTTTTTCTTACGGTGATGACCCGTTTAACCGGTGATTTTGAAAAGGCGATTAAGGAAACCAGTAAGGTTTTGGCTTTAAGGGGCCAGGTCATTCCTTCCACATTGGGTGATGTAACGCTTGTGGCGCATTATCAGGATGGTTCGATGGTTGCCGGAGAAGAGCAGATTCCTAAAGCAAAAAAGAGGATTAGCAATGTGAGCCTCGCTCCTGAACAGCCGCTGGCTACACCGGACGCGATAAAGGCAATTAAAGAGGCGCAGATTATTGTTTTGGGTCCGGGTTCTTTGTATACGAGTATTATTCCCAATCTTTTAATTAAGGAGATCACCCGGGAGATCTCCGAGTCCGAAGCCATCAAGGTTTATGTCTGCAACGTAATGACTCAACCGGGAGAAACAGACGGTTATAGCGTTTCTGATCATATTAAGGCCCTGGTCAGCCATAGTTCCGGACGTATTCTGGATTATTGCGTTGTGAATAACGGCGAGGTACCGGAAGAAGTTTTAAAACGTTATTCCGGGGAGAATTCGCTTCTTGTGGTTAATGACCGTAAAAATATCGAGAATCTGGGTTACCGGCTGGTAGAAGAGGATTTCAGTATGATCCAGGACGGTGTGATCCGGCACGACGCGGAAAAGTTAGCAAGAATCATTTTAAGTTTCATTGAAGAGATTTAGTAAGGCCATAACTTATGGAGCGATAGCGACATAGTTATCTGGCCGCACTAATCCCGGCGAATACGTAAAATTTGATAAAAATTTTACGTAGGTTTTAAGCCGGGATAAAGAAGAAAGACTATAAACAGAGATGCCATTAATTAAGAGAGAATTAATCGTAAATAATGGACAGGGGCTACACGCCCGGCCTGCCGCTTTATTCGTGCAGGTAGCCAATAAATTCGATTCGCGCATTACCGTGCGGCACGATGGCGAAGAGGTTAACGGTAAATCCATTATGGGTATTCTTATGCTGGGCGCGGAAAAGGGCAGTTTGATTATTGTTGAGGCGGACGGCTCTGACGCAGAGCAGGCCTTGGCGGAGCTAGAAAAGATTATTAACAGCGAGGAAGCCTTATGATTCAATTAAAAGGTATAGGCGCGGCAGGCGGAATAAGTATCGGCTCAGCTTATAAGCTTGGCAAGGAGGAGTTTGTTGTTTTAGCCGAAGCGATCACCTGGGAGGAGATTCCCCTGCAGATTCAGCTTTTTGAAGAAGCCCTGATTAAGACCCGCCGCGAGATTATTGAGCTGCAAAAAAAGATCAGTTCTGATATGGGCCAGGAAGAGGCGCAGATTTTTGACGCACACCTTTTGGTACTGGAAGACCGCATGCTTATTGAAGAGGTGATCTCCCGGCTCAAAAAAGAGCAATTAAATGTTGCCTATATTTTTTCCGAAGTCCTGAAGAAATATATCAGCGTATTCTTGAAAATTGAAGATGAATACCTTAAGGAGCGCATCGCCGATATTAATGATGTCGGCAAAAGAATATTAAGAAACCTTTTGGGTAAAGAAAAAAGGGGGCTGGAAGATTTAAAGGATAAGGCGATTATTGTTTCGCATGACCTTTCCCCCTCGGATACCGCGGCAATGCATACCAAGAATGTCGCTGCTTTTGTTACCGATATGGGCGGCAAGACTTCGCATACCGCGATTATGGCCAAATCCCTGGAGATCCCGGCAGTAGTGGGTTTGGAGGGGGTTACCTCAAGGGTTAATCCGGGAGATGTACTTATTGTTGACGGCAACACCGGCACGGTAATTATCAATCCTGATGAAGAGACGCTTAAGATTTATCAGGAGGAACTGGTAAAATTAAAGGGTATAGCCGAGAGATTCTCATCGGTTAAGGAGCTCCCCGCGGTTACTACTGACGGCCGGGAGATTCTGATTAATGCCAACATTGAATTTCCTGACGAGGTTTCGTCGGTTAAGCTGCACGGCAGCCAGGGTATCGGGCTTTACCGCACAGAATTCTTTTATATGAACCGCCAGGATTCTCCCAGCGAAGATGAGCATTATCAGGCTTATAAGTATGTCGCCGAACAGATGAGCCCGCACCCGGTAGTTATCCGTACCCTGGATTTAGGCGGAGATAAATTCCTGTCGCAATTCCAGATTCCTCATGAAATGCAGCCGTTTTTGGGCTGGAGGGCGATCAGGTTTTGTCTGGCCCGGCCGGATATATTTAAATTGCAGCTGCGTGCTATTCTCAGGGCTTCCGTGCATGGGAACTTAAGGCTGATGTACCCGATGATTTCCGGGATAGAAGAGTTGCGCCAGGCCAATGGCCTGCTCCAGGAGGCAAAAGAAGAGCTTAGGCAAAAAGGGATAGGCTTTAACGATAAAATTCCCGTCGGGGTAATGATTGAAGTTCCCTCTGCGGCAATGACCTCGGATATTTTAGCCAAAGAAGCGGATTTTTTCAGCATTGGGACAAATGACTTGATTCAATATTGTTTAGCGGTTGACCGCGGGAATGAAAAAGTAGCTTATCTGTATGAGCCGGCACACCCGGCAGTCTTGAGGCTGATAAAGCAGGTTATTGAGGCGGCGCATCAGGCCAATATTAAAGTGGCGATGTGCGGGGAGATGGCCGGCGAGCCGTCACTGGCGCTTATTCTTTTGGGTTTAGGTTTGGATGAGTTTAGCGTTCCGCCGCAGGTAATTCCGGAGTTAAAATTTATAATTCGCGCAATAGGGTTTGCAGCGGTACAGGGCCTTGCTAATGAAGCAATGAAGCTTTCCACCGGTACCCAGGTAGAGGAGTTTGCCAGAACAAGGTTAGCGGAGATTCTAAAATAGGATGAAGGCATTGATTTTAGCCGCAGGCTATGCGACCCGGCTTTATCCATTAACCCGGGAATATCCAAAACCGCTGCTGGAGATCAAGGGCAGGCCGATTATAGATTATATAGTAGATAAATTAACTTCTCTTAGCGTTATTGATGAGATTTATGTCGTTACTAACAGCAAATTTATCCGGGTTTTCCGCAAGTGGGTTAAAACAGCCAGGTCTGCCAAGAAAATTGTCCTGGTAGATGATTTGACTAAGAATAATCAGGACAGGCTGGGGGCTATTGGGGATATAAATTTTGTGATAAACAGGAAAAAAGTCCGGGATGACCTTCTGGTGATCGGAGGGGATAACCTGTTTAGCGGATCCTTGAAAGGGTTTTTGAATTCCGCCGGGGAAAATTACCCGGCTGTGAATATAGGCCTGTATAGATTAAGGCAGAAAAAAGATGCCAGCCGCTATGGCGTGGTTAAGCTGGATAACCATAAAAGAGTAATTAGTTTTGAGGAAAAACCCAGGCATCCGCAAAGTTCGCTGGTGGCCATGTGTTTATATTTTATCCCCAAAGACTGCCTGGGGCTAATTAAGGAATATATCCACGGCAGGAAGAATAAAATAGATGCTACCGGAGGATATATCGCCTGGCTTAAAGATAAAGCGGATGTTTATGGTTATGCATTCAGTGGTTTTTGGTTTGATATCGGTGATTATAAGTATTTAAACGCGGCAAAAGAAAAATTTGCCTAACTATAGGGAGGGATCATGTCGGTACGGAAACATTATTTTTCTTCGGAATCGGTAACAGAAGGCCATCCGGATAAGCTGTGCGACCAGATTTCAGATGGGGTTTTGGACGCTTGTTTAAAGAACGATGCTTATGCGCGCGTAGCCTGTGAAACTTACGTGACTATGGGGCTTTTAATTGTGGGCGGAGAAATAACTACTCGCGGATTTATACATGTGCATGATATCTGCAGGAATATTATTGAGGAGATAGGCTATAACCACCCTAAATACGGATTTGATTTTCATACCTGCGCCATACTTAACGCTATCCATTCCCAGTCTCCGGATATATCGCAAGGGGTGGATGCCGGCGGAGCGGGAGACCAGGGGATTATGTTTGGCTATGCCTGCGATGAAACAAAAGAGCTGATGCCTTTGGCCCTTATGCTTGCGCAGAAGCTTGCTATGCGCCTGACAGAGGTACGTAAGAATAAGATTTTAAATTACCTTGGTCCGGATGGTAAATCACAAGTGACTGTAGAGTATGATAATGACAAGCCGGTGCGCGTGGATTCAGTGGTATTGGCTTCTCAACATACCGATGATATCCTGGATAAAAGTGGAAAGCGCATTACGGAAAAAGCGCGCAATGAAATTATCCGGACAGTGGCCGGCCCGGTTCTTAAGGGTTGGGTGGATAAAGATACCAAATATTTTGTTAATCAAACGGGGAAATTTGTAATCGGCGGGCCGCAGTCTGATACTGGGATGACCGGCAGGAAGATAATCGTGGATACTTACGGCGGAGCGGTTGCCCATGGCGGCGGCGCGTTTTCCGGCAAGGACCCTACTAAGGTTGACCGTTCTGCCGCGTATATGTGCCGCTATATCGCCAAGAACATTGTTGCAGCGGGTTTAGCCAGGAAATGCCTTATTCAGCTGGCTTATGTTATTGGCCGCGCGGATCCTTTGTCAGTTATGGTAAAAACAGAAGGAACCTCGGTTATTTCAGAAGATGCTTTGGTAAAACTGGTGCGGCAGAACTTTCAACTTACCCCTAAGGGGATTATTGAATCATTGAATTTACGCCGGCCCATATACAGAAAGACTGCCAGCTATGGCCATTTTGGCAGGCCGGAGCCGGAGTTTACCTGGGAGAAAACGGATAAGGCGGCGGCATTAAAAAAACAAGCAACAAAATTATAAGATATAATATTAGGGCAGGTAGCTTGCTTGCCGGTAGGCAGGTAGTTAGTATACAACATATAGAAAAGAAAGGATGATATGAAATACGATATTAAAGATATAAAATTAGCTAAAAAAGGGGCTTTAAGGATTGAATGGGCGGCTAAGAATATGCCGGTACTTAGTTTGATTAAACAACGGTTTTCCAAAGATAAACCTTTAAAAGGCTTAAAGGTTGCCTGCTGTCTGCATGTTACTACTGAGACGGCAGTGTTAACGGATGTTTTAAAAACAGGAGGCGCCGATGTATATGTTTGCGCATCCAATCCGCTTTCTACCCAGGATGATGTAGCCGCGGCGTTGGTAAATGATCTAAAGGTAGCTGTTTTTGCGATTAAAGGAGAAGATACCAAAACTTATTATAATCATATAAAATCCGCCTTAGCGGTTAAGCCGGATATTACTATGGATGACGGCGCCGACCTGGTAAGCACTATTCATCAGAGGCCGGTTAAAGAGCACGCCAATATTATCGGCGGCACAGAAGAAACTACTACCGGGGTAATCCGGCTGCGTGCCCTGGCGCAGGAAGGAAAATTACGTTATCCGATTATCGCGGTTAATGACGCTTTAACCAAGCATCTTTTTGATAATCGCTACGGTACGGGACAATCTACGCTTGATGGAATTATCCGGGCAACGAACAAATTAATTGCCGGCTCTAATTTTGTAGTTTGCGGATACGGTTGGTGCGGAAAAGGCGCGGCTATGCGCGCAAATGGATTGGGCGCTAAGGTAATTGTTGTTGAAGTCGATCCTTTACGCGGCCTTGAGGCGACCATGGATGGTTTTAGGGTTATGCCGATTAAAGAGGCCTCCAGGATCGGTGATATTTTTGTTACGGTAACCGGAGATATTAATGTTATCCGTAAGGAGCATTTTAGCCTGATGAAGGATGGCGCGATTGTCGCTAACTCTGGGCATTTTAATGTTGAAATTGATATCCCGGGTTTGGCGGCAATAGCCAAATCTAAAAGGGCAACCCGCGATTTTGTTGATGAATATACAATGAAGAATAATCACAAGATCTATGTTTTAGGAGAAGGCCGGCTGATTAATCTGGCGGCGGCTGAAGGCCATCCGGCAAGTGTTATGGATATGTCTTTTGCTAACCAGGCGTTTTCCGCGGAGTACATGGCTAAGAATTACCGCAGATTGCAGAAACAGGTTTATACGGTGCCGGAAGCCATAGATAAAAACATCGCCTACTTAAAACTTAAGTCTATGGGGATCAAGATAGATACGCTTACCCCGGAACAGAAGAAATATTTAGCCAGCTGGGAGATGGGGACTTGATGAAAAGAATCGCGGTTTTGACTACCGGCGGAGATGCCCCGGGAATGAATCCGGCGATTCGCTCCGTTGTGCGCTACGGGATCAACCAGAAATTAGAGGTGATGGGGGTTTTCCGCGGCTGGTGGGGTTTAATTAACGAGGAGTTGAAAAATTTAAATCACCGCTCTGTTTCGGGGATTATTAACCAGGGCGGGACTATTTTAAAAACCGCGCGCTGCGCGGAGTTCAGGAGCGCAGAAGGCCAGGAACGGGCGTACAATAATATTAAAAAATATGATATTGACGCTTTAGTGGTTATCGGCGGCAATGGTTCTTTTGCCGCGGCTCACGAATTTTATAAGAAATATAAAGTGCCGATTGTTGGTATAGCCGCCTCCATTGATAATGACGTCAATGGCATTGATTATACTATTGGTACGGATACGGCAATTAATACCGCCCTTGACGCTATTGATAAAATACGCGATACCGCAACCAGTATGGAGAGGATTTTTGTGGTTGAGGTGATGGGCAGGGATTCCGGTTTTATCGCCCTGACTGTGGCGCTTGCCGGCGGGTGTGAAGATGTGATTATTCCCGAGAGAAAGGTGGATCTTGACGTAATCTGTCATGACATTGTCCATGGTAACCTGGTGGGTAAGATGAGCTGGATTATTGTGGTTGCCGAAGGCGCAGGCAAGGCCGAGGATATCGCTAAGAAAATTACCGAGATTACTTCTCTTGAGACGCGGGTAGTGGTGTTGGGGCACGTGCAAAGGGGCGGCCGGCCGACCGCTGTCAGCCGGGACCTTGCTTTAAACCTCGGAAGGATCGCGGTTGATTGCTTGCTTGCCGGTAAAGCCGATATCGTGGTGGGCTACGGTTGCGGAAAAATGGTTGAGGTTGATTTTGAGGTTGCCATACAAAAAAAAGATTTGAAGATCGAGCATTTGTTAAACCTGGTTAAGATTTTAACCTGAGTTTTAAACAACTATAAGAATATTTATTAAATGAGGAGGATTAAGTAACATGGGAAGGAAGCCGCTTGAGATTGATAAAATTGTAATGGATCTGGTGTTAACCGATGACGTTTTGATTAAAAAGGCGCTGGCAAAAAAGATCTGGGATATTGCTTATAAAAAAGGTATCTATCCCTCTAGTATCCATGATTATTATATCGCCCGCGGCAGGGAAGAATTCAGCGGCTCAACCGTGCCGGCGATAAACCTGCGTAGTTTGACTTATGATTTGGCCAGGGCGATCTTTCGGGTAGGCAAGAAGAATAATGCCAAAGCGTTTATATTTGAGATTGCAAAATCCGAAATGGGTTATACTGCCCAACCGCCGGTTGAGTACTCTGCGGTAATTTTGGCTGCGGCGATTAAGGAAAATTACAGCGGCCCGGTGTTTATTCAGGGGGACCATTTCCAGGCGAATTTAAAGAAATATCAGGAGAACGCGGAAAAAGAGGTTGAGGCGCTCCAGGCATTAATTACTGAAGCAGTGGGTGCAGGTTTTTACAATATCGATATTGATTCTTCCACTCTGGTAGATTTAAGCAAGCCTAAAGTAAAGGACCAGCAGTACGCAAACTATGAAGTATGCGCCAAGCTTACCCAGTTTATCCGCCGTATTGAGCCAAAAGGCATAACGGTTTCGGTAGGCGGTGAGATCGGCGAGGTAGGGCATCAGAATTCTAATCCGGAAGATCTGCGTGCGTTTATGGAGGGTTTTAAAGGCCGCCTGCGTAAAGGGCTTATTGGTATCAGCAAGATTTCTATTCAGACCGGAACCTCACATGGCGGGGTGGTTTTGCCCGACGGTTCCATTGCCCAGGTAAAACTGGATTTTGAAACACTAAAGAACCTTTCGGCGCTTGCGCGCAAAGAGTTTGGTTTAGGCGGCGCTGTGCAGCATGGCGCATCAACCTTGCCTGAGGAGGCGTTCCATAAATTCCCGGAATGCGAGACCTGCGAGGTACATTTAGCCACGCAATTTCAGAACATGATTTATGATTCCAGGCATTTCCCCGCGGATTTAAAGAAGAGGATTTACGAATGGCTTAAGGTTAACGCCGCCAATGAAGCTAAAGCGGGAGAGACCGAAGAGCAGTTTTTTTATAAAACCAGAAAAAAGGCATTGGGCGCTTTTAAGAGGGAGATTATGTCGCTACCTCAAGCCACTCGCGATGCAATTGCCCAAGAGATTGAAAACAAGTTTGATTTTCTTTTTAAGCAGTTAAATGCCGTAAATAATGCCAGCCTAGTCGATAAATATGTTACTTTAAAAAGGGTAATTGTGCGTAAGCGCCAGGATGCGGCAGGCGTAGTTCATGATGGAGAAGGCGCTGACTAGTATTCAATCAGGGACGGTTCTTAACTCAAAGCAGAACTGTCCCCTAAAAAGGGACACTTTTCCTTTGGTTTAAAGAACCGTCCCTAGTGAGGAGAGATTATGCGTTCAGATCAGATAAAGAAAGGTTTGGAGAGGGTGCCGCATCGGGCGCTTTTGCATGCTACCGGATTGTCGCGTAATGATTTAAACCGGCCGTTTATCGGAGTAGCCACTTCTTTTACTGATCTTATCCCCGGACATGTCGGAATGCGCGACCTGGAAAGGTTTATTGAGCGCGGGGTTTGTTATGGCGGCGGTGTTCCGTTTTTATTCGGAGTCCCCGGTATCTGCGACGGTATAGCCATGGGCCATTTGGGAATGTGCTATCCACTGGCCCTAAGGGAGCTTGTGGCGGATATGATTGAGACGGTATGTAATGCCCACCAATTAGACGGAATAGTATGTCTTACTAACTGCGATAAAATTACGCCGGGCATGCTTATGGGGGTGGCGCGGTTAAATATACCGGCGATAATTATTACCGCCGGGCCAATGATCTCCGGCCATTATAATAAACGAAAGTTAGCTTTTGTGCATGATACTTATGAGGGAATGGGCCGGGCGAAGATTGGAGATATCTCTCAGGAAGAATTAACTTGTTTAGAGATGGAGGCCTGCCCCGGGCAAGGTTCATGCCAGGGATTGTATACGGCAAATACAATGGCCTGCCTTACAGAGACAATGGGGATGTCTATTCCCGGCTGCGGCACTGCCCTGGCTGGTTCAGCTAAGAAACGCAGGATTGCCCAGGCCAGCGGTGAGCGGATTGTGGAGTTGGTGAGAAAGAATATTTTGCCGCGCGATATTATTACTCAAAAGTCTCTGGAGAACGCCATTGTTGTGGATATGGCTTTAGGCGGATCAAGCAACACGGTCTTGCATCTTATGGCGATTGCCCACGAAGCAGGGATTAAATTAGACCTTAAGACTTTTGATAAGATCAGTAAAGGTGTGCCGCATATTACTAATATTGAGCCGGCGGGCGAGCATTTCATGGAGGATGTGGAGTATGCCGGCGGGATTCCCGCGGTATTAAAGAGATTAAAATCTAAATTGAATAATGTGCTTAATGTCAGCGGTGAAAAGACATTTGAGATTGCCGATAAAGCAAGAATCTTTGATGAAGATGTGATTCGTCCGTTTGACAAGGCGTATCATAAGCAGGGCGGCATAGCCGTTCTTTACGGCAACCTGGCTCCTGATGGGGCAGTAGTGAAACAATCCGGCGTAAACGCTAAAATGATGAAATTTACCGGAAGGGCAAGGGTATTTAACCGCGAAGAAGAGGCGATGCAGGCAATTATGGGCAACAAAATTAAGCAGGGCGATTGCGTGGTTATCCGTTATGAAGGCCCTGCCGGAGGGCCGGGAATGCGCGAGATGCTTGCGCCCACCGCTGCCATTGTAGGTTTGGGTTTGAGTGATTCAGTGGCGTTAATTACCGATGGACGTTTTTCCGGAGGGACTAAAGGCCCTTGTATCGGGCATATTTCACCGGAGGCTTCCGCAGGAGGGCCGATTGCAATTATCAGGGATGGTGATACAATAAATATTGATATTCCAAATCGTAAGATTGAAGTAAAATTAAGCAAGGCCGAAATTGAGAAGAGGTTTAAGAATTGGAAGTCAGTTGAGCCAAAAATTAAAACTGGTTATTTATCGCGTTATTCACGGTTGGTGACATCCGCGGACAAAGGGGCGATATTAAAATAGATATGAAGATGACGGGTTCAGAGATACTTTTGGAGTGTTTAAAGCGTGAGGGGGTGGAGGTGGTTTTTGGCTACCCCGGCGGCCAGATTCTGCCTACCTTTGATGCGCTCTATGAATACAAGGGTTTTAAATTTATCCTTACCCGCCATGAACAAGGTGCGGCGCATGCTGCGGATGGTTATGCCCGCGTGACGGGAAAAACAGGGGTTTGCCTTGCCACCAGCGGTCCGGGGGCGACTAATCTGGTTACCGGTATTGCCAATGCCTTTATGGATTCAATTCCCATGGTTGCTATTACCGGACAGGTTCCGACCTCTTTAATAGGAAATGACGCTTTTCAGGAGGCGGATATTACCGGGATTACCCGTCCGATTACCAAACATAACTATCTGGTTAAAGATGTTAAAGATTTAGCGCGTATTGTGCGCGAGGCTTTTTATATTGCCTCAAGCGGACGTCCCGGGCCGGTGCTCATTGATTTACCTAAAGACGTGCAGGTAGCCCAGACAGAGTTTATCTGGCCGGATGAGCCGAAGCTCAGGAGCTATAATCCGAGATATACCGGGCACCCTGGACAGATAAAACGCGCGGCAAAGATGATTATGGAATCTAAAAAGCCGATATTGTATGTAGGGGGAGGGGTTATTACTTCCGGAGCCTCAGCTGAATTATTGGCATTAGCGCAGAAAATCGGCGCTCCCGTGACCTGGACATTAATGGGTATAGGAGGATTTCCTTCTTTACATAAACAATCTTTAGGCATGCTTGGCATGCATGGTACAGCTTATGCCAACCATAGTATTATGGATGCCGATCTTATTATTGCAGTCGGGGCGCGTTTTGATGACCGGGTCACAGGCAGGCTGGATATGTTTGCCCCTAATGCCAAAGTAATCCATATTGATATCGATCCTTCTTCAATCAGTAAAAATGTAAAGGTGCATATTCCTATTGTTGGGGATGCCAGACAAGTAATTGTGGAGCTTATGAGCGGGATTAAATCCAAGCCAGAAATAGGAGATTGGCTTGGCCACGTGGAGGCGTTAAAGAAAAAATATCCCATGGGGTATAAAGATAAAAATAAGATTCTGCCCCAGTATGTTATTCAACAGATAGACGAGGTTACTTCCGGGGAGGCGATTATTTGTACTGAAGTAGGCCAAAACCAGATGTGGGCTGCGCAATGGTACAATTATACCCGGCCCCGGACATTTATTTCTTCCGGAGGCCTGGGTACTATGGGTTTTGGTTTTCCGGCAGCAATCGGGGCTAAATTGGGCTCTCCGGAAAAAATAGTTTTTAATGTAGCAGGAGACGGTTCCATACAGATGAACATACAGGAGCTTGCTACTTGCGTTGAAAATAAAATTAACGTGAAGGTGGCGATTTTAAATAACGGATGCCTCGGTATGGTGAGGCAGTGGCAGGAGCTTTTTTACAAACGCCGCTATTCTCACACCCCGATTACCAGCCCGGATTTTGTGAGGCTTGCGGAAAGTTACGGGGCTGTTGGTATACGGGTTAAGAAAAAGGAAGAAGTCAAACCTGCTCTTCAGCGTGCGATTGAAACGGATAATACGGTTTTTATCGATTTTCTTATTGAAGAGGAGGAGAATGTTTTTCCGATGGTTCCTGCGGGTGAAGCGATCAATAATATCCTAGGGGGGTTGGCGTAATGCGGCATACTATCTCGGTATTAGTAGAAAATAAATTCGGCGTATTGGCGCGCGTTGCCGGGCTTTTCAGCGCCCGGGGGTATAACATTGCTTCTTTGGCCGTAAGTGAAACCTTAGACCCTGAAGTTTCTTATATGACTATTGTGGTTGAGGCTAAAGATGAAAAGGTGTTAGAGCAGATTAATAAGCAGTTGAATAAATTGATTGATGTGATTACGGTAACCGATTTTACCAAAAAAGAGCATCTTGACCGCGAGCTGGTCCTGGCAAAAATAAATTATGCGCCCAAGGATAAAGCTAAACTTGAGGCCATTTTTGGAAAATTTGTGGGCAAGATTATCCACCATAAAGCTGATATTGCTATTATTGAGGCAGTGGGTGATCAAGATCAGATAAAGGCGCTTTTGGCGGAATTAGATAAATTTGGGGTTAAAGAATTAGTCAGAACGGGAAAATTGGCAATTAGTAATTAATAAGTAGGGACAGTTTTGCTTTGTTTTGAGAACCGTCCCTAAATAAAAGAGGAGGAAGTAAATGGCAAAGATTTATTATGATAAGGACGCGGATCTAAATTTATTAAAAGATAAAACAGTTGCTATTATTGGTTATGGCATACAGGGCAGGGGACAGTCTTTATGCCTGCGTGATTCAGGGGTAAGGGTGGTGGTTTCAGAGATGGAGGGTACCCCTAATTTTGAACAGGCAAAAAAAGACGGGTTTATTCCGGTAAGCGCGGCTGAAGCGGCAAAGGCTGCGGATATCATCCAGATTCTCACTCAGGATCATGTGCAGGCTAAGGTCTATACTGAATCGATTAAGCCGAATTTAAAGAAGGGTAAAGCGCTTTGTTTTTCTCATGGGTTTAATATCCGTTTTAAGCAGATCAAGCCGCCGAAAAATGTGGATGTATTTATGGTCGCTCCAAAAGGCCCGGGCGCGCTGGTAAGAAAGATGTATGAAGAGGGCAAGGGCGTGCCTTCGTTGATTGCGATTTATCAGGATGCTACAGGCCAGGCAAAGGATTTGGCCCTGGCTTACGCTAAGGCAATCAAGGCTACTACCGCAGGTGTCATCGAGACTACTTTTGACGAAGAGACAGAGACTGATCTTTTTGGCGAACAGGCTGTGCTTTGCGGAGGGGTGACTGAGTTAATTAAAGCGGGTTTTGATACCTTGATTGCAGCCGGTTATCAGCCGGAGATTGCCTATTTTGAGGTCTTGCATGAGTTAAAGCTGATCACCGATCTTATCCAGGAGCGCGGTATTTCCGGGATGCGCAGAGGGGTGTCAAATACTGCCTGTTATGGTGATTTAACCCGCGGCCCCAGAATTATTACGCAAAAGACGCGCAAGGAAATGCAGAAGATGCTAAAAGAGATAAAGAGCGGCAAGTTCGCTAAAGAATGGATTAAAGAAAATGAAATCGGAAGGCCTAATTTTAACAAGCTGATTTCTGAAGGCGATAACCATTTGATAGAGAAGGTGGGCAAGCAGTTAAGGGAAATGATGCCTTGGATTAAGTGAGGCCACGACTTAGCGAGCAATAGCGAAGCTAAGTCGTTTGGCCGAATTTATCCCGAGCCAATCCCGAAATATCTAAAGATATTTCGGGATGGTTTGGCGAGGGAGAGAGATAAAGGTAAAGTGTGGAAAAAATAATCATATTTGATACAACTCTAAGGGATGGGGAGCAGGCGCCGGGGGCGTCTTTGAACCCGCAGCAAAAACTGGAGATTGCTTTTCAACTGGAAAAACTGGGTGTGGATGTTATTGAGGCGGGCTTTCCTATCGCCTCCTCCGGTGATTTTCAGGCGGTAAGCGATATATCCCGCAAGATTAAGAAAAGCGCCATTTGCGGCCTGGCCCGATGCCTTAAGCAGGATATTACAGCCGCGCATAAGGCCTTAAAAGGAGCGCGCCATCCGCGCATACATCTTTTTCTGGCCACCTCCAAGATACATCTTAAATATAAATTTAAGAAAGCCGAAGATGAAATTATAGAGTTGGCTAAATCCGCGATTAAGTCGGCGCGCAAGCTTTGCGCGGATATTGAATTTTCCCCCGAGGATGCCACGCGTTCGGATAGAGATTTTATCTACCGGGTAATCGAAATGGCAATCAATGAGGGCGCCGGCACAATAAATATTCCCGATACCGTAGGGTACAGCTATCCGCAGGAGATTTATTCCCTGATTACTGATATCCGCAACAATGTCCCGAATATTGATAAAGCGGTTATCGCTATCCACTGCCATGATGATTTAGGCCTTTCTACCGCTAACTCCCTGTCAGCTGTATTGGCGGGAGCCCGGCAGGTGCATTGCACGGTTAACGGGATAGGCGAGCGCGCGGGTAACGCTTCTCTTGAAGAGATTGTTATGGCTTTAAAAACCCGCAAGGATGTATTTGGGGATTATTATACTCAGATAAATACCAAAGAAATATTCCGCACGTCGCGGCTGGTAAGTAACCTCACGGATTTCCTTGTTCCTCCGAATAAAGCGATTGTAGGCAGGAATGCTTTTCGCCATGAATCCGGCATACATCAGGACGCGGTATTAAAGAAACGTTCCACCTATGAAATTATGGATCCGCATGAGGTGGGTATATCCAGCAGCCAGCTGGTTTTGGGAAAACATTCCGGAAGGCACGCATTTAGCGACAGGTTAAAGAATATGGGTTTTAACCTTAATGAAAAACAACTTAACCAGGCGTTTATGCGCTTTAAAGATGTGGCGGATAAAAAGAAGGATATCTATGATGATGATTTGAGGATTATTGTTGAGGATGAGATCAGGCTAATACGCCCTGTTTGGAAATTGGTTAGTTTTGAAATTTCTTCAGGCACTAAAATCAAGCCGCATGCCGAAGTAGTTTTGGATAAAAAAGGCAAAATCTTAACCGGCCAATCAGGCGGAGATGGCCCGGTGGATGCCTGTTTTAAGGCCCTGGATAAAGTTACTAACTTTAAGGCAAAATTAGAAGATTTCCGCCTTGAGGCAGTTACTTCCGGAAAGGATGCCCTGGGCCAGGTAAGCCTTAAACTGCATACTCGCGGATCTACCGTAAGCGGCCGCGGCTCAAGCACGGATATTGTGGAAGCGGCAGTCAAGGCATACATTGATGCCGTTAATAAACTGGAAACTAAATGACCTCAAGGCCTAAACTCTTCGGTTTAGTAGGTTTTCCTGTTAAACACAGCCTCTCTCCCTGTATGCACAATGCCGCGTTTTCTGCGTTAAAAATAAAAGCTAAATATAAATTATTTGAAGTGCGGCCTGAGCAGCTTGAGGGTTTCTTAGGCAATTTGAAAAAGAATAATATAGCCGGAGTTAATGTCACTATTCCTTATAAGGAAAAAGTACTGCCTTATTTAAATTCCAAATCTTTAGGGGTGCGTGAGATTGGAGCGGTTAATACCATTGTTGCTGCTAAGGATGGAAAATTGAAGGGTTTTAATACTGATTCTCCGGGTTTTAGCCGGCACTTAAAAGTATTAAAAGTTATTCCCAGAAAAGCCGCAATTATAGGCGCAGGCGGCGCGGCCAAGGCCGTATGTTTTGCCCTGGGGAAAAATAAGGTAGAGGAGATCTGTATTTACGATATAGATGCTTATAAAAGCCTGGGGTTAGTCAGCCAGTTTAAAGATGTATTTAGCCGGGTTAAGTTTTCGGCTGTAGCCAGGGTTGAAGAGTTGAACCTGGGGGATAAGGATTTACTGGTTAATGCCTCGCCTGTGGGTATGCACGCAGATGAGCCCTGTTTAGTTGAAGGCAAGATGCTTCATGGCCGCCTTTTTGTTTATGATCTAATTTATAATCCATCCGAGACAAGGCTTTTAGCAGCAGCAAAAAAAGCGGGAATCCGTTTTTCTAATGGGTTGGGGATGCTTTTATACCAGGGGATACTTTCTTTCGGGCATTTTACCGGTAAAGATGCTCCTGTGGAAACCATGCGTGCAGCACTAGAAAAAGGAGTAAAAAAGCTATGATCGCGAAAATATTTGTTTTTATTTTTGGTTCTATCGTAGGAAGTTTCTTGAATGTATGCATTCATCGTATGCCTAAAAGTGAATCCGTAGTTTGGCCGCGATCGCATTGCCCCAAGTGCCAGAAAAGGATCCCGGGTTATGACAATATTCCTTTTATAAGCTATATCTTGCTTAAGGGGAGGTGCCGTTTTTGCAAAGAAAAGATTTCATTACGTTATCCTCTGGTAGAATTGCTGACTGCGTTGCTTACGCTGGCACTTTTTATACGTTTTGGTTTAAGCTACAATTTCTTTTTGTACATGGTTATGCTCTGGGGTCTAATTATCGCTACCTTTGTGGATATACGGCACCGCATTATTCCCGATGAGGTGTCGATAGGAGGCATGATTATAGGTTTTATTATGGTTTCAGTCAAAGGCTTCACATTTAATCCTTTGCGGTATAATTTCCATCCTATGTTGCGGTCATTATTGGGCATCATTATCGGAGGAGGGATTATTTATTTGACCGGAGCGTTGTTTGACCTGATTTATTTTAAGTGGCTCAAAAAACCTGCGATTAACGGAGAAACTGAATCTATGGGCGGCGGCGATGTAAAACTTCTGGCCATGATTGGCGCTTTTGTTGGCTGGCAAAAAGCTTTGCTTACTTTCTTCCTGGCTCCTTTTTTGGGTATTATAGTCAGTATCATAACCTTAATTAAGAAAAATGACCACACTATACCATATGGCCCGTTTCTTTCAATTGCAGCGTTGGTCTCTTTATTTTGGGCAGATAAAATAATCCAGTTAATCCTACCTATTAAATAATTTAAGAATGCCGGAATCAAACCTTGAGTTGGCGCTTTCCAAGACCATATCTAAAGACAACTGGATGAATATCGGGTTTAAAAAGCGCGCCGGAGTTTTAATCCCTCTGTTTACTGTTTATTCAAAGAAAAGTTTTGGTATTGGTGATTTGGGTGATTTGAAGCTTGTTATTGATTGGGCAAAATCTACCGCCAATTCTATAATTCAGCTTTTGCCGATGAATGAGGTCGGTTCGTTATTTTGTCCCTATGATGCCTTAAGCTCTTTTGCGCTCGAACCGGCCTATATTTGTTTAAAAGATTTCCCCTCCCTTAAGGAAAAACAATTTCACCCCGCATCTAAAGATGATTTCTATGTTGATTACGCGGTAAAAGAAGAAAAACTGCGCCTGCTTTGGGATGTCTATCTGCAGCAGGATTTAAGCGAAGAGTTTTCTTTTGAGGATTTTCAGAGGGAAAACTCGTATTGGCTGTTGGATTTTGCGCTTTTTAAAGTATTAAAGGAGTTTTATCAGGGCAAACCCTGGTATGAGTGGGAGGATAAGTTCAAGCAGCATAACAGCCAGGCCTTGCAGGATTTCTGGCAGGACAATATTGAAAAGGTAACTTTTCAAATGTGGCTGCAATGGGTTGTTTTTAAACAGTTTAAGTCCGCCGGTGATTACGCGCTTAAGAATGGCCTGTTTCTAAAAGGAGACCTGCCGGTTTTAGTCTCCCGGGACAGCGCGGATGTCTGGGCGCATCCGGGGTTTTTCAAACTGGATTTTGCCGCCGGGGCTCCTCCGGATATGTATTGCGCCAAGGGGCAGCGTTGGGGGATGCCGACGTATAACTGGGAGAATATCGCTAAAGATGGGTATCTTTATATAAAAGAAAAGTTAAGATACGCTGAGAAGTTTTATAATGTCTTGCGCATTGATCATGTAGTTGGGCTTTTTCGTATCTGGAGTATCCCCTATAATGATGTTCAGGAAAACCAGGGGTTAAACGGTATTTTTGACCCACTGGATGAGAATCTTTGGGCCGAACACGGCCGTAAGATTTTAAATGTCTTGGTGCAGAATACAAAAATGCTGCTTTGTGCCGAAGACTTGGGGGTAATTCCTAAGTGCTGTACCGATGCTTTGTTAGAGTTTGGCATTCCCGGAAATGACGTGCAGCGCTGGGTAAAGGATTGGAACATTAAACATGATTTTCTTCCTCCTGATGAGTACCGCCAGCTTAGCGTAGCCATGCTCTCTACGCATGATACTACAAACTGGAAGGCCTGGTGGCAGTATGAAGCAGGAACGGTAGATGAAGGGTTGTTTGTAAGGAAATGCAGGGATAGGCAAATAGATTTTTCCCGGGTAAGCCTTGAGCTTTTTGATTCAAGCCTTTCTTTTCATGGACGCTTACGCTGGAAAAAGGATATTGATTGTGTAGACAAGTTGTCTTCTATTTTAGGCAAAAGAAAAGAAGAAATAAAGGATTTCATTGAGCTTTATGAAAATAGTTACGCTGAAAAGGATAAGCTTTGGAAGCTGCTGGTTTGTCCTGGATCAGTAACCGAAGCGGCAAGTAAGGAGCTTTTGGCAAAGGTAACTCAGTTTATCTTAAATTCACGGGCAGTATTTTGCATCAATTCAATAAGGGACCTGTTGGCTTTAGCAGACCTGTTTAAAGGCGATCCCTATCAATACCGGATAAACGTGCCAGGGACAATCAGCCCGAAAAACTGGTCGCTGCGCCTGCCGATCAGCCTTGAGCAGCTGCTTAGGCATCCGGTAAATAAGCAGATACGCAAGATGATCGTGTCTTCCGGCAGAGTATAAATTACCGCGTCTGCCTTGTCTTATTCTTCGCCGCTCGTTAAGCTTTCCGTCCTTTGCTTCCGGCACGAAGATTTTCGCCGTGTGCTTCGGCTTACGTCTCGCTGCGGCTGCAGTATTCTTACGCTGGTAAGATTCTGCCTGCGCTCGACGTAATTCCTCGCACACATTTGCCGAAAATCTTCTAATTGTGCCTTAAGCAAAAGCCGGAAATCTTATATTAGCGGGAGCCGAGACTTGCCCTTGTTCGCTTGCGCTCACAAGGACTTCATTAGATAGAAGCTGTAAGGTGCTTGGTTTGAGCAGCATCTCAAAAATCCCTGCCAGTAGGCAGGGGCGGGCATGGTTGCCCTGCTATAAATATCCTGGCAGAGCGAAATTTTTGCCGAAGCGCAGCTCGCCACGCTGGGGCGAGCAAGCGGTGATGCGAGAACAAGGCTCGGCAGGACCCGCTAATATAAAAGATGGGAGTTTAATGGGAATATTACAGGGAACGGAATATTATATCTCTAAGCGCATGGGCAAGGCGATTATGGACTATAAAATGCTTGCCGACGGCGATAAAATCGCGCTTGCCTGTTCCGGCGGCAAAGACAGTTTGACCTTATTGCGCCTGCTGCTTGACCGTAAGGCATTTGTGCCCATAAAGTATGAGGTTATTGCCTTACATATTGATATGGGGTATCCGAAATCGATTTCCGGCAAACTTGAGAAGTATTTTAAGAAGCTTAAAGTCGAATATAAAATTATAAAGTCCGATGTACTTAAAAAAACAGCGAAGAGTAAAATTAACTGTTTTTGG
>Ga0265297_10005299_pt1 | contig 19814 bp, 17 predicted proteins | sample Munlanlwell13791_FD_192502 | JGI IMG/M metagenome (GOLD analysis project Ga0265297, IMG submission 192502) | Leachate microbial communities from a municipal landfill in Southern Ontario, Canada - Leachate well 137-91 | ecosystem: Engineered > Solid waste > Landfill > Unclassified | place...
TGGTTACGGATGAAGTGATAGAAAAGATCAAGAAATACTCCGATCTTGCCCCTTTACATAACCCGCCCAATCTTATGGGCATTATGGCGTGCAGGAAAAGGCTGCCGCAGGCGATCCAGGTTGCATGTTTCGATACCGCGTTCCACCATAGCCTGCCGCCCCATGCATATCTGTACGCGCTGCCTTACGGGTTATATAAAAAATTCGGTATCAGGCGGTACGGTTTTCACGGAACGTCGCATCTTTATGTCACCAAACGCCTTGCCGGGCTTTTGAATACCGATACGGAAAAGCTTAATCTTATAACCTGCCATCTGGGCAACGGCTGCAGCATTACGGCGGTCGAGAAGGGTATGTCAGTGGATACCAGCATGGGTTTTACGCCTCTGGAAGGGCTGGTGATGGGAACCCGCTCGGGAGACATGGATCCCGCGATCATTTTTTATCTTAATGAAAAAGGTTATTCGTGCGAAGAGTTGAACAGCCTTCTCAATAAAAAAAGCGGTCTGTTGGGCATCTCCGAGATCAGCAACGATATGCGCAATCTGGTTGAAGCGCAGGCCCGCGGGGATCTGAGGGCGCGTATAGCTATAGATATTTTTTGTTACAGGATCAGGAAATATATCGGTTCATATCTGGCGGTCCTGGGCTCGACCGATGCCATCATCTTTACCGGCGGCATAGGAGAGAACAATGCGATGATACGGCGTGAATCATTGAAAGGCCTGCAGCCGCTCGGCATCGAGATCGATGAGGGACGCAATAATGCCGCGCAGCGGATCGATACGATGATCAGCTCCGACGATTCCCGCATCAAAGTATATGTCATCCCGACCAATGAAGAACTGCAGATCGCTAACGATACTTTTGCGATGAGTGGAAAGATGGGGTCCGACCCCGTTAAAAGTTAATAAGTCTGTGGATAGTCATAAGGAGCATTACATATGTTCAAGATCCTCGATACGTATGAGTTAGGCCCCAAGATGCATTATGTCCTGATGGATGCGCCGCTGATCGGCCGCAAAGCTCAGGCAGGGCAGTTCGTTATCGTGCGCGTGAGCGAAAAAGGCGAGCGGGTCCCTCTGACCATTGCGGACTATGACCGCGTAAAAGGCACGGTTACACTGGTGTTCCAGGAAGCCGGAAAGACGACCTGTGTTTTAGGCGCTATGAAAAAAGGTGACTCCCTGCATGATCTTCTCGGCCCGCAGGGGAATCCGACGGAGATCGAAAATTTCGGTCACGCGGTCGTGATAGGCGGCGGTATCGGCGTTGCGCCGGTGTTCCCGCTTGCGCGCGCGTTAAAAGAAAAAGGCAATAAGGTCACCTCGATCATAGGTTATCGCTCGAAAGACCACATTTTCTGGGAAGACAAGATGAAGGCGGCGTCCGATAAGCTTATTATAGCCACCAACGACGGTTCATACGGAACTAAAGGCTTTGTTACCGATATGCTCAAGGGCCTGATGGATAGCGGGGAAAAAATAGATATCGTTTACGCAATAGGGCCTCCGGTCATGATGAAAGCGGTGTGTGACATGACCAGGCCTGCCGGATTGAAGACCATTGTAAGCCTGAATTCTCTGATGGTCTGCGGCATGGGCATGTGCGGCGCGTGCCGCGTGTCGGTCAACGACAAAACAAAATTTACCTGCATGGACGGCCCGGATTTTGACGGCCACCAGGTCGACTTCGCGCTGCTGATGAAGCGGCTTGAAACATATAAACCGGAGGAATGCACCTGTCAGGGAACCGCGGGGTCAGACCCCAAGCGGAAAAACGGGGTCTGACCCCGTACTTCTAGGAGATCATCTATGGCGGTTGAGAAAAAAGCAGTTCCGATGCGCGAGCAGACAGCTGCGGATCGTATCAAGAACTTTAATGAGGTCCCGTTAGGATACAATGAAGAAGAAGCGATCAAGGAAGCAAGCCGGTGCATGCAGTGCGCCAAGAAGCCCTGCGTCGAAGGCTGCCCTGTCCATATAGACATTCCCGCTTTTATCAAGGCATTAAAAGAAAAAGATTTCCAGAAAGGCATAGATATCCTTCATGCCAACGATTCCCTGCCATGTATAACCGGCCGGGTCTGCCCTCAGGAAGAGCAGTGCCAGCTGGTTTGTGTTATGAAAAAGCTCGGCGATCCTATATCCATCGGCAGGCTCGAGCGGTTCCTTGCCGACTGGGATCTTCGCAACCGCGCGGAGAACAAAAATATCCATCCGGCGCCGGCTGCCCGGAAGAATAAAAAAGTTGCGGTTGTCGGTTCCGGCCCTGCAGGCGTGACGTGCGCAGCGGAGCTTGCCAAAAAAGGCTACGGCGTTACCGTGTTCGAAGGGTATCACAAACTCGGCGGGGTCCTCGTATACGGTATCCCCGAGTTCCGTCTGCCAAAGGCGATCGTGGAAACCGAGATCCGGCTTATGGAAGAGCTCGGGGTGAAGTTCGTCACGAACGCCCTGATCGGCAGGGCGCTGACCATAGAGGAATTGATGAAGGACGGGTATTCCGCGGTTTTTGTCGGCGCAGGCGCAGGGTTGCCGAATTTCATGGGCATTCCCGGAGAGAATCTGAACGGCGTTTATTCCGCGAACGAATTCCTGACCCGCGTCAATCTCATGAAGGCGTATCTTTTTCCTGAATATGACACGCCTGTCAAACGCGGCAAAAATGTCGCGGTTGTCGGAGGCGGCAATGTCGCTATGGATTCCGCCAGGACCGCGCTGCGGCTGGGCGCAGAACACGTATATCTTATTTACCGCAGGTCCGAAAAAGAGATGCCGGCGCGCGAGGAAGAAGTAATCCGCGCGCGGGAAGAGGGCATCGATTTCAGGCTTCTGACGAATCCGCTGCGCTATATCGGCGATGCGAACGGTTTTGTCAGGCAGGTCGAATGTATTAAAATGGAACTCGGCGCTCCTGACGCTTCAGGAAGACGAAGCCCTGCTGCGATGGCCGGCTCCGAGTTCACGATAGATATCGATGAAGCGATAGTTGCGATCGGCAATACCCCTAATCCGATCATTCCCCGTACGACTCCCGGTTTGAAGATCAAAAAACGGGGGGAGATCGAAGCTGATGATGACGGCCGCACATCCCTGCCCGGCGTGTTCGCCGGCGGAGATATTGTTACCGGCGCGGCAACCGTTATTACCGCTATGGGCGCGGGACGTAAATCAGCGCAAGCGATAGACGATTATCTGACGGCGTAAAACCAAGCCGTTTATAACGATAATAGAAGCCAGGTGTGAATCTCTAACAAGGGGGACCTCATATGGCGATCGCTGTCGCTCGCAATCCATCGGACAAACAGTTGGACGGGATTATTGCAAAATACAAGGGTGTTCCCGGAGCTCTTCTGGGAATGCTCGAAGAGATCCAGCAGCACCATCCGCATAAATATCTGCCGAAAGAAACCCTCGAATACGTTTCCGAAAAAACAGGTACTCCTCTTTCCAAGATCTACAGCATCGTAACCTTCTACGCTTTTTTCAATCTGAAACCTCAGGGAGACCATTCGATCATCATCTGCCGCGGCACCGCCTGCCATACGCGCCGGTCAAAAAACCTTCTTGAATATCTAAAGAAAATACTCGATCTGCATGAAGATGAAGCCCGGGAAGGAGATAAGATCTTTCTGACGACCGCAGACAATAAATTCACATTGAAGACCGTAGCCTGTTTCGGCCAATGCGCTCTTGCGCCGGTGGTGGAGATCGACGGGGTGATCTACAGCCATATGACCGAGAATAAACTTAAAGATATCGTAGCTAAAGTCGCCCGGGGAGGAAAACGACAATGACAAAAATCACCAACCTTGAGGAGTTAAAGGCCATTCAGGAAAAAGGCAGAAAGATATATCTGCCGCGTCAGGGGCGCATAGCGGTCGGCATGGGGACCTGCGGCACAGGCAACGGCGCGGACAGGGTTTATGATGCGTTCGCGATAGAGCTGCACAAGCGCAAATCGGATATAGCCTTGGTGAAAACCGGTTGTTTCGGTTTTTGCGCAGAAGAACCTCTTATAAATATTTGTCTGCCCGGCAGGCCGCTGGTGATCCTGCATAAAATAGAGGTAAAGGATGTGAAGTCCATCGTGGATGATATGATCAATAAAGCGATGCCTCAAAAGAAAGTTTTGTGCAAGATCGAGGAATGGGATCATCTGACATGCGAAAAGATCGTGTACGGCCATGGATATCCGCACATACCTATGTGGAACGAAATACCGTTCTTTAAATGGCAGAAGAAGATCGTGCTGCGCAGCGCGGGGTTGATCGATCCGGAGAATATCGAAGAATATTTCGCTGTCGGCGGTTACAGCAGCCTTTGGAAGGCTTTGCATGAAATGATCCCGGGCGCGGTCATCGAAGAGGTCAAAAAATCGAAACTGCGCGGCCGCGGGGGCGCGGGCTTTCCCACGGGCAGGAAATGGGAATTGATGCAGCAGGCGCGGTCCGATAAAAAATATGTGATCTGCAACGCGGACGAAGGCGACCCCGGCGCGTATATGAACCGCAATGAGAGCGAGTCCGACCCGCATATGCTTATCGAGGGCATGGTCATAGGCGCATATGCCATGGGCGCCGATGAAGGCGTCGTGTATATCCGGGCGGAATATCCGCTGGCCGTACAGCGGCTGCGGCGCGCGGTCGAGGATGCGCAGAAATACGGGATACTCGGACATAATATAATGGGATCACGGTTCAGTTTTTCGTTACGGCTTGTCGAGGGAGCAGGCGCGTTCGTGTGCGGTGAAGAAACCGCTATGATCGCGTCCATCGAAGGAAATCCGGGAAGGCCCAGGCCGCGTCCTCCGTTTCCTGCGCAAAAAGGGTTGTATGATAAGCCGACTAACATTAATAATGTAGAAACATGGTGCAATGTTCCCGTGATCGTGGCAAAAGGCGGCGACTGGTTCACTAAAACAGGCACGGCCAACAGCTCCGGGACAAAGGTGTTCTCTCTTGTAGGAAAGATAAAGAATACCGGCCTGGTGGAATTACCGCTCGGCCAGCCTCTTCAGGTATTGATCTATAATATCGGCGGAGGGACGGGAACGCGCAAAAAGATCAAGGCGGTCCAGTCAGGCGGCCCCTCCGGCGGGTGTATTCCGGTCCAGTTGTTCAATACGCCGATCGACTATGAATCGCTTAACAGCCTGGGCGCCATCATGGGGTCTGGAGGCATGGTCGTCATGGACCAGGATAATTGCATGGTCGATGTCGCCCGGTATTTTACCGAATTCACCACGGCGGAATCCTGCGGTAAATGCACCCCGTGCCGCGAAGGATTATTCCAGGCATTGCGGATACTGCGGGATACCTCTGACGGCAAAGCAACGCAGCAACAGCTGGGATATCTTAAGGAATTAGGCGAGGTGATCAAGGATACGGCGCTGTGCGGCATGGGCCAGACCGGCCCGAACCCGGTGCTGACGACGCTGAAATATTTCAAAAAAGAATACGACGAGCACATCGAGGCCAAACACTGCGATGCCGGGGTTTGCCTGAACCTGTTTTTGTCTCCGTGCGAGAACAGCTGTCCGCTGCATATGAATATCCCGGGATTCCTGCAATTGCTCAAAGAGTATAATCTCAAGGACGCGTTCGAATCCATTTACAGGGATAATCCTTTCCCTGCGTCATCCGGCAGGATCTGTCATTTCCATTGCAAGATGCGCTGCCGCCGGGAAGATATCGATGAGCCTGTTTCCCAGGGAGAGGTGCACCGGTATGTCGCGGATATGGTATATAAATCCGGCAAAGAAAAATCCGTGTTGAAGAAACTTATCGAAGAAAAATTGCCAAATACAAAAAAGAGGGTTGCGATCATCGGAGCCGGGCCGGCAGGGCTAACGTGCGCTTTTTATCTTATACGGTTAGGACACAAAGTGACGGTGTATGAATCGAACCCCGATGCGGGCGGGGTCCTGCGCTACGGTATTCCGGAATACCGGCTGCCCAAGAAGATCCTTGCAAAGGAAATAGGTTTTATTAAAAAGTTAGGAGTTGAATTCTCTTTCGGCAGGAAAGTTGATGCCGAAGGGCTGCGCAGGATAGCGCAGGATCATGACGCTGTTTTCGTGGCTACCGGCGCGTATAAAAATATGCCGCTGGGCATTCCCGGAGAGAATCTTGAAGGCGTTATGACCGGTATTTCTTTCCTGGAGCACGTTTCGACCAAACATAAACCTGCGATCGGTAAAGAAATCGTGATCATCGGCGCCGGCAATGTGGCGGTTGACGCGGCGCGCACCGCGCACAGGTTCGGCGCAAAGGTCACCATCGTATACCGCAGGGATAAAGACGATATGCCCGCGAATAAAGACGAGCTTTTTGAAGCGCAGCGCGAAGGGATACAATTCGTATTTTTTGCCGCGCCTCTTGAGATCCTGGGCGATGCGGCGGGAAACGTGCGGGGATTGAAGGTGAGCAAGATGGTCCCGGGCGATTTTGACGTCAGCGGCAGGAGAAAACCCATGCCGACCGATGAAACCTACGAGATCCCCTGCGACACGGTCATGATCGCTATCGGGGAGAAAGTCGATTCCGAATTTTTGCGCGATTTCGGCATTGTAGTTAACCAGAACGCGACGGCGCAGATAAACCACTTCACATACCGTACCAGCGTGCCGAAGGTGTATGCCGGCGGCGACCTGGTGATGGGTCCGGCGACTGCGGTTGAGGCAATGGCGCACGGCAAAGACGCCGCAAACGCTATCGATACGGCGCTGATGGCGGAAAACCGGTTTGCGAAATTGTTCAGGCAGTTTTCCTATATTATGGCAGTGCCCATGAAGCCTGCTAAATCCCGGAAGCAGACCGGTGCAAAGCTGACGGTCAAAAGCCGCGCGAAGAATTTCAAAGAGATATCCCGGGGGCTTTCGGAGATGCAGGCGCACCTCGAAACCCTGCGCTGCCTGCGCTGCGACGTGAAGGTTTGACAAAATTGGAACGTTGGGGTCAGACCCCCTACGGGGCTGACTCCGGAACAATAGGGGGTCTGACCCCAAGGAGAATATATGCTCGCCATTAAGATCGACGGCAAAGATTATCAGATTCCGGAAAGCACAACGATCCTGAAAGCTGCGGCAAGCGCCAATATCATCATCCCGACTATTTGTTATCTGGACGGCATAAGCGAAGAAGCCGCCTGTTCCGTTTGCGTGGTGGAAGTTAAGGGCGCCAAAACGCTCTTGCGCGCGTGCGTCACTCAGATCACCCCCGGCATGGAGATCTTTACGAACACCGAAAGGGTTCGCCGGGCCCGCAGCCTCAATCTGGAACTGCTGCTGGCAAGCCATCCGAAGGATTGTTTTGTCTGCGACCGCAACCAGACCTGCGAACTGCGCAGGATATCCTTTGACATGGGTATCCGCGAAGTGCGTTTTCCCAAGACGACAAAACTTGAAATGGAAATAGACTCGAGCTCTCCGTCCATTATCAGGGATCCGAATAAGTGCATACTGTGCCGCCGCTGTATCGCAATGTGCACTAAAGTGCAATCGGTCAGCGCTATCGATTCCATGAACAGGGGAAAACTTACAAAAATATCGACGTTTATGGATAAGGGGCTGGGTAACGTAGATTGTATCAATTGCGGCCAATGCCTTCTGGTGTGCCCGACCGGCGCATTGACCGAGAACAGCCATATTCAGGGAGTCTGGAAAGCGCTGGCCGATCCTGAGAAATTCGTGGTCGTTGAAACCGCTCCGGCGGTGCGCGCCTCGATCGGCGAGGAATTCGGTATGGCTGCGGGCAGCCTGGCTACGGGCAAGATGGCAGCGGCGCTGCGCAGGCTGGGTTTCGGAAAAGTTTTCGACACGCAGTTCAGCGCGGACCTGACCATCATGGAAGAAGGCCACGAGTTGATCTCCCGTATCAAGAATAAAGGGGTGCTGCCTTTAATTACGTCCTGTTCTCCGGGCTGGATAAAATTCGCCGAGCATTTTTACCCTAAGGTTTTCGAGCATATATCAAGCTGCAAATCTCCGCAGCAGATGTTCGGGGCTGTGGCGAAAACTTATTATGCGAAAAAGCTGGGTAAAGATCCCAGGAACATGGTAGTGGTTTCGATTATGCCCTGTACCGCAAAGAAATTCGAGGCGCAGAGGCCCGAAATGGACAGCGCGTTCGAATACTGGAAAGATAAGATGGGTTTGAAAACTGCGGATCGTTTTCAGGACGTCGATTTTGTCCTTACAACCAGGGAAGCGGCAAGGATGATCAAAGAAGCCGGTATCGATTTTACCGCTTTGGCCGATGAGGATTTCGACAAACCGCTCGGCGTTTCAACAGGGGCTGCGGTAATTTTCGGAGCGACCGGAGGGGTCATGGAAGCTGCGCTGCGCACCGCATATGAAGTGTTGACCGGCAAAACCCTTGAAAAAATAGATTTTGAGACGGTCAGAGGTCTGAAAGGCATCAAGACAGCAGAGGTGGAGGTCGGCGGGATGAAATTGAAAGTCGCAGTGGCCAGTTCCATGTCGAATGCGCGCGTTCTGCTGGATGAGATCCAGGCAGGTAAGTCTCCATACGCTTTTATAGAGATCATGACCTGCCCCGGAGGATGCCTGGGCGGCGGAGGCCAGCCAATACCGACAAACGACGAGATCCGCCGGAAACGCATGGAAGCGATCTATATAGAAGATGCGAATAAGCCTTTGCGCAAATCACACGAAAATCCGGCAGTTCAGGCCCTTTACAATGATTTCCTGGGCGAACCTCTTGGAGAGATGTCCCATCATCTGCTGCATACCCATTATCACCAAAGAGTTACTGTGTAATTCCGGGGACACATTACTTAATTCACTTGAGGATTACCCCTGTTAGGGCTGTGTCATAAAGCGAGTTATGAAGCCCGAAGGGCTTCATTGTCCGAGCGACTGACACAGCCCTAACAGGGGTAATTGTCATTTAGAATTAAGTAATGTGTCCCCGGAATTAAATTGTGCAATTGAACATTTGTGCACCTTGAAAATTATGCGCGGCGTGCTATACTTAGGGTGCATGTAGAGAGGTAATTGTCATTCTACTGACAAAGGCAACCCGGCAGTAATGCCGGCGCGCAAAGCGACAGTCCCACAATTGTCATCGGGTGGGAGGCTGCGTTACCAAAGAGGATGATTTTTTTATTTTTAACCGGAGGGCGGTATGGACGGAAGAACGGGTCATGAACGAAATCAGCGTGTGGTAACGTTCCTGAACAGGGATGAAGTCGATTTTCTGGATAAGCTCGGCAAGGACGCTTTTTTTTCCGCGGGCTCGAAAGTATCCCGCGCCAAGCTTATCTCCTGGCTTGTCGACATGCTCAAGGGGTTGAATATAACAGGCGAGAATTTGAGGTCCGAAGAAGATCTCGAAAGACGGATGGTTGAGGCGTTGAAGATCATAGAAGAGAAGAAGCAGGAATAAAAAATCAGATATTAAAAAACAGGGAGTAAGGCTGTGTCACAAAGCGAGTTTGCAAAGCCTGAAAGGCTTTGCATGTCCGAGCGACTGACACAGCCTTACTCCTTGTTTTCTTATAGTCAGTCTTTTTACTCCTACTGGTTGTCTTTTTGTGATACAATTAATAAAACTATAGAAGCGTCCCCTAGTTTTTCAGAACAGGAGGGCATTATCATGGCAAAGATCAAGATCGGCGCAAAAACATTTCTTTATCCCATGCCAACGGTGCTTGTCGGCGCAACGGTGCGGGGCAAACCGAATTACGCCGCCGTCGCGTATTGCGGTATCATGAATCATGACCCGGCGATCATATCCGTGGCGCTCAATAAAACGCATCATACCAATGCGGGAATAAAAGAGCATCGGTGTTTCAGCGTTAACATCCCTTCGGCAAAACTGATGCCGGCGACAGACTATTGCGGATTGTTCTCAGGTTTGCGTGTCGATAAATCGAAGGTTTTCAAGACGTTTTACGCCACGCTTAAAAAAGCGCCGTTGATCGAGGAATGCGCCCTTAATATCGAATGCGAGCTTATTCAAACGCTGCAATTCTCGGTAGATGAAGTATTTATCGGCAAGATAGTGCAGTGCTATTCCGAAAAGAAGTATTTGACCAAAGGGCTGCCGGATATCAAGAAGATCGATCCTATTGTGTTTTCAATGCATGATTATAATTATTGGGCCGTGGGCAGGCATCTGGGCCGCGCCTGGTCCAGCGGCGAGAAATTCAAGCCAAAGAAATAACGCCTTTTAACTAAAAACCGTCAGGCGAAGAATAACAGGAGGTTTTAATGAAACGCATATCGGGTATTATTGCAGCTGTCGTTATGGCCATGTCGCAGTTTGGATGCGCGAGTTCTCCCAACCGCGCCGCTGAAGGCAGCATCATCGGCGGCATCCTCGGTGCAGGTGCCGGAGCGATCATCGGCAATCAAAGCCGCGACCGTGATAAGGGCAGGACGCAGGGGGCATTGATCGGCGGTGCTGTCGGAGCGCTGGGCGGCGCATTAGCCGGCAGCCAGGTGCAGAAACAGCCCGCGCAGCAGCAGGCGTCTGCTGCCGGCGGCCAGGTTTCGAATCCGAACCAGATGCCGCTTTCTCAGATCGTGGAATTGAGCAAACAGGGCGTTCATGAAGATGTTATCGTAGACCGGATACGGTTGACCAATTCTAAATACATGTTGTCGCAGGCCGATGTGGAGTATCTTCAGCAGAACGGCGTATCTCACAAAGTGCTTCTCGAAATGCAGGGCTTGTAAAAAGAGGCTGCTATGGCAGAGTTCGGTATCGGCCTTGAAAAAGAAAAGGCGCTTAATGAGAAAATGGCGCAGCTCGGCGTTGCAGAACAGGATGTTGTCGAGGCTTTTATACGGTCCTCAAAGCCCGGGGGCCAGAATGTCAATAAGGTCGCCAGCTGCGTTTATCTCAAGCATCTGCCTACCGGCATAGAGGTCAAATGCCGGGAGGAGCGGTCCCAGTCGATGAACCGGTACAGGGCGCGGCAGATCCTTCTGGAAAAGATAGAAACGGCTATCCTGGGCAAGCGCTCGCAGGAGCGCCAGGCTGACGAAAAGATCAGACGGCAGAAGCGCAGGCGTTCCCGGAGGGCAAAAGCTAAAATGCTCCAGAATAAACATGCGCATTCGGAAAAAAAAGAAAAGCGCCGCGCTATACGGGAAATAGACCGCGGTTAAGGAAAGAGGCCGGATATGGCAGCTAATTTTTCGTTCGATATCGTTTCCGAAGTCGATCTGCAGGAAGTCGACAATGCGGTCAATCAGGCTAAGAAGGAGATCGCCCAGCGATATGATTTCAGGGGCAGCAAGTCGTCAATAGATTTCGACCGCGCGGAAAAGAAGATCACGATGGTCGCCGACGATGATCTTAAGCTCAGGGCGCTGAAAGATATACTGGCGACGAAACTCGCAAAGCGAGGAGTGTCTCTCAAGGCATTGACATTCAAGGATCCCGAAAAAGCGTTTGAGGGGACATTGCGGCAATTGGTCGAGCTTGCCACAGGCATTGATAAAGAAAAGGCCAAGGATCTTGTCAAGATCATCAAAGACCTGAACCTGAAAATACAGACGCAGATAGAAGGCGACAAGATCAGGGTTTCAAGCCCTAAAAAGGACGATCTGCAGGCGGTGATAGCCCATGTGCGGGCCATTGATTTTCCGCTGGCGCTGGCTTTTAATAATTTCAGGTAACTGTTAAAACAATAGAGGGCGCACATGAAGAAAGACTTTTCGTTCATCACCGTGATAGGCAAAGACCAAAAGGGCATTGTCGCGAAAATATCCGACCTTTTGTTCAAGAACAATATTAATATCGAAGATATAAGCCAGAAGGTCATGGAAGGGGTTTTTGTGATGACCATGTTAGTCGATATGGCCGGATATAAAAAACCGATCACCTTTCTGGCGTCGCGCCTTGATTCGATCGGGGCTGCTATGGGTCTGAAGATACAGATCCAGCATGAGAATATTTTCAAGAAGATGCACCGGGTGTAATTATGGCGATAACGGTTGACGAAGTTTTCGAAACAGCGGCGATGACATTGTACCAGCATCTCGATATCCGCACCACGACGCTGGGGCTTAATCTTAAGGATTGCATCCATTCCGATTTTGCAAAGTTCCGTAAACGGGTGTATGACTGCGTATACGGCCATGGCAGGGATCTTATAGCCGGCGCGCGCGCCCTTGAAGTCAAATACGGCATTCCGGTCGTGAATAAACGCATCTCCGTTACTCCTGTCAGCCTGATCATGGAAACGCACGCAACACGGAGTAAATTCGTAGCCATGGCGCAAACGCTCGACCGTGCTGCGGCGGCAGCGGGCATCGATTTTATCGGCGGTTTCGGCGCGCTTTGCCAAAACGGCCTTACCGCCTCGGACGCCGCGCTTATCGAAAGCCTTCCCGATGTCCTTTCGAAGACAAAACGCGTGTGTTCATTTCTGAACGTCGGCGCTACCGTCTGCGGTATGAACGTCGACGCCGTCAATCTCGTCGGCCCCATGCTTAAAAAAACAGGCCGGCTCACCAAAAACGCCGTCGGGTGCGCAAAATTTGTGGTGATGGTGAACGCCCCTGAGGATAATCCGTTCATGGCAGGCGCCTTCCACGGCGCCGGATGCCCGGATGCAGCGCTTAACATCGGCATCAGCGGACCGGGTGTCGTGCGCAGCGTGGTAGAAAAAAATACGGCCGGGGATCTGAGCGAGTTATCCGAAATTATCAAGCGAACGGTATTCAAGATCACGCGTGCCGGGGAATTGATAGGCAGGGAGCTGGCGCATGATCTCGGGGTTCCCTTCGGTATTGTCGATATATCTCTTGCGCCGACGATCGCCGAAGGCGATTCCGTAGCCCGGATCCTCGAGGCGTTCGGGATCGAACGCATGGGCGCACCGGGGTCGACGATGGCTGTCGCTCTGCTTATGGACGCGGTCAAGCGGGGCGGGGCTATGGCCAGCGCTCACATCGGCGGTTTAAGCGGCACTTTTATTCCGGTCAGCGAAGACAAAGGAATGATAGAAGCTGTGAAAAAGAAGGCTTTGTCGCTGGAGAAGCTGGAAGCGCTTACCGCCGTATGTTCGGTCGGCATAGATATGGCGGCGATCCCCGGTTCCACGCCGGAAAGCACCATCAATGCGATCATCGCCGATGAGCTGGCGATCGGCATCATCAATCATAAGACAACCGGCGTGCGGCTCATTCCTGTCCCGGGCAAGAAAGCCGGGGACGCAGTTGTGTTAGGCGGCCTTTTGGGAATAGCGCCGGTCATGGCTGTCAATAAATTTTCATCGAAGAAATTCATGGCGCGGGGCGGGCGAATGCCTGCGCCGGTGACCAGCCTTACGAATTGATCCATCCTTTCCGGTTTGAAAACGGTTTCAGAAAAAGCCGCCGGACATCTTGAAATAGCCTTTTCTATCTAGTATCCTTACGATGGCGGAATATTTATAAGCCGGAAAGGGATATGTGCTATGGGGTCTTGGATCCGCGAGGAACGAAGACAGGGTGTACGGTATGAGGTAACGCTTTCCGCTGTCGCCCGCCACGGCCTTATGGGTAATTCATTGATAACTGCCTCGCACGATATCAGCGCTCAAGGCGCCGGGCTTATCGTCGACAGGCAGCTTACGGCCGGCGAAACGCTCGAGATAACTTTCATTATGCCCGATAACGGGGAACAGATCCATTCGAAGGGAAGGGTTGTGTGGGTGGATGTCCTCGGACCGAACCGGTACCGCGCGGGCGTGGTATTAACCGAACCCGATTTGCGGCCGATCCCTATGGTAATGCGCAGCATCAAGGTGCGGACCGGCAGATATTATTGTTAGAGGCCTATGCATATCGATAATCCCCAGGATGAGCGCCGCAGATTTAAGCGCTATAAATTGACTCTGAACGCGCTTTATCGAATTGATACGCCGGTATACGTACGCATGTGGTTCGGCGATCAGGAATTCGAAGCCGCTACCCTTGATGTCAGCGCAGGCGGTATCGCGCTTCTTACCAATCTGGATATTCCCGTTTCAAGCACATTGATCATAAATCTGACGCTTTTCAGGCTCGACCGCGAAGGAAAAGTGATTTATTTCAGTCCGGGGGAACTTTTGGGCGAAGTCCGGGCAAAAACTGCCCAGGATCCTAAACAATTTAGATTGAATATTTGTTTTGTGAAGCCGGATAGTGTTGTTACAGAAGAGATAACCCGGTTCATTGCCTCGAACCGATAAGTACCTGCGCCATACCTCCCAAAGCATACATCGCGAAACAAAAACCGAATCCGATCAGCAAAAATGCGCAGATTCCCAGGAGTACCCGGTAAAAACGCACGTTCATGCGTTTGGCGCTTTTGCTCAACCAGAAAGAGATGAAACTGTACCACGCCAGGTCTGCGAGTATGTGGCCGAGAAAAAAAACCGCGATCCCTGCCAATCCCCGTTTTTGCGCTACCAGCACAAATCCCATTCCGATCGTCAGCCACCAGACCGACCAATACGGGTTCGATACAGACATTGTTATACCCATCATAGTCAGATGACGGTTTGATTGTTTCGCGGAGGAAGGTTCCAAAGACGCTGATTTCAGGGAAAGGAGGAGCGATATCCCGAAATATGCCAGTATCCCGGCGCCCGCCAATGCAATCGTTCGGAGTATCACAGGATTATTCATAAATCGCGCGCACCCCAGCACGATCAGGGTGACCATTGCCAACTCGACGATCGCATGGCCGAGGATGAGTAACGGCCCTGTCTTGGCTCCGTGCCGGGCGCTTTGCGAGACCACCGCCGCAAGCAGCGGCCCCGGAGCCAGAGCCCCGGAAAGCGCGATCGTGAATGAGAGTGTGAAAATGGCGAAATAATTCATGCCTCACATTGTACCTTAGTGGTATAATAATTGGAAGGAAAAACATGGGACGATTCAGAAGCGTCCCCCGTTTTTCAGACTCTATGGATAAAATCAAGCGGATACTTATTATTTCTTCCGAAAAAAACCTGCGCGATGTTTTGAATTTCTGTTTTGACGGCTGGGGATACGAGGTTTTTCTCGAAGAGTTCCCGGTCAACGATATAGCCGCCATAAAGCGAATTTCTCCCGATGTGATCGTAGTGGATGTGCAGACGGCGCGTAAATCGCAGCTGCATATCTGCCAGTTGTTGAAAGACGATTTTCTCACCGCGTTCATCCCCATCATTACTATTATCAATAAGCGGCAGCTTCGGCAGCAGCTTCTGGATATCCGCCAGGGCGTAGACGATTATTGTATCAAGCCGCCTGATCCGCTGGATCTTCGTATCCGCATCGAAATGTCGATGAAACGCGCGCAGTACAGTTATCATACCAATACGCTGACCGGCCTGCCGGGCGCGCGGATCCTCGAAGATCTTCTCAAGGAAAAAGTCAAATCCCCAAAACCTTTTTCGTTCTGTTATGTCGATATCGACAGCTTTAAGGTGTTTAACGACGCCTATGGGTATCATAAAGGCGATCAGGTCATTATGCAGACCGCTTATATGCTTTACAGCGCGGTGAAGCAGGCAGGCAATGCCGACGATTTCATAGGCCACATCGGCGGAGACGATTTCGTGTTCATTACGACTCCGGAAAAGTATAAGCCGGTTTGTGAAGCATTCATCTTGATGTTCGATGCGCTGACACCGTTCCATTATCCCGCTGAAGACAGGCTGCATGGCTATATCGTCGCAAAAGACAGGACTCATAAACTCAAGAAACTGCCACTGATGTCGTTGTCGATCGCGGTGGTTAATCGCACCGATATGAAATCTTTGCACAATGTGGTTGAGATCAGCGACCGGGTCGCCGAGATCAAAGGTTATTTGAAAGCATTGCCTCACAGCAAATTTATGGCCGACCGCCGCAACGGGTATGTTGCTGAAGATGATAAACTGATCTATGAGAATACCCGCCGTCCGTCCCCGGCATACAAACCGTTGGGGCAGATATTCCTGTCGCAGCATGCGATCACCCATGATCAGCTCGACGAGGCATTGCGTATACATTGGAAGCGGGGTATGTCGCTGGGTGAGGTCCTCAGGGAACTCGGGTTCGTGAACGACCAGCAGGTCGCTGACGCGTTGCATCTGCAGTCTGAGTCGATCGGCCAGCCCAAGAAGAAGCAATCTTTGCACGAAGTGAACCTGTCTCATTAATCTAAGACCCTGAACCTTCCCAAATAAAAACGGGGTCGGACCCCGATTTGAATATTCGAGCCCTTTGGCGATCATGCCGAAGGGCTTTTTTGTTTGAGTGGAGAAAGGTCAGAAGAAAGCGGAATTAAGATAGAAACCGGTTTGGGTCTATATATTATAATATTACATTAGATCGTTTATCGGCACCAGAGGGGTTGTTATTAGATTGCAGGTGAAAGGGTTGGGCGAATTCATATACTCTTGCACGTGTCGATGATATTTTATTGCCTGGCTGCCATGTTGTTGCTTCTGCCGCTTCAAAGCCGTGCCGATTCGCTTTTGTTATTGCATGAGGACGTGCAAGCAAAACTGTCGGAGAGGTGGGAAGCTAAAGTGGAAGTAGAGAGTAAATATAGGAATGACATGTCGGAATACTACGATTTCGAATTCATGCCCTGGCTCGCCTATCGTTTCACGGACTGGCTCAAACTGGGTATGGGTTGGAGAGAGTTGTATTCGCGTAAAGCCGGAAGCCATAACTGGGATGTAGAGCATCGGCCATTGACGGATTTTATTCTTAGAACGAATCTTAAGGCATGGACAATGGAAAACCGGCTTCGCGTCGAATACCGGGATATTGAACACACGGATGCTTACTTCCGATACCGCAATCGCCTCCGTTTTATATCGCCCTTGGCATGGACTAAGGCTGAGATAAAGCCTTGGGCGGCCTGGGAAACGTACTATGAAAATTCAGCCGATTGGGAAGGCGACCGCTGGAACCGGCATCGGTATTATGCGGGGCTTGGCGCCAAGATTAATAAATCAGTTAAAGCCGGATGCTACTATTACTGGGAAAATTTGCTGAAAAGCGGGGCGTGGAAGTCCAACAACGAAATCGGTTTCGATATCAGCGTGGCGTTCGATTTTACGCGGAAGCCGTGATAAGAGAACGAGGTTTTTAATGGAACAAGGGAGCAATATTCTGCGGCGCGCAATATGGATGGCATTCTGTGGTCTGTGTTTATTCGTTTGCGCCCGTGCAGAGGCGTACGGTGCCCCGGAACAAGAGACAGGGGTTATCCGGGTCGGCGTCTATGAGAACCAGCCCAAGATTTATACCGCGGCTGACGGAAAAGTAACGGGATTTTTCCCGGTGATCTTTGAGCACATCGCCCGGCAGGAACAATGGCGGTTCGAATACCGTCCCGGCACGTGGCAGGAATGCCTTGATCGGTTGGTGGCCGGCGAAATCGACATGTTGATGGACGTGGCTTTTTCGGAAGAAAGGCGACAAAAGTTAGATTTTAATAATGAGACCGCGTTGATGAGTTGGGCGGCTATTTATACGCGGCCGGATGTCAAAGTGCAGTCGTTTTTCGATCTCTCCGGCCGCCGGATCGCCGTGATGAAAGGTAGTATTTACGCCGCGGGAAAAGCCGGCATTCGCGAACTATTGAGTCAATTTAACATTACCACTGACTATGTCGACTATGCGTCATATCGGGACGTTTTGAAAGCGGTGGCTGCGGGAGAGGCGGATGCTGGGGTGGTCAACAACGTTTTTGGGGCCTATTTCGAGAACGAATATAATGTGGTCCGCTCGCCCGTGCTCTTTAGCCCGTCCCAGTTGCGCTTCGCTTTTACCAAGAATTCTTGGTTGGGAAAACGGCTGGCGCCAATTTTGGATTTCCGCTTACACGCGCTCAAGCAGGATCCGAACTCGATTTATTATAAGTCTATCGACACGTATCTTTATGGAACGCCTCATGGGGAGCGCGTCGAGAGTCCGGTCGACTGGAAAACCGTCCTTACCGTTGAGGAGCGGGAGTGGATCCGGAAACATCCCGAGGTCCGCGTGGGTTTTGATCCTGAATTTTATCCGTTCGAGTTCCGCGGCGATAAGGGGGAGTATGAGGGGATTTCTTCGGATTATGTCCGCTTGTTCAACGAGCGCCTGGATTTGAACTTGCAGGTGGTGAAAGGGATTGCTTGGAATGAAGCTGTTTCCGGCATACAACGCGGCGAGATCGACGTGCTGCCGTGCGTCGGTTTTACCGAAGAACGGTCCAAGTACGCGGTATTTTCAAAACCATATATCCGGTTTCAAAGAGTGATATTGACGCGGATTGACATGCTTTTTGTCTCCGGTTTGCGTGATATTGAATCTCTTCGGGTGGGCGTGCAGGGAGCTTCATCGCACGAGGGTTTTTTACGCGAGCATAGTTCCATCAAACCGGTCATGTTCGCGACGCTTGAAGATTGTTTATTAGCGCTCTCGGCCGGCAAGACGGACGCGGTAGTCGCCAACCTCGCTTCCGCCACCTATTGGATCCGGAAGCTCAACTTGATCAATCTAAAAGTTGCCGCTTCCGCCTCATCCGATCTGGGAACGCTTCATTTCGCGGTCCGCAAGGACTGGCCTGAGCTGGCAACGATTATTAACAAAGGATTGGACCTGGTAACGCCGGACGAACAGCGGAAGATCGAAGAGCGTTGGGTCTTGGTGGAGTATAAGCCTGGTTTTGAGCCGCGCCTGGTCTGGCGCATTGCCCGCCGCATCGCAGTTGCCGTGGTTCTTGTTTTGTTAGCGTTCCTGATATGGACGTATCAACTCAAAAAGGAAATTGCGCGGCGCCTGGAAGCCGAACGGATATTAACGTCCGCCAAAGACCTTAGTGAACGGAAGTATCTGGAACTGGTGGAGAATGCCAACAGTATTATTTTGCATTGGACGCGCGACGGACGGGTCATCTTTTTGAACGAGTTCGGACAGCGTTTTTTTGGTTATACGCAAGCTGAGATACTCGGCCGGCATGTGATAGGTACGATCGTCCCTGAAAACGAAACCAGCGGCAGGGATCTGCGAACAATGATGGACGAGATATGCGCAGATCCGGTAAGGTTTGAGCAAAACGTTAATGAAAATATGCGGCGCAACGGCGAGCGCGTTTGGATCGCCTGGACCAATAAGGTCGAGTTGGATCAGCAGGGGCAGGTAGCGGAGATCTTGAGCATCGGGCTGGATATCACGGCGCGCAAGCGAGCCGAGGAAGAGTTAAGGCAGACACAGGCCACCCTTGAGCGGCGCGTTATTGAGCGCACCGCCGAACTGGCTGTGGCGCGGGACCGCGCCGAAGCGGCTGATAGGACAAAGTCGGCGTTCCTTGCCACCATGTCCCATGAATTGCGCACGCCGCTTAACTCGATCATCGGTTTCACCGGCATCCTGTTGCCCGGGCCGCTGAACGCGGAGCAAGCCAAACAACTGGGGATGGTCAAAGAGAGCGGACAGCATTTGTTGGCTCTCATTAACGACGTGTTGGATATTTCGAAGATTGAGGCCGACGAACTCGAGATCGTCAACGCGCCGGTGGATCTGTCCGAATGCATTGAAAAATCCGTACAAGCCGTGAAACCCTTGGCTGACAAGAAACAGGTGCCGTTGATTGCGCAGATACCTCCGGATGTGGGCCGGATTACCAGCGACCGGCGCCGAGTCGAACAAATTTTGCTGAATCTGTTGAGCAACGCGATCAAATTCACCGAGCAAGGCACCGTTACGCTGACTGCGGAAACCGTGCCCGAGAGCCCCGACGGTGCGCAATCCGCGGTCCGCGTTTCCGTGGCCGATACGGGCATGGGGATCAAACATGAGGATTTGGATAAGCTCTTTCAGCCTTTTCGCCAGCTTGATACCGG
>Ga0265297_10005300_pt1 | contig 19811 bp, 20 predicted proteins | sample Munlanlwell13791_FD_192502 | JGI IMG/M metagenome (GOLD analysis project Ga0265297, IMG submission 192502) | Leachate microbial communities from a municipal landfill in Southern Ontario, Canada - Leachate well 137-91 | ecosystem: Engineered > Solid waste > Landfill > Unclassified | place...
GGTCCATAAAAGAACGGATAAAAGATCCGGTGAGTATTTTTATGAAGAGCATCAAGCCGTGGCAAACTTCTGACAGCAAAGAGGTTGACCCCTCGCTGATCGCTCAGGACCTTAAAACAATACGGGGCATAATGTGGAATTATGTCGGATTGGAGCGGACTGCTCCAAGGCTTGTCCGCGCAAGGATCGAATTGGGCCATGCCGAGCGTTCCGTTGAGCAGTTTTATCAAGATGGAAAAATATCCGACGCTCTTTTGGGGCTGCGCAATATCGCCAGAACGGCAGTTCTCATCGCCGAAGCGGCTTGGGAGAACAAGCAAAGCGCTGGCTGTCACTATCGCATATAGAAAATCGAGCAATGATTTGGGCAAAGATAATTTGTTTTGGTGCGAGATATTCCATTTTTTCAATGAAGATTCTTAACCAAACTAACGGTTTTTTGGTATAATAAATTTATGAATAAAAAAACAACAATAGCAATAGCGATTTTATTTATCATATTGGCGGCTATCGCGGGCGGTTGGTTTTTGTTTGCGCAGCAACCGAAACCGGCGGCAAATATACAGAATCCTGCGGTCATATCCGGGAATACGGCTACAACGGCCGCAACAACGACTTTGCCGGACCAAGCTGCCGGCTGGATCGTTTATTCCACCAGCAGCGAGAAAACAACATTCACTTTCAAATATCCGCCAAATTTTGGCGCGAATGTCTGGAAACCGACCCAATGGCCGCCGAAGGTGACTTTGGTGCCAAAAGGGCAAGACCCGGTTGCGGCCGGTTGTCCGAATCTGCGATCAGAGACCGGGGCCGTTATGACGGGAAATCAGGGAACAACGACAAATGGCACAGGGTATTCGCTTTATGAAGGGAGTGATATTGGCGCCGGCCAGCTTTATTCGGAATATTGCTATGTGCTCGAAGGCGGCCAAAATTACAGTGCGGTCATTGATTTTATTATTCAGTCCCATTCCGCTTGCGGTTTTGACGGATGCGGAGCTTATTGCGGGACGCAGTATGAGGATGAGTGCACGAATTTGAGCAGGGAAAAAGATATTGAGGGGCCGATCCAACAGGCGGTTGATACGGCCATGTTCGGCGCCGCGCCGGCTCGAACTCCGAAGGAGAGGAAATTACCGGCAGCAGAATAGGACCGCGGGGGATTTGAATTAACGTTCGGCGTTTTCCACAAGCCGTTCTGTATATATCAGGGCGGTTTTTTGTTATACTGAGATAGAACCAAACGTTATAATAATCATTTAACCAATCAATAAAAATTATGGATATAGGGATAATTCTTTGGGGAGTTCTATTGTGGGCGATTGTTCGCATTGTTTTCACCGGTTTTTACGTGGTGGAGCAAAATGAGCGCGGTATAAAAACCGTATTCGGCCGCGCCCAGCGCCTTGGCAACGCGACCACTCTTGAATACCCGGATTTTTTGAATTTGCTCAGTGAGGACGAAAAGGACAGATATAATTTTCCCCAGCTTAAAGTCATAAAACCGGGCGGGCCTTATTTCAAAATGCCCTGGGAGAAGATTTATAAGGTCCCGGTAGCGACGAACCTTTTGAGCATCGCTTTTGATCCGGAAAATCCTCTTGTTAACAATCAAAATACCGTTTTGGAAGCCGTAACCAAAGACCAGTTAAATATAAATTTGAGGGGGCAATTGCGTTATACTGTTTCCGAACGCAATATTTACGCTTACCTTTTCGGCGTTCAAAATCCGATCGCGCACGTGATGGGATATTTCATATCGATACTCCGCGAGCGTATCGCCAATTTCGAAGCGCCCAAAAAAGAAGGATCGGAGGATTCTCTCATTCCTTCTTCTCTGCCCGGAGTTTACGGGATCTCCATAAACGATTTAAGGAAGAATTTGGGAGATCTTAACCACCATATGGAAGAAGAGTGCAAGTCTTCTGCCGCCCGTTATGGCATAGATCTTGATGCGGCCCTTATCACCGACATCGAGCCTCCCCAGGAAGTGGAATCGGCTCTTGCGGCCATCAACACCGCCCACAATCAGGTTTCTTCCGAGATAAGCTTGGCGCAAGCAGGCGCCGATCAAAGAATAGTGCAGTCGAAAAAAGCGGTAGAGATAGAAACCCTAAAGGCACAGGCGGAGGTCCAGCTTCTCGATCAGCTGGCGGCGCAGCTGGGAGAGATAAAAGCAGGCGATAAAAAGACCTTGCCCGCTTACTTGAGGAACGTAAGGCTTTCTCTATTGTCGAAGGCCAAGAAGATTATTTTAGAAACAAAAAAACAATAACATGGAAACAATAATATTGCCGATAATTTTCTTAGCATTATTCCTTTTGCTTCTTGAGTTCGCTCTCCGCATTTTGGGCCATATTTTCGGTTTCTACGCGATCATTCAGGAAAAAGAGGCCCGGGTTTACGTTTTGTTCGGGGACATAATAGGGGTGATCAAAGAACCCGGTTTTCATTTCCTTTGGTTCGAGTTTGGGTGGAAGGCTTTTTTCGTAAATTGGCTTGGCAGGTCTTACAGAAGGGACTTAGGTCTTGATCAGGAATATTTAAGGAGCATTCCGGTCAATTCGGAAGAGGGGACTCCTATGGGAATAGGCGTATGGTGCGAGATGTTCATTTCCGATCCGGTGGCCCATATCTTCAGAAACGTTGACCCCCAAGGATCTCTTAGTGCGAACGTGAAGAACGCGACGATCAAGCACTTGAGCAATCTGCCGTTGCTTGAGATGCTTGTTAACCGCCACGGAATGAGCCAGGCGGTCAGAGAAGAGGTTTCTCCGGAATCGAATCAATGGGGATATAAATTGGGGTCGGTGTATATCCGCAAAGTGCATTTTCGCGACGATGAAATGGTGGCGCAGATCGAGAGCAAAGTCGTTAACCGTTTGAGGCAGGTAACTTCCGCCATAATGCAGGACGGGTTGAACCAGGTCAATATAATAAAAAGCAAAGCGGAGCAGGAGGCGTCGGTCGAATTTGCCAGGGCTTCCAGTATGAGGCCGAAGATAGTGAGCGAAACGATCCAGAAAATTTCCAAAGATCCGGAGATCCTTTCGACAACCTTTGATATTCTTGAGTACCAGAGGATCATAGAAGGGGAGAACCAGCTTACTTTGATCCCCGAAGGAGAGAAAGACAATATACTCACCCAATTACTGGCCGCGCAGGACGACAGATCTTCGGACCAGAAGCCGAAATTGAGCGGCCAGTCGGCGCGCTGATAGTTTTTTAATATCAAAACCCCGCCTGTAAAAGGGCGGGGTTTTTGCTGCCGGCAGCTTTATAATCCGAGCTCTTTGCGGCGTTCGTCGAGCCGGATCTTCAGGTTTTCGAGGGAATGAAGAGAGACTTCCTCTACGGAGTGTTTTTTATCGTAATAAGCGAACGGATCGTCCAGATCGCGGATGAGCAGGAGCATATAAATGAGAATGAAAGAAACGAAAATAGTGAGGAAAAGGCCCTCGTAAAAAAAATCGAATTTCAGGAAGATCATGCCGACGGTCAGCATAAATGTTATGATCTCGGCGATCGCGTATGATGCTTCGGAAAAGTGTATTTCTCTGATGGCGTGAATGCGCGAAACCGCTTTTCTGATCTCTGACTGTTCGTGTTTCAATCTGCTGACGAACGACGCCTGGCTGAATTGTTCCAGCACCAAAAACCGATCTGTAAAACCGGCGATCATTTCCATGATCGTTTTTGTCCGGACTTTTTTGTAGAGCCAGCCAAGCGTTTTATCGGTGAACTCGACACAATACAGGAACCCTTCTTTTCCAGCCTCCGCTTTCTTGCCTTTGTAAATGTATGCGCACTCATCGGCGATCGCTTCAATGCTTGATGCCAGCTCTCCGGGGAGTTTTTCTCCCTCTTTGAAATCGGCTAAAACTCCCGAGATATTAAACCCGATAAGGAAGATATTGGCCGATATTAGGGCGGTAAATACGGTATTAATGGAGAAGAATTCAAGGCCGCAATAATGAGCGGTCATTTTCGAAATTGCTACCGCTAAAAGTATCGGCAGGACGCGTGTCGCGAGCTTGAAGTTTGTTTGAGGAAACTGGACCATAGTTTTTATTAATCGTGTTGGCGGATGAAAAAATGAATAATAACAATTTAAGCCAGTTTTGGCAAGGCCCGATTTTCCTGGAGAAAAGAAAGAAATTCTGGTAGGATTAGTTCAATGGAAAACGCGATCAAAGAATACCAGCAATTCGGGAGAAAGACCCTCTTTATTTTTACCTTGAAGAGAAGTCCGGCAATTTTTTATATCCTGTTTTTTTTGGCGATCTTGCTGGCGGTTCCCAGATTCATCCCTGACCCTTATTCTGAAATATTGGCTGTTTATCTTCCCGTCATTATACCAATAGGCCTGATAGCGGCAGTAGGCGTTTTTTTAATAATATTATCGAGCGCATGGCTGGAGTATACGCATTACGGGATCATCATCGGCGAGAATAATTTTAAAGTAAAAAAGGGGGTGCTTAATGTCGTGGAAATAGGGACGCCGTACAGGTACGTTAAAGAGGTGAGGATCCAAAGAACGTTGTCAGACCAGTTTATCGGAGTCAGCAGCGTTATAGTGGAAGTATTGGGCGAAGATGAAGGGCAGAAATTTTCCGAAGAATCCGAGATAGTGCTTCCATGCATAGATAAAGATATCGCGGTCCAGATACAAGACAGCATACTGAAGAAGTCGGAGATAGAAAAATTCAACATGGTTCGCGGCATTAAAGAGGATCCATCGGGATCTTCTCCGGATCGGGCGATCAAATAATTTGATCGCGGGCTATTGCACCGCTGATTTTTATGCTATATACAAAGTACCTGTTGCGTTTGTCGAAGCGGGAGGATATAGCGCCTCAATTTTCTTTTTAAAAATCAAGAGAATCGGATAAATACGTCGTAACATCCATATTAACGCGCTCCTCATATCGAAGAGGAGTTTTAAAGTTAATGACAATAAAAACGGTCGAGCAAAATTGCGATCCGTCCGGCGACGGAATACTGCTGGTAATCACCGGACCGAGCGGAGTGGGGAAAGATACGGTAATATCGGAATTTTTAAAAAGGAATAATGATTTCCATAAATTAGTGACGGATACGAACCGCCCTCCAAGAGAGAAAGAGACCGCCGGCGTCGATTATAATTTTTTCACTTACGACGAATTTTTGAAAAGAATAGACCGGGGGGTATACCTTGAATATGCCGAGGTCAGACCGAAAGAATATAAGGGAACTCCTAAAAAGGCGATAGAGGAATTGCTTGATGGGAAGAATATCATTTTAAAAACAGATGAATACGCCGGTGCGCATATGAAAGGCATCTTTAGAGACGGGTTGCCCGAAACGGAAGTGGAAAGGATCATCGCCAAGACGGTGACGCTTTACATCGCCCCTGAAGAATGGAGCCAGCTTCGCGAGCAATATTTTAGCCGTGAAAGCAAAGCCAGCCAAGAGTGGTTCTTGATAAAGCTCCAGCGAGACAAAGAGATGTGGAAAAAATACCACGATCGGTTCGATCAAATAGTGGTTAACAGGAGAGGGAAGATCAGCGATACCGTGACTGAGATAGAGAACATTGCCGCCGCCAGGGGGAAATCTTGCAGAAGGATCCCTGGAAAGGAATGGGAATAAAGATGATCTTACCTGCCGTTTTAAGGCGGTTTTTTTATAACATTCAGCTTTATGGAAATGGAGGAATTTGAAAAATTAGTCGAAGAGGGGATCAAAGCCATTCCTCAAAAATTTTTGGAAAAATTGGATAATGTCGGAATTGTGATCGAAGATGAACCGAGTTTGGAGCAGGCGCGCAAATTCAAAACAGGGAAAGGGTCGGTCCTTTTTGGTTTGTATGAAGGGATACCGAGGGATAAGAGGATGAATTACAGCCAGGTTTTACCCGATAAGATAACTATATTCAAAAGGTCTATCGAGGGTTTTGCTCGCTCCGAAGAAGAGATCAAGAAAATTGTTTCCGATACGGTCTGGCACGAGGTAGCGCATCATTTTGGGATGGACGAAGACATGGTAAGAGAGGCAGAGCGAAAACGCAGGGCGAGAAAAGGGAAAAACCTATAATAGCGGCGAACAAAAAAACAGACCTATACTCTGTTTTTTTGATCGTGATCCGGCTTATTTTCTTATAATTTTCGAATTGAAAAATTTTTCCTGAAATTTCGTCTCTCGGATTATTTCTTCATCGGATACGTTCTCGATATCCAAAGGAATAATTACCAATTTATCGTCGTTGTCGTCCGTCCGGCGGATCATCGCGACGCATTTTCCCGTAAAATTTTCAACAGGATCTTTTTCCCCGATCAGATATGCGTCGATCTCTTCTCCGTCCGGCGCTTCAGTTCCGGGGACGAAACCGTAATTGGCCTCATAAATGAAATCATATTTTGGGTGTTTCGAACCTATCGGCCGGTCTATTTCTATTCTTAATATTTTTCCGATAAATCCGTCCGCATAATCTCGGGATATTTTTGAGGGCATAATTTTTTGATATTCAAAGAAAGGCTAAATAAGACGGGTGATCGTGAAGATGAAGATCACACCGAGGATCGTGAGCCCGACCAATTTGAGAGAACTTTTTTTACTGTGAGCCTCAGGCAGAATATCGCTGGCGCCGATGTAGAGAAGGAATCCGGCGAAGAAACCTAGATATAAGATCAAAAAATTTTCAGGAAAACGGAAAAAGAAAGTGGAGATCACTCCGAGGACGGGAGCGGTCGCGTCAAGGACAAGAAAATATAAAGATTTTTTGACAGTATTTTTATTGGCCAGCATCAAGGCTACGGTATTCATGCCGTCGGTGAAATCGTGAGAGATCACTGCGATGGCCATAAGCAATCCTATTCTGGGATCGATCTGAAATCCGATGCCTATGCTGGCTCCATCCATAAAGCTATGTCCGGCCAGGGCCAGAGCCGAAAGCATTCCGACGTTCGGATGTTTGTGCTCGGCATATTCTTCTTCATGGGCGTGATGAATCAAGATTGTTTTTTCAAGGATATGGAAAAGCAGGAACCCTCCCACTAGGGCGATCATAATGTTGATAGGGTCGACATCGGAGGATTTCAACTGTTCGATGATCTCCGGCAGGATATCAAAGCTGACCACGGCTATCAAAACTCCGGCGGCGAAAGCCATTATGGAGTGGATCTTATTTTTGAATTTTATCGCGAAGAGGCCTCCCAAAAGAGTCGAGAGAAAGGTCGCGGCCGCGAGGATCGCTGGATGAATTGTTGACATATTATTTTGTTTTTTATTTGTGATTATGAACGACTGTCCCGGGATTGCTTTCGGAGGAGAGAACGGATATTTTTTCTTCTTCCAGCTTTGGATTCGTCTTTTCGAAAATAAAGGCGGCGTCTCCCTTGGTAAGGTTTGTACAGCCGGCGCTTTGCTGGGTTCCGAATTTGTCCTGCCAGTAAGTTCCGTGGACGGCGTAAGAATTGTCGTAATACATGACGGAGGGGACATTAAACAGATCATATCTGTAATTGACAAGGGGCGGCCCTCCTTTCATTTCGGTTTTTTTCAATTTATACCAAACATTGAACGTGCCGACCGGGGTCGGGTTGGCATCCGTGCCAGTTGAAACATAAGTGGCGAAAACAGGCTTGTCGTACAAAAACAGAGTCAATATTTTTTTGGTCAGATCAACATCGATCCAATAATCGCCATCCGCCACTTCTTGAGGAACCGCGAGATTTTCCGGCGGCTGTGGTTGGGCGATAGGCGTTACGTATCCGGAAAAAATATACGATCCCTGATATCTCCCTCCGTCTATTTTATACCAAACGTTATTGCCGTCTATATCTTCTCCGGAGACCTCTTCAAGGACTTTTACTTTGTTAATAGATGATAAATATCCTAATTGTTGAGCTGAGCTTGTAGGGGTTTTTCTGACAGAAACGTTGTCGGAGTTGATCTGCCCCCACCAGCCAAGGTAGTTAAAGCGGTCCTTCCCTAAGATCGTTTCGATGGCCAGCTGGCCTTCGAACACCCACTCGCCGATGGAAGTTCTTTCCTGGCTGTCGGTAACGATCGTTTTTACCGAGTATTCCTTATCTTTTTCTATCGGTTCCTTGAATTCGAACAGATATCGTCCGGGAGTTATCTGGGTCGAAGAGGCGGCTACTTCTTGGTTTTGAAAAAATACATTTAACGTTTTCAGGTCCGCTTTCAGATTGACCTCGAATTTTATTTTTCTTTTTCCTGGAGGAAGAACGGAATTATCAGCCGGGGATTGGTTTGAGATGGCCGGATAATTTTCGTCGCCTGGTCTTAAAAATATACTGACCGTATTAGCGTTTTCGGTTGTCTCGACTGGAGTATAAGCTCCTTTTCTTTCTATCTCAACAATGAGGTCGGCGCCTTGGAGAGTATAATCCAATTTTTCGATAAAAAGGCTCGCGGTGATCTGGGCATAATCGAATTGGTTTGTCATCGTATAAACGTCGTGAAAGACGATCCTGGTTTTGCCTTGGCTGGCAAGTTCCTGTTTTTCATAGCGCGGTATCGAGTTTTTCGCTTTTCCATTCGGCGAGAATTCGAATTTTATCTCCGTTCCGGTTTTTTCGTTATAACTGCAATAAAGAGGTGAGGCGGAATATTTTTGAGCGTATTCGGGTATTGGCGTCCTATCCCAAACAAAATAAGCCGAGAAAGCGGCTGTGGCGGTCAAGATAGCAAAGAGGATGAATAAGAATATTTTCTTCATATTTTTGAGAATATGCGGATAATTTAGGAATAGCATATATAGGACAACGCTTCAATCGACGTTCTTGCGGCGCCGGCCGCACCCTTTTCTTTAAAGACTATTTAGTTTATTATGGTTTTAGTTTATGAAAAATATAAGAATGGACATGAAAAAGCCTTATTTCGTCCTCATAATCGAAGAGAAAGAGAGCGGATCCGGTAGCAGGAATTTCACTGGCGTTGGATCCGGCAGTGTTTTTATTTTGAAGGAATATCTTGGATCGGCGGGAATGAACGGATATGAAAATTTCGAGGAGATGCCAAAAAGGGAAAGATACGAAAAAGCCTTTTCGGATAAGGCCGGCGCAGAATTTTATCGTCGGTTTTTTATCTTGGAGCGGTAGCGGGCCTGGAACAGCGGCTTTTGAAAGAGAAAGATCGTCCGGCAATTTTACCGGGGATCAGCTAAAATAAAAAATTTTGATCTAAAAAATCATGGAATTCAATCAATATCAGGAAGAAGCGAGAAAAACAGCCGTTTATCCCAATATGGGAAATAATTTCATTTATCCGACGCTGGGTCTGGTCGGGGAGGCCGGGGAGGTCGCAGAAAAGATCAAAAAAGTCATCCGCGACGGGGACGGAACGATTTCCGAAGAGAAAAGGGCTGATCTGGCCAAGGAGCTCGGCGACGTGTTGTGGTATATCGCCACTTTGTCCGAAGAACTCGGTTTGAAGCTTGAGGATATCGCCTTAAAGAACGTCGAGAAGTTGAGGTCCCGCCAGGAGCGCGGCAAAATACACGGCGCAGGCGACAATAGATAAGCAAAAAATTGCTTTAAGGCGATTCCGTGCTATAATGCAGGGCGTTTTGAGCGTTAATATACAATATTATTTATTCAATGGAAAAAGACAAAGATAAAATATTAAAAGGTTTTTCCAAAGCCAAGCAGGCTAAATTTAGAGAGCCGCTGATCGCCCTGAAAGACATTTCCAAATCGTATTCGAACAACGAGCTTTTTCGCAATGCTGCGATGTCCGTTACCTCAGAGGACAGGATCGCCATTGCCGGACCGAACGGAACAGGGAAAACAACTTTACTGAAGATCATCGTGGGATTGGAGCAGCCCGACGAGGGAAGGATCGACAGGCATCGCGGGTTGAGGATCGGATATCTGCCGCAGGAAACCCATTGGGATTCTTTGAAGAACACTGTTTACGAGGAAATGTTCTCGGCCAATCCGGAAATGCAGTCTTTGTTGAACAGGCAAAAAGAATTCGAGGCCAAGGACAAGGAAGGGTCTCTTTCCGAGATTGAGGCGGAGGAATTTATGAAGGTTTTGGAAAAATGCTCCAAGAAGGGCGCGTATCGTTACGAAGATTCTATAAAGTCCCTGCTTAAAGATTTTGGTTTTCTTGAAGACTCATGGCAGAGAAAGATCCAAACTTTGAGCGGAGGGGAAAGGACCAAATTAGCCTTGGCAAAATTGCTTACGCTCGATCCGAACTTATTGGTGCTTGATGAGCCAACCAACCATTTGGATATCGCGACCATAGAATGGCTGGAGGGCTTTTTGGCGAACTGGGACGAAGCCATAGTTTGCGTCGCCCACGACAGGTATTTCTTGGATAAGGTTTGCAACAGGATATTCGAGCTGACCAAGGACGGTTTTGAAAAGTATGCCGGCACTTACTCTTCTTATGTGGAAGAAAGGAAAAAACGTTTTGAAAGCAAAGAAAACGGATATTGGCGCCAGCAGAAATATTTGGAAGAGCAAAAAGAATTCATAAACCGGTTCAGGTATAAAGCCTCTACCGCAAGCCGCGTGCAGAGCAGGATAAAACAGCTGGACAAGCTGGAACTTAAGGAGCTGCCGAAGGATTACAAGGATATCAAAATAAGTTTCGACGATGTGCAAAAAGTTTGCACCAAGGTTCTTAGCATGGGCGGAGCGAGAATCGGACTTAAGGGGAAATTCCTTTTTTCCGTCCCTGAAAGATTGGAAGTGGTCTGGGGAAGCAAGATAGGCATTATCGGGAAGAACGGAGCGGGAAAATCCACGCTTTTGAAAAGCATTATGGGCAAACAAGAACTTTGCGGCGGCAGCATTAAGATAGATCAGAATATAATGATCGGCTATTACGATCAGACCCACGAAAATTTAGACCCCGACAAGGATGTTCTCGATGAAGTTTGTTCTAAAACCGCCGAGGAGAAAGAAAAAAGAGTGAGGCAGGTCTTGGGAAGCTTGTTGTTCAGCCAAGATGATGTCTACAAAAAGATCGGCAGTTTGAGCGGAGGGGAGAGGGCGCGCGTTGCCTTGGCCGAGCTCATTTTACAGAAAGTGAATCTGCTTTTGCTCGACGAGCCGACCAATCATCTGGACCTTCCGAGCAAGGAGATAATCACAGAGGTTATAAAGCAATTCAAGGGAACCATCCTTTTGGTTTCCCATGACCGGTATATTTTGAATAAGGCTTGCAATATCATTTGGGACGTGAAGGACGGAAGCCTGGAACAGCATCTGGGGAATTATGATGAATATCGCTATCGCCTCGACCATCCATCGTCGGAAGGAAGCCATCTGGACAAGTTAAGAAGGAAGTCGGAAGAAGAACGCAGCATAGAAGATTATTTTTATTTGGATTCTCCCGATTAAAAAAAATACTCTTGGCCGAAATCCGGGAGATTTTTTGAAGAGGCGGTTCCTTTTGGTTATCAACAGTTCTAAGATCGTAAAGCGGGCCGCTTTTTGGTAAAATGAGGCCGGAGAATATTTATGAAAAGAGCCGACGACAAAAAATTACGCGCGCTAGATAAGCATTTTCGGAACAAAGGATTCCTGCAAAGGCTTTTTTTGTTTTGCGTTTTGATCGTCGCCGCCGCCGGAGCTATTATAAATTTTAGATATGGCTTCTATCTGTTTTTTTATTTGTTGATAGCGGCGGCCATTTTCCTATCTCTCAAAATAAGGAAGGATTCCTTTAAAAGCGGTAATTATTTTTGGGTAAAAGATCTTTGCTTCGGTCCCGGAAAAATAGACCATGTTTGCGTCGGTCCGACCGGAATTTTTGCGATAGAGACAAATAACTATGACGGAAAGGTTTACTATTACGACGGGCACCTTTTACTGGACGGCAGGAAGAAGGGAAGGGACTTCATAAAAGAAGCCAAGGAAGACTCTTCTTTTTTGAGCGATCTCATCTTTGAAAGATCGAACAAAAGATATTATGTCGTGCCCATGGTCATTTTTCCGAACGCGCAGATCGATAGGTCGGTGAAAGATAAAAAAGACGGCATCTGGATAGGAGATGAGGGGTTTCAGAATTATATTATAAAGAGCAGCAATTATTTCATTCCCAAAGAAGAAGTGCTGAAAATATTAAATTTTTTAATAGAGGAAAAAGAAAAACAGTCCGATAATGTCCAACCATAATATTAAAAACGGGATTTTCGATGCGGCAGTGGTCGGCGCCGGTCCGGCAGGTTTGATGGCCGCGGGGCGGGTTGCGGAACTTGGCGCCAAGGTCATTTTGATCGAGAAGAACGATGAACCCGGGAAAAAGCTTCTTTTGACCGGGAACGGCCGGTGCAATCTGACCAACGCGGAATTCGATTTAAGAAAGCTTGTTGCGCATTACGGGAAAACCGGGGATTTTCTTTTTCACGTTTTTTCCGTTTTCGGCCCGAAAGAAACGATCGCTTTTTTTGAGGGACTGGGAGTAAAAACGAAGGTCGAAGAAGGAGGCAGAGTTTTCCCGCAAAGCGGCAGGGCAGCGGATGTGTTGAAGGCGCTTGTAAATTATATAGAAAAAAATAAAGCCGCCGTATCGTATAATTCCCGGGTTGCCCGTATCGATCGCCAGAATGCGGCCATTGATAAGCTGGTTTTGGATAATGGAGATGCCGTAAAAGCCCGTAATTATATTTTTTGTACGGGAGGGAGGTCTTATCCGGCGACCGGTTCCGTTGGCGATGGTTTTGAGTGGGCGAAAAGCTTGGGCCATAATATCATCCAGCCTTCTCCGGCGCTGGTTCCGGTAGCCATAAAAGAAGATTGGGCCAAGGGATTGCAAGGTTTGGTTTTGCAAAATTCCGGTATCAGCGTTTATCAAAACAACAAAAAGATTTTCGGCGCGACAGGGGATTGTCTTTTTACCCATTTCGGTTTGAGCGGTCCGGCAGTGATCAACATGAGCAAGAGGATCGGGGAACTTTTGAAAAGCGGCGGAGCGAAGATCGCGATCGATCTGGACCCAAGCCTCGATCTTTCAGGGCTGGAAAAAAAGATGCAGGGGCATTTTCAAAGGAGTCCAAAAAGATCGCTGGTAAATTGCTTGGAAAGTTTTGCTCCCCGCCGTTTGGTCTTTGCGATAGTTAAGCTGGCCGGTCTTAATGCGGATAGCCGCGTTAGCGCCGTAACCCGCGAGCAAAGATATATTTTGGCGAAACTGCTCAACAGGTTGGAGATGACAGCGGAACGCCTTTTGGGATTTGACGAGGCCATGGTCACAAGCGGCGGAATATCATTAAAAGAAATCGATGGAAAAACCATGAGGTCTAAAATAATAAACAATTTATTTTTTGCCGGGGAGATCATTGACATAGACGGGGAAACGGGCGGTTTCAACTTGCAAAATTGCTGGAGCACCGGCCGTTTGGCGGGCGAAAGCGCGGCGGGATAATTTTAAAATAGTATTTTGAAATATATATGGCCGGAAAAGACGGACAAGGCATGCAGCCTAAGGTCAAAAAGGGCAAGATAACCATAATCAAGAACGGCCCGTACCAGGTCTCCGGGAATATGCCTTTGGCGAAAGAGATAATAACCGTTGATAGGAACGGCGATTCCGCCGGATGGGAAAAAGGAAAGGAATATCCGGCCGAAGAGAAATATTTTCTTTGCCGATGCGGACAGTCAAAGAATAAGCCTTATTGCGACGGTACGCACGCAAAGGACGGTTTTGACGGGACGGAAACCGCGGATAAAAATGCATATTTCGATAAGGCCGAAAAAATAGAAGGAGGGGGCGTTGATCTGTTCGATGTGCCGGAACTTTGCGCCAGGGCGCGTTTTTGCCATGACAGGATAAGCGACGTCTGGGAAAATTCCCAAAACTCCGGCGATCCGGAGAAGAAAGACAAAGCCGTGAGACAGGCGTGCAATTGCCCATCGGGGAGATTGGCGGCTTATGATAAAAAAACCGAAAAAATAATAGAGCCGGAGTTTGATCCTTTGATAAGCCTTGTTGAAGATCCGGCCAAGAAGGTCAGCGGTCCTGTTTGGGTAAAGGGCGGGGTGCCGGTGGAGTCGGCTGACGGGACAAAATACGAAGCCAGAAATCGCGTTACTTTATGCCGTTGCGGCAAGTCGCGCAACAAGCCTTTTTGTGACGGCTGTCATATAGAAAACGGCTTCAATGACGGCGATGAAAGCCTCGGCCATCCGGTTCGGTCTTGACAGATCAAGGAAAATACAATATAATTACGCCATAAACAACATCGAGATTTTATATTTTTCAAAAAGCGAAACCTTTCTTTGTTAAAAATATTCGATCTCACCTTAAAGCGGGGTTGAATATTCCGGCTGAAAAGCTGGCTTGCTATCCAGAGTTAGCAAAAAGAGGCTTCGCTTTTTTTATTGGGGCGATTCCGTATTCTATGTATCGGGAGAGCCTACCAAATTGCTCGGAAGAAACTATTTCATAATAGTTTTTGAAAGGGCTGGCAAAGTATGCGGCGATGAAATCGCCGGGACATATCTAAAAAAGCCAAAACGATTCATGCAGGGAAGAACATTTTCCAGAAATAATTACAGGTCCGGATCTCGTTCCGGGCAAAGATCCAACTTCAGAGGAGGGGGATCTTCGGGCCGCGGATTTTCCAATAAAGGGAGATTCTCCGGCAGCAAATTGGATATCGCGCAATTTATCCAAAAGAACCAAGCTGAAATAAGAAACCATCCTCTCAAAGATGAAGGAGTCTATAAGCCGACAAATAAATTCGCCGATTTCAAGATCGAGAACGGTTTGAAAAACAACATTATCAGCAAAGGATACAGCGAGCCGACCCCGATACAGGATCAGGTCATCCCTTTGCTTTTGCAGGGAAAGGACGTTGTGGGCATTGCGAATACCGGCCAGGGAAAAACCGCCGCTTTTTTGATACCGACCATTAATAACGTCTTATTGCACCGTGAGAACAAGGTCATTGTTATCGTTCCGACCAGAGAACTGGCCTTGCAGATAGAAAAGGAATTCAAAGAATTCAGCGCCGGTTTGAGGGTTTTTGCCGTAACTTGCATCGGCGGGACCGGTATCAGGAACCAATTTTATGGCTTGAAAAGAGGCTATGATTTTATTATCGGAACCCCGGGCAGGATCAAAGACCTGGTTCAAAGAAGAGCTTTGGACCTGTCCAAGGTAAGAACAGTCGTTTTGGATGAAGCCGACAGAATGCTTGATATGGGATTTGTGGATGAGATAAAATTTTTGATCGGCCAGATGCCGGCGAACAGGCAAACGCTTTTTTTCTCGGCGACCTTTCCCGATGCCATAGAACAGCTTGTGAAAAAATTCACCAATAGCCCGGTCAAGATCTCGGTCAAGAGCAGGGAGATGCCTCTTAACATCAGCCATGAGATCATCAAGACCGGCGGCAATGGAGCCAAAAAAATGGAAAAGCTATGCGAGCTGCTGGCCGGAGAAGATTTCAGCAAAGTTCTTATTTTCGGCAGGACGAAATGGGGAGTGGAAAACCTTTCCGAGGATCTTATGAAAAGAGGATTTAAAGCCGAATCTATTCACGGCGGAAAGACCCAGTCCAACAGGCAGAAAGCTCTTGGTTTTTTCAAAGCGAACCAGGTCAGGATCTTGGTGGCTACCGATGTGGCGGCCAGAGGGTTGGATATCGATAATGTCACTCACGTGATCAATTACGATGTCCCAGCCACTTACGACGACTATGTCCACCGCATAGGCAGAACAGGCAGAGGCCAGCATACAGGCAGCGCCATTACGTTCATCTAGAAATAAAAAAAGAAGCCGAAAGGCTTCTTTTTTTGTTGGTTGAGGATCGTTTTGCGGTTAAGACCAGGGACCGGTTGTGGATTTAGCGGGTTTTGGCCGTATCTTTTTTAAATGGTATGATTATTTTTGATAATCATTTTAAGCAAATATTATGGTTGAATTTCTTTTGTTTGTCGGGATAATATTCGTTTTTTTCCATTTGAGATCGCGCATAAACGCATTGGAAGAAAGGCTTGATCGGGAGCACCGGCCGTCATCGGTTGCGGCGATGGGAATTTCCGAGGTTGCCACGGTAGGAAGCTATAAGGTTGCTGAGAGAGTGCCGCAAGACCAGGTATCGGTTTCATCGGTCCAAAACGAACCGGACTTGCCGATACCTTCGCCGATCGCGGCCAGTGTCGCGGAGAAACCGCAGGAGAGGCAGAGCGAAGATCTTGAGTTTAAATTTGGGAGCAAAATTTTTACGGCTGTTGGAGCGGTCGCCATGATCTTTGCCGTTGGTTTTTTCCTCCGCTACGCTTTTGACAGCGGTCTTATAAACGAGACTGCGCGCGTTTTCTTGGGACTATTGGCCGGAGCGGTTCTTTTAGGATTGGGAGAATTCACGAGAAAGAAATTTTCGAGCTATAGCCAGGTAGTCACCGGCAGCGGCTTGGGAGTTTTATATCTGTCGCTTTACGCCGCCTTTAATTTTTATCACATTGTCAGCCAGCCAGCCGCTTTCGTCGCAATGTCTGTCGTGACCGTGATAGGCATCCTATTATCGCTGCGGTATGACTCGATGACCTTGGCCTGCTTCGCCCAATTCGGCGGGCTGATCACGCCCTTGCTGCTTTCGACCGGAGGGAACAGCCCGCATACCCTTTTTCTTTATTTGATCCTGCTTGATATAGGAGCTGCTTTCATATCTTATAAGAAGTTGTGGAGGCTGCTTACTCTTGAAAGCTTTTTGGGAACCATCTTCCTCTATTGGATATGGTTCGCCAGATCTTATGACCCGACCCAGTTCGCCGTCGCGGAGTTTTATTCTTCCATTTTTTTCTTTATATTTTTGGCCGTTTCGTTCATCCAGAATTCAGTCAGGAAATCAGCTCAGGACTCTTTCGATCTCGGCCTTACGACCGCTAATCCGGGTTTATATTTTTTGGCAAGCTTTACGATCATAAACCAGAGCTATTCCGAATATGCCGGTCTTTTCACTTTTTTATTGGGGTCTTTTTATCTTTTATTGGCATTCACGGCCGGATCAAAAGAAAGGACTTCCGATCTTTTTCACAGATTTCTTATGGCGATCGGCTTTGTTCTTTTGGTGATCGCCGTGCCCGTTCAATTTCATAAGTCTTGGATAACGATATGCTGGTCTGCCGAAGCTTTAGCCTTGACGTATCTCGGTTTCAAATTGCGTTTTGCTTTTGTGAGGATGCTGGGCCAATGCGCTTTTTTACTTTCGATCTTTCGTTTGTTCCTTTCCGAAAGAGGCATATCCGCGGGAGAGATGGCTTTTCTCAATGTCCGATTTTTGATCTTCCTTTCGGTTTTCGCAGCCTTATCTCTGGCGGCCTATATTTATTGGCGCCGTAGAGCGGAGATAGGAGAAGATGAAAGAAATCTTTTTTCTATTTTGCTCGCTGAAGCCGCTGTGGTCATAGTTTCCATCTTTAGTTTCGAGGTTATGTTTTTCTTCAAAGAATTATGGCTGCCGATCGTTTGGTCGTTTGGAGGCCTGATCGCCGGCTGGACAGCTTTCAAATTTAAAGACGCGCTCCTGCGCTATATTGCTTGCATTCTTTTTTTCTTCTCTTTTTGCCGCTTGTTAATTTCCGAAGGAAGCGTGGACATTTCGACTTACACGCCATTTTTCAATGAACGCGTCCTGGCTTTTCTTATGTCCGCCATAGCCATGAGGATATTCTTGTCCGTGCTTAAAAAAAGAAAGGAGGAAAAAGACAAAGAGGAAGAAGGGATAGCAAAAGCAGTGATGTTCTGCGCGTTTCATTTCCTTTTGCTTTGGGTCATCAGCGCCGAAGCGCTTGATTATTTCAACAAGCAGATTTACGAGCTTACCGCCCAGCAAAGGATCGCGCAAGGAAATTATTTTACCAATATTAAAAATGTTTCTTTGTCGGTGGTCTGGGCGGTTTACGGTATGGTTCTTTCAATAGTTGGCATTATCAAGAAATCGGCCTATGAGAGATTTTTGGCGATCGCCTTATTGGGAATCGTGATATTCAAAGTGTTTCTGATAGACACGTCAACATTGAACAATTTTTATCGTTTTGTTTCCTTTATTACTTTAGGATTTATTCTGCTTCTTGCCGGTTATCTGTATTATCGGTTTCGGGACCGCATTTCCAAATTTGTTAAGGGAAATTAACTGTCGAAAAAATAAAATGGAGGCAAAAGCGGAGGGATTTTTTAAGGAGAATAAAATATTCATAGCGATCGTCATCGCCGGTTTTTTGATCGGCGGTTCCATTTATTCCGCCGCAAGGCTGTTCAGGTCCGAAGACGCCGCGAAAATTGCCTTATCCGAAGATCCGACAGCCGTCCGGCCGTCCGGAACGGCTGGGGTCAAAAGTTCCTTTTCGGAGGCTTCTTCGTCCGGGCAAGTGGGCAGTATTGCCGCCGTTCAAGAGAATGATCCTGTTACCGCGGTTGCGCAGGGAGGGTCTTGCATATCTTACGTTGATGCCGGAAATTTTGTAGGAGAAAGCAAATGCGTTTTTGGAAAAGTGGAGAAGGTCTACGCCTCTTCGGGAGGGACCATATTTTTGGACTTCTGTCCTGATTATAAGACCTGCCCTTTCAGCGCCGTGATCTTCAAATCTGATTCCGTGAAATTTTCCGATCCTGAACAATATCAGGGAAAAACAATCGAAATAACCGGATCGGTCAAAACCTATCAGGGGCGGCCGGAGATAATTTTAAACGATGCGAGCCAAATCAAGATCAAATAATCCTTTGTTCCTCATCCTGGCTTTTATCCTGGCCGGCTTGGCCGGTTATTATTTTTTTGCGGCCTTGGACCGCGGTCCGGCCGAAAAAGAAGAAAAGGTCTTTTACGACGTGGCGGAAGTGGTTGACGGGGATACGATCAAGGTTAAGATCGGCGGCAAGATCGAAACGGTCAGGCTGATAGGGATAGACACGCCGGAAGTGGCCAATCCATATAAGGAGGAAGGATGTTTCGGCAAAGAGGCTTCGGAAGAAACAAAGAAAATATTGCAAGGTAAAACAATTTCTTTGGTTGCTGATCCAATGGTTTCCGACAAGGATAAATACGGCCGTTTACTGCGGTATGTTTTTTTGCCGGATGGGGGATTTGTCAACGCGGAGCTGGTCAAAGGCGGCTTTGCCTTCAACTATCCTTATGAAGATTTTCAATATTTGAATTATTTCAACGATCTGGAAAAGCAAGCCAAGAACAGCCGTTTGGGGCTGTGGGGGAAGCAATGTGATTATTATTTTGAGGTAAAATGAATATGTTCCTAAAAAACAGTTTTAATCGAGGGAAATTTTGGGGAGCGATAAAAATATTGTTGACTTTGGCCGTCATCGGAGCGGGAGTTTTTGCCGCGATGAATTTTGAGATCATCGGTTTTTCTAAAAAATATTTATATGCCGATCCCGGATCGCTTCCGAAAGCGCAGGCAGTCATGATCCTTGGAGCGAAAGTTTTCAGCGACGGTTCTTTGAGCGAAATGTACAAAGACAGGGCGGACGCGGCGATAGAGGTTTACAGGTCCGGCAGAGCCGGGAAGATACTGGTCAGCGGCGATCACAGCCTGGTTAAATATGACGAGGTCAACGCGGCTAAAAATTATCTTTTATCGAAGGGAATTCCCGCTGGCGATATTTTTTTGGACCATGCCGGATTGGATACCTATGACAGCGCTTACCGGGCCCGCGATATTTTTCAAATTAAAACTTTGATAATATCCACCCAGGATTTCCATTTGCCGCGCGCGGTTTATGTCGCCAGGAAGCTGGGGATCGAAACTTGGGGCATCAGCGCCGATAAGCACGTTTATGGGAACGAAAGGTTTTATGAGATGCGCGAAGCGGCGGCCAGAGCCAAA
>Ga0265297_10005301_pt1 | contig 19799 bp, 23 predicted proteins | sample Munlanlwell13791_FD_192502 | JGI IMG/M metagenome (GOLD analysis project Ga0265297, IMG submission 192502) | Leachate microbial communities from a municipal landfill in Southern Ontario, Canada - Leachate well 137-91 | ecosystem: Engineered > Solid waste > Landfill > Unclassified | place...
TACCTCAACCGCCGCCAGCGATGGGCATGGTGGGCGACCGTCGTGTTCCTCGGCATCAACATCCTGCTCACCATCGCGGACCAGGTCGGCATATGGGACATCGCCTACCTCGTGCCGTCAATCGCCGTGTTCGTGCTGGCGTTCATGATCAAACCCGCGCTCGGCATATCCCGCAGTCGATAGTCGATCCGGGGCGAAACATGGCCGTTTTTTCAATGGTCACGTAATGTTATCGTCGATTCCGTGTATGAAATAGTGCGGGTACGATGAATACCCGCCTACTATCCAATCACCATGGACGACGAAACGCCGCGCGCCCAGGAACTCGACAGGATCTCCGCCTACTTCAGCAGAATGGAGCCGGATCTGAAGCCCATCGCGCTCGCGCTCCGGAAACACATCCTGTCGATCGACCCAATGATCACCGAACGCCTGAAGTCCGGTAATCCGACGTATTCGAAAAAAGGCGACGTGCTGTGGATCTACGCGCTGTCGAAGCAATGGATCAACCTCGGATTTTTCAGGGGCGCCGAGCTCCTCGAATTCGACACGGAAGGCCGCATCGAGGGGACGGGCAAGGGCATGCGGCACATTAAGTTCAAGACGGTTGACGACATCGACCGCCTGTACCTCACGCGCCTCATCATGAAGGCGCTCGCGCTCGACGGTACGTGAACGTTCCTACCGCGCCCGGTCAGCGACCGCGTGCACGACGAGTGTCACGAACACCAGGAGGATCGGCGCGATGATGAACGTCAGAAAGAGGTTCGCTGTCGTCATCAAAAGCACTAGGGTGACGATAAACATCACTGCGACGCCGATCGCCAGGCTGAACAGCCAGTTGAAGGCCTGCGAATGGTGCGGAGGCGGCAGCTCCGGCAGCTCGGGGTTTACTTTTAGTTCGTGGCTCACGTCGAGGGGTTTCATACGTTTCGAGTATATCACAACTCCGCGGTCCATTGCATCGACTCCTTGTCGGCAAGAAAATGAACGTTAACACCGGGCACAGAAAACGCCCTAACCTCATCGAGGGAAATTGGATATTTTTTTGTGTTCGAAAAATGTACCGGCACCGCGACCTTCGGCGCTACTCTCTGTACCATTTCCTTTGCGGCCACTAAGGACATTTCCGGACCGGCCACGGGTACGAATAGTACATCCGCATGCGGCATGTCGGGCAACACCACTGAATCGCCGGGGGTATAGAACGCGTTGTCCACAATGAATCCGATGACCTCGGGCTTCGGATTGCCGTTCGGCAAATCGCCATGCGTCTGTGCGACGCCGACCACGTGGAACGTAGTCTCGTCGTCGTGTGCCCCGGGCATAAGCAACTGAGCTTTGATGCCGTTTTGTTTTAGCACCTCGACGCACGAACTGTTCGTCAGGACCGGACAGCCGTCGCGTTCGACAATGTACTTGATGGTTTCTACATCAAGGTGATCGCTGTGCTCGTGCGTCACGAGGATGAGATCGATGTGCGGCCAGTCGCCAGACTGCATACCGTCCATCTCCTTGACAAATACCCCCGGGTCAATCAGACACCGTACACCGTCCTTCTCGATGAGGATGCACGACTGCGCATATTTCGTGATGGTATAGGTCATAGGTTATTAGGTTTCTAGGTTATGAGGCTTCTTCCCTACCAACCTCATTCCCTTACAACCTTACTCCTCATCCCTCAACCTCTTCAACAGCCTCACATCATCCTGCGCGCCATCCGGCGGCGTTTCCACGATCATATCCACATTCTTGAACATCGGACTATGCAAAAGAATACGGAACGCCTCGACGCCGATCTCGCCCTTCCCGATGTGCGCATGCCGGTCGCGGCGCTTATTGAGGCCGAACTCCGAATCGTTCGCGTGGATGAGCATCACCCTTTTGGTACCGACGGTACCGGCTATCTCTTCCATCATCGCATCGATGCCTTTCTTCGTCCTGATGTCGTACCCGGCCGCGAAGGCGTGGCAGGTATCGAGGCAAATACCCATCTTCCCTCGGTACTTCGCCGCGCTCTCCGCATTCTTCAACAGGTCAGCCAGTTCTTTGAACGAACCTCCAGTAAGGTCACCCGCGCCAGCTGACAGTTCCAGTAGCAGCTTCGTCGTACCCTTGTAGCCGTCGAGTATGCGCTGCAGCGAACGCCACGTCTTATGAAAACCGAGCTTCTTTCCCGCGTCCTTCGTCGAACCGAGGTGTGTTACGACATACGAGGCACCGAGCAACGTCCCGCGCTCGAGCTCGTCGCGGACGATCGATATCGAGCCGTAGCGGATGCGCGGCGTGGTCGAAGCGAAGTTGATGTAGTACGGTGTGTGGATGACAAACCGGTCGAATCCTTTCACCTTCATGTTCGCCTTGAACTGTGCGACCACCTCATCAGTCAGTTTCGAGGCAGGCCCGCCCTGCGGTGAACGCGAAAAAACCTGGAACGTCTCACAGCCGATATTCGCCGCGTTCAGCGGGGCGTTGAAAATGCCTCCTGCTGCAGAAACGTGAGCGCCGATCTTCATGCGTACAGTATAGCACTTGACCATGAAACCTGGTGCTGCTAAAGTGCGTCCGTTAGCCAGATAGGGGTAACACATTGGGTGACCGTTTGTGTGGGTTCGAACCCCACGACCCAATACCCATTGGCGGGAACCCTAAGTGCGTAGGATAAGCGGGAGACTGTGAAGTCCCGGCCCCGGTCGGGATGGAGTCGTCGGTGAGATACCGCTCTTATGGGTTTTGAACCCATCTCTTGAACCTACAGGGGTGGCGCCAGGGATTCTGGTTGACGCGAGGGGTCCATGCTTTTCTGCGGACCCCTCTTTCCTTAATATATGTCATTCCGAACCATGCCCCAGCAAAGGCTGGGGTTGTTTCGGAATCTCGTTTGTTCCAACAGAAACCCCAAACAATCCCGTCATTCGACGGGACATGATTCAGGGTGACAAATTAAAATGCGGGATTTATTCTCCCATCACCTGAAAAACAACCTCGCGGTTGCGCGGGGAGCACAGCTCCACCAGGAACACGCGCTGCCAGCGTCCCAGCGTCAGCGTGCCGTCCACGATCGGGATCGCTTCGGACGTGCCGAGGAGCATGTGCTGGCAGTGGCTATGGCCGTTCTTCGTGCAGCGGTCGTCGTCACAATCGATGTTCTCCGTCCTGATGTGGCTGTCGTTATGCCGGTAGTAGGTATGCGAAGGCAGGACTTTCTTCACGAAATCCCTGAAGTCCTCGATGAAGCCGGATTCCTTCTCGTTGATACGGACCGCGGCGGTCGTGTGCTTCGAGTATACCGTTACGATCCCGTTCGTCACGCCGCTCTTCGCTACCGCCGCCTGGACCTCATCCGTCAGATCGACGAACTGCGGCGCCTCCTTCGTGTGGACCTTGTGGGTGACGGAGACGACCTTCATGGTATGACGGTTTGTTTCACCTTGATCGCATCGATCGCCTTCCGGTTCACGAGCACGGTCTCGACGTAGTGGCGGAAATCCTCGGTCTTGAACCGTTCGCGCTGCGCGTCGTCCTTCGCGGACGCCTCGGCCTCGCTGATCTCGCTCGTGATCTCCTCCTCGGTTACGGCGATCGTTTCCGCTTCGGCGACCGCCCGGATGACGAGCGTCGTCTTGACGCGGTTGACCGCGCCGAGCCGCAGCTCCTTACGGAACGTCGCCTCGTCCTTCTTTAAGGAAGTCAGGTAGTCCTCGAACTTCATGCCCCGCTGCTCGATATCGTACCGTATCTCCGCGACCATGCGCTCAAGCTCATTGTCGACGAGCAGGTCGGGGATATCGCCGAACGTCGAGCGCTTCACCATCGCTTCAAGGAGTTTCACCTCATACTCGCGCTCGGCCTTCTCGGCATGCTCGCTCTCGAGGTTCTTCCGGATCTCCGCGCGGAGCTCGTCGACCGTCTTTGCGCGGGCGACCTTCACGGCGAACGCGTCGTCGAGTTCGGGCAGCTTCCGTTCGGTGACCGACTGCACCGTCACGGTGAACGTCGCCTTCTTACCGGACAGGTGCTTTGCATAATACTCCTTCGGAAAAGCCAATTCGAACGATTTCGTTTGTCCCTTCGCCATGCCGACGACCTGGTCCTCGAACCCGGGGATGAAGTGCCCGTCGCCGAGGATGACGGGCTGCTTCCGGCTCTTTCCGCCCTCGATCGCGACCTTGTCCACGGCGACGTCGACGTCGATCTCGATGCGGTCGCCCTTCCGGGCTGCCCGTTCGACCGGCGTCTCGACGGCAAGCATCTTCCGGAGCTCGTCAATGGTCTTCGTCACGTCTTCGTCGTTCACCGGATCGACCTTCTTTTCCACGTTCAGCTTTCCATCGGTCGGGAGCGATACCGACGGCAGCAGCGACACCGTCGCCGAGTAGATCACCGGATTACCCGGCGCGATCTTCTCGACCTTGATCTCGGGCTGGCCGACGGTCAGGAGCCGGTGGTCCTTGATCGCCTTCACGAACGTCTCGCGGACCGCGTCCTCGAGCGCTTCTTCCCAGACTGCGCCTTCACCGAACTTCTTCGCGACGACCTCGTACGGTGCCTTGCCTGGGCGGAACCCCTGGAACGGCGTGCGCGACGACAGCCGCACGGCGGCGGCCGTGAGGTGCGGGAGCATTTCAGAAGGCGAGAGCTCGACGCGGATCGATGCCCTGCTTTTCGCGAGTTTTTCTACGACAATATCCATACGACGACTTGACGAAGTGTAGCACGACATGATACTTTTGTCACCTCGTTCACACTTCGTCACCGGACAACTGGCACTACCGGCTCCGTCCACGGTCCCACTGAGACAAGGACAAGGAGGGGTGTCTCATGAATCTGCCCACGCTGAACCGCCGCAACCCGATCGCAGCGGTCCGCACGATGCTCGAAGCGGACGCGGTGGGGCGCGGTATCCCGCTCACGGGGAAGCATACGGTCATCGTCATCCAGAACCACGGCGACCTCGAGTTGCTGAAGCTGGCGACGGTCGGTCCGAGCGGCAGGCCGCGCATGATCCACGGGATCTCCGCCGTCATCACGGCGCGCTTCGAGGCCGTCTACCGCGTCGAACCGCTGGGCGAGATCTCCGCCATCGGCCTGAAGCAGGCCTACCTCATGCTCATGAAGAGGGCGATCATGAGGCGGCACAAGGACTGCGACCCCAAGGGCGGTGCGGGCCTGTTCTACATCGCGAGGAGGTTGTACCTCTACGCCGACTGGGGCACGAACGGCACGACGAAGCCCGTCATCATCGAGTGCGTCCCGCCGCTCAGCGACCGTCCGTTCCACATCAAGAAGAAGCCGACGAGGCGCACGCGCGCAGCGTGAGCGACAGCTCGTTCCGGACACTGGTCCGGACCACCGATAACCCATGGGGGCAGGCGTACGTGCGTCTGCCCCCGATCTTTCGTTTGTCCTGATTCCTGACATATGAAATATCCATCATATGTAATAGCGATGGCCTTTTTCGCTGATGTTCGCCGAAAATGAACAGATTATGCACACCCCCCCCTCTTGACCGTAATGTTTTTTTGGAGTAGGTTGGCGTGCTCAGTCACCGGAACGCTCGCTGACACCCCGCCCTGCACAAGGAGAGGTGATCCCCCGTGTTCAAGAACATCCGCAGTATGGTCCGGGCGACGATGAAATGCCTGCTCTTCGGGAGCGCGGTGCTTTGGATCGTCATCGAAGCGCTGCTCGTCCTGATCGCGACGTTCCATCTGCCGAACGGAATACAGTCGTTCATCATCCAGCTCTCGCAGAGGCCGGGAATCGAAGGCGTGATCGGCAGGCTGGTCGACGAAGGTTGGCCCACGATCGTCCTCGTGTTCCTGATGCTGACATGGCAGGAGCTGAAGCGGTGGGCGAAACAGTGGTTCAAGACCGCGAAGGGCCACGAACCGGCGGACCTGCTGATTCTCGGCTGGTTCGTCTTCCTCGGAACCCTCGCCGTGGTCGACTTCCTCTCCGATGTGACGCTCGTTCTCCCGATGGGTGCGCGCGAAACGTCGGTGATCCTCACTTACTTCATGGTGGCGAGCTGGTGCTCGCGAATCGCGCACTGGGTGAAACGCCAGTGCGAATGCCGGCACGCGATCGACCGGCGTCCTCCACGCGAAGCACTCCGCAAGGGAACCCCTCACCCTGGTCAAGCCGGGACGCGGAGGCACAACACTCATGACCGGAACGGAACGAAGCACGCATACCACACCGCATAGGAAATGCATCCGCAGGGCGGAGCCGAAACAAAGAGTGCGCCAGCGCGCACAAGGTCGACTGAGCAGGGAGCCTCCTCCGAACGAGAAGACTCCCTTGACCTGGCGCATAGTTACGACGGCCTCCTGACAAGGAGGCGTATTTTCCTTCGCACACCAGACAAAACCCGGTCAGTGCCCAATGACCGCGCAGCTTGACCGCAGGGGCGCCGCGATGTGCGGTCTAGTGCCGATGGCCGATACCCGGTATGACCATGGGTACGCGTTTCCGGTACTCCTCGTACCGTGTACCGAACTTCTTGCGCAGTTCGGCCTCTTCGAGGAACATCCAGGAAATAAACACGACAACTGCCCACGCACAGGTTGCGACGGTCCATCCGTACGGAAAGGCGAGCGCGAGGGCGGTCATCAGATACACGTCGCCGGAATAGATCGGGTGGCGGACGATGCCGTACACGCCGCGATCGACGATCGTCGTGTTGTTGACCGTCGGCTGGCCGGCCTGCGGATTCACCGCGAGCGCACCACGCAGCATCGTGATCCAGTACAGCACGCCTATGAGCAGGAGCGCAGTCATCCACCATTGGCTCCGCCAGAGCGCATCATGCGGAAGATAGAACCAACACGCCACCGCACCGCCCATGATCAGGAGCCACATGATGATGGGACTCACGAGCCGGTCGAGAAATGTCATGCGGGGTTGCTGGTCCATATCAATAGTGTACGTCAAAACCGGCCTCCCTGCTACGCCCTCAACGCACGGAACGGCGTTATTCGCCTGGTGCGGTATTAGTGTTCGTCCCGTTGTCCAGCACCACGGTCAGGATGACGACGGTCGGACCGTCCGAATCACCGATCGAGACCTGCGCGGACTTCGCGCCCTTGGTCGCGATGATGACCGCGGAATGTGCATCGATCGAGCCGTTCATCGTGATCGTCCAGCCGTCGGTCGAGAGTTTCGATTCGTACAGCGTCTTCGCATCGTTCAACGACTTCGTCGTTTCGAGCGATGCCGAGTAGCTCACGTTCGGGGTCGACCATGCTGCCTTGACCGTACCGTCGATTACGTACACATCGGACGGCCAGTCCGACGGCAGTTTGACCGAATCGCCGGTCTGGAGCGTCGAACCGTTGATGTTGATGTTCGCGCTGTTCGTGCCAACGTCAACGTCGGCATCGACGTCGCCGTTGGTGGTATGTATCGAGACCTTCTTCCCGCACCCCGCGATGATAATAACAGCCGCAATCGCGGGAATAAGCATTGCTATCGTCGACTTTTTCATGGTGGTATTCGTTATGGATCAGACCTCTATCCACAGGTATCATCCCGCAAAAGACGTCCGCGCGCAACCGCGGTGTTGTCAGAAATGTGAAGCACCGATGATGAGGAGGCTATCCGACGACCGCGTCACGGCGGTATACAGCCAGCGTTGCCACGTATCCCGATCATACTTCGGCAACTTCTCCTCGAAGACGATGACATTCTTCGCCTCGCCGCCCTGCGCCTTGTGCACGGTGAGCGCATAGCCCCAGTCGAACAGGTCGCCGATGTCCTTCAGGACGAGGTCGTCGATCCCGATGCGGGCAAGATCTTCCTCGGTCCGGAGCGTCGTCGGCAGACCGAACTGATGTCGGCTGATGACACCCTCAAACGCATACTGCTCGCCGTCAAGCCGGATCTCGCTCCGGTACCAATCATCGTGCCGCGGCTCAATACCCTCGATGGTGCCGAGCATGCCGTTGTAGATGTTCTCCTTGCGGTTGTTGCGCAGGCAGATCACGCGCTCGCCGATCGAGGGCTCGGGCTGGTCGAAGTTCAAGACGGCACGGATCCGCTTGTTCAGCGCGACCCGCGTCCGGTTGTACCCGCAGAGCACCATCGTTGAATTATCGTAGTGCATGAACTCGGCGTCGAGTTCCTGCGTCGGCATGCTTGCAACTTTACGCACGTGCGGACCGTACTCGCCGACGGGTATATCGCCGCCCTCGCGGATCTGCATGGACAGCTGGATGATCGGATTGTCGGCCTCCTGCCGGACGATCCGCTCCAACCGCAGCTCCGGGTCGGCCATGAGGTTGAAATCCTCGCCGATGGGCGGCAGCTGGCCGTGGTCGCCGACGACGAGGATCGGCTTGCCGTAGGAACGGAGATCCTCCCAGATGTCCTTGTTCACCATGGACGCCTCGTCAACGATGATAAGGTCCTGCGTGAGCTCGTCCGTCGCTTTCCGTGTCCATGCCACGGCGTTTCCTTTATCATCGAGCACCGCCTTGTAGATGAGCGCGTGGATCGTCGAACAGCTGTCGCCGTACCGGAGCGCCGCCTGCTCATCGAGCTTCTGTCGCAGCACGTTCGCGGCCTTGCCCGTGAAGCAACAGAACGCCACGCTCCACTTCCTGAACTTCATGGAACGCGTCATACGCTTCCGAAGGTACGCAATGAGCGTGGTCTTGCCGGTGCCCGCGTACCCGCCGAGCGTCAGGTGCTGCTTCTTCGCGCCGCCGAGCCACTCAACGATCCGGTCGTACGCGGCGGACTGGCCTCCCGTCAGGCGGATTACGCTGCTGACGGTCATCGCCTCCTCCGGTCGAGCGGACACGGACACGGTTTGCGTTTCAGAATCGCCAGTTGTCGCGCCGGGCGGTCGACGTATGCCCGCTGCACGCCGATCCCCGACACCAGCCGACGGTCAAGCGGGGAGCGATGCCGGTACCCCCGATGTTCCATCTCGTGAACCAGCCGGTCGTGCCGACGATGGAGGGCGCGCAGTTTGCCTTCCCAGCGCTTCGTTTCGGGATGGTTCCGGTACCCGCGTTTGCCCGACGTCAACACCACCCACACGGCATGCAGCTCCCGATGCTCGCCGAGCAGGTGCTGACGGCAAAGGATCGACGGGGAAACATCCCAGATACGCATAGGGTGAGTATAGCAGATACCGCTGCGTCCGACCGAAAAATGGTTTTGGCGGCTTACTGCACCACCGGCCGCAGCGTATACGACTTCTTCAACGTCGGTTTCGCGGTGAACCGCGCCTCGAGCTTCACGGTGTACTTCGTGCTTGCCGCGCTCTTCGGCGAGGTCATGCGGATGATGTACTTCTTCGACGCACCGGGCAGGAGATCGAACGTTTTCTTCGTCGCCTTGCTCACCGTGACCTTCCAACCTTTCGGCTTTGCCGTGGTCCGCAGTTCCATCGTCTGCTTTCCGCACAGCACGGAATTGTTCTTCACGGTCATCGCGTACGACAACTCGGTACCGGGCTTGCCCGAGGACCGCAGCGACCTTACGGTGACCGACGATGCCTTCCACGTGCAGAGCGACGCACCGCCGAACTTCACGCGGATGGTCATCGACGAGGCGTTCCGCGATACGACACCGAAGCTGACGCCCGCGGCGGTGTCGAGGTACGACGACCCGACCTGCAGCGTCGGCTCGAAAATATCGAGTCCTCCGGAACGCGAACCGGGCGTCATGTCGAGGAGTGTTGTTGTCATGTCATCTCCGACGGGTCCGAGACGGACCAATGCACCGTTCGGGACGCCGAGTTGTTGGACGGTCGGCGTGTAGCCCGTCACGTTGTCGTACCCGATCGGCTGCCGGTACTCGAGGTAGTACCACGACGTGACGTTCCCCGCGCCATCCCGTGCCTGCGGGATCTTCAATACTTTTGGACTGACACCCTTTTCATAGGTATACAGCACATAATCACCATCGGACATGACGGGCATGACCTCGGACGGGCGCAGCCAGCCCATACGCTCCTTCAGCGGGGCCGGTAGCAGTGACATGCGCGAGCTCGCGCCCATGATGCCGTACCGGTCGCCGTACTCGACCATGCCGCAGTTCGTGCCGGTGAGCACGCCGGGCGGGTCGCACTGCCATGAGTTCGCATGACCGAAGCCGATGATGTGGCCGAGCTCGTGGTGCGGGTAGGTGTTCAGCGTGCCGTTCAGCACGGCGGCGCGGTAGGTCAGCCCGCCGGTATCGGGAACGTCCGACACGGTCGTCGCCAGTCCTCCGCTCCCGCAGTCGTACAGCGGCGTGAACACCATGATCGTGTTGTACGCAGTGAAGTCGATATCCGCATCGGCCGCTGCGAGCGCATCCGCGAGGACCGTGCGCCAGTTGCAGGAATCTCCCGACGCGACCGGACGGGCGACCGTATACCAGGATCCTCCATTGTCATATACATCGCCGCTCACCGATACCGCGCCCTCGGACTCCGACGCGTAATAGGCGGCCATCGAGTCGGTATCGCTGAACAGCCTCTTGTCCAGATACTGTTTCGTCCACGGCCCGCTCTTGTCGTCCGCGATCGGCACCGCGGGCTTGTCCGGCGACGTCACCATGATCGCCGCGATCCGATAGTTCGGAAAGGCGTTCAACGGAGTTTTTGCTTGTACCACAATAGGAACAAGCAACATCATTGCCATACCACATGCATACATTGTTGCGATGCGGCGCATGCTGGGTTGTGCGTTCATGCGGTCAGTATACACCAAAAACCCCGCGGCGTGCGGGGTTGGCGTTCCATCGTCACTGTTTCTTCTCCTTCCCCGCCCGTGAGAGCAGGAAGATCATGCCGCCGAGGAACAGCAGGAACAGTCCTGTACCGATCGGCGAGCCCCAGCCAAGTATCAAATTGAGGTCTCCGGTCATGTGATCACCCCGCTTTCATGTCACGCACTGAATCGTTCGACCAATCCGCTTACGAAGAACAGCAGTGCGACGAGTCCGAACAGCATCGCCGCGAACACGGTGACGCCGCGCTCCCTCTTGAACATGGATACGACACCGACGACGAGCGCCATGATCCCAGCGATGAATATCATGTAAAAGGCGATCAACCACGCAAGGCCGGGGGTCGTTGGACTGATGGTTCCCATGCCGCTCGAACCATCGACGACGACGCTCGTGCTCACGAACGCCGTAAGGGCTACGAACAGCAGGACGGACAGCAACGCGCCTGCTAGTGACCACCAGCCAGGGCGCGTCGAGGGTAGAAGAATGCTTTTCATCCTGTTCATTCGGTCGTTGTTAGCAACAGGCCATCTTCAACTGTGATGATACTCCCTCAGGCCCGGTAGGCAAGCCAGAACTCGATGGCCGACAGCAGGACGAGTCCGTAGAGCGACCAAAAGTAGTCGCCTCCCACGGCCATGACCACGGCGACCGCGAACGCCCCGAGAAACTTCGCGCCGAGCATGAACGCAGCATAGTGCCCGCCGATCGCGAGGTCGCTGATGATGAACCAGTGGACCGATGCGAGGACGAACAGGATGATGACCGGCAGCGGGTTCTGCAGCACCTCGCTGATGCCTGCCATGCCGCTCTGCTGGTAGCGGTGGATGACAAACCCGACTGCACCCGCTACGGACGCGAACACCCACAGCCATTCGATCGAAAGGAGCGTGGTCGGGGGTCGACGCGGATATGACTGGTCCATATTACTTGCCTGCGTCCGTCGGGCCGTTCCCAAGGTTGTTCTTCCGGTGCATATGCCGCGCAAGATAGCGAAGACTATGCGGAATGACGACGAGTACCATGAGCATGACCACAAGGTTCACGCCGTACTTCCACCAGACGATGTCGTAAACCGTGCCGGTATCCGACGTGGTCGCCAATATCGCAGAGAACGGCCGCGAGAACGCCAGAATGAACGATACGAGCACGGCAAGCATCGTATAGAAGATCCAGAGGAACTTCCACGAAGCCGAATGGCGGGGGATGCCGAGGTAAGTATCGTTCATGCCTTCGGCCTCATGTCCACAATCCTTTTTTCTTTTAATTCCGACTCCATGCCGAGCTTCTCGAGCAAACTTTTCAGCGGCTCCTCCCTGATCTGTGCGGAAATGAAGACCTCGCTGTGGATCTTCCGGCCGAGCTTCGTCTTCAGATCGTTGAAATCGACGCCCTTCCTCGGTGCAATGAGCACGTCGATCTCATCGAGCTCGTTCGGGTCGTCATTGACCTTCCGAATGACGACCTGCCACTCCTCGATGTCGTGCTCGCCCGAGAGGAGCGGGTAGAACTCGTTCATGTTCACGAGCTCGCCCTTGATCTTCATCAGGTGAAACTCCTTCACCTCGCTCGAACGCTGGATGTCCGGTACGATGCGGGGCGTCGTCTTGCCGCAGACCTCGCACGGCCCGAACTCGATTCCCTTGCAAAGGTCGCCGGTGCGGTAGCGGACCACGGCCGATCCGCGCCAGTCGAGCGCCGTGTAGACGATCTCTCCGGGCGAACCGTCCGGCTGCACGTTCCCGTCCTTGTCGATCACCTCCATGATCTCGAGGTCGGGCGTGAGATGGTAGCCGGTCGTCTCGGCGCACTGGATCCACGCGGTCTTCGCCTCGGTCAACGCGTAGGTCGCGAGCACCTTCACGTCGGGCGCTCCGACCTGCGCGGTGAGCTCACGCACCTTCTGCCGGAACCCCTCGCTCACGCGCTCGCCGCCGAAGATGAGGTATTTCAAATTCGAGAAATCGCGCTTCTGTTCGACCGCCGCGCGCAGCAGGTGGTACCCGTAGCCGGGGATGAACGTGGCGACGTTCATCTTCAGCCGTTCCATCGCGTCGATGATCTTCTGCGTGCCCATGACCTTGCCGCCGCCGGTCGCGAGGCTCGTCATGCCGTTCGTCTGCATCGCGTAGTAGGCAAGCCAGAACGCCAGGTGCGGCGAGTACGGGAACCCGTTCAGCGCGGTGAAATCGCGGGTCAACCCCGCGACCTCGAACAGCCGACGCGCACTCTCCTTGAACAGCTCGATGTCGCGCGACGTGTACGTGAACGGCGTCGGCAGCGCGGTGCGGCCGGTCGTGAAGTGCATGTGGACCGGCTTGTACTCCCACTCGAGCTTCCGCTTCACGTCCTGCTTCGTGAGCTTCCCGAAGAGGATCTTCACGAGCGTCCCCTTCGATGCATGGTGCTTGATCAGCTCTTCATCCGGCTGCAAGATAAATTGCCGAGGTTTCGCGGGCTCCTGCGCGGTCGGCGCGATGTCGGCCTTCGACGAAAACGGGATGCGCTTCAGGTCGTCGACGGTTTTGATATCATCAAAACCGACCTTGCATTTCTCGAACAATGCCCGGTAGTACGGTGAAAACGGTAGCTGATGCCGGACGTACTTGCGTAACAGACGGTTCTGCAGTTCGCGTCGTTCGTCGGTCCGGAGGTGGGACACGCGGTCCCAGTTCATGAAGAGCGCCATATGAGGATTGTCCACTGATAATACATTGATTTTACACTATTTACTGCAAAAAACATAGCAAAATATGTTATTATCTGGTCACTTGGAGATCCTTCGCTGCGGCACGTTAAACGTGCCTTCGCTTAAGAATACTCTGGGTTTTCATCACCCGATGTACACCTTCTCGGTCAGCGGTACGAGCCCGCGCATGATCTCGCGGGTCGCATCCTGCAGCAACGAATAATCAGACTCTTTTCCACGGAATTGTCCGAGGTCGATCGCCGGGCCGAACTTCACCGTAACGTTCCCGCGCTCGGCGATGAGGTTCGTGACCGATCGCATGAAGTTCTTGCACGGTTTGCTCGAAATACCGACGGGTATGACCGGTACGTTCGCATGCAGCGCAAGCCGCGCGGTACCGGTCTTGCCGCGCAGCAGGTGCGACAGCGGGTTGCGGGCACCTTCGATGAAATTGCAGATGATCTTCCCCTGACGAAGGTACTGTGCCGCGTCAGTAACGCTGTCCGACTTCTTCGTGCCGTCGATCGGCAACGTAACCCTCGTCCACCAGTAGTTGTTGGACTTCGTCAGGAAGAACACGTCGTGCCCGCGGCTCTCGTGGACCGCAAGCGCGACGTAGAATCCGTCGAGATAATCGACGTGGTTCGCGGCAAGGAGGTATGGACCATGTGCAGGCAAATGTTCGCTCCCGATGATGTTGCCGACCTTACCTCGGAACAACGGATGGAGGATCGTTCTGACAGTTGCGTAGACCATGCTAGTACCGATATTCCTTCCCGGAGAGCTTTCCGATGGCGCGCATGAGCTGCGCGGTCGATTGCGTGAGCATTTCGTGCGTGAATGCCGAGGGATCGGTCTTCGGGAACACAAGCGGCTTTCCGAAACGGACGATGGCCGGCCGGTCGCGACGCAGGAAGTTCACGATGGCCTGCAGGACGTTGAACCCCTTCGGCGCGATGATCCCGGCCGGGATGATCGGGCAGCCGATGGTGAGCGCAAGCCGGACCGCACCGGTCTTTCCCTTGAGAAGCACGTGGTCCCAGTCAGGATTCACGCTCGGTTTGTTGCGCCGCCCCTCGGGAAAGATGCCGATGACGCCGCCGTTTTTCAGCACCTGCAACGCCGGCGCGAGCGCCTCGGCCTTGTTCGATCCGAGGATTGGGATCATACCGAGCCACGTCAGTACGCGCCGTCCGCCGAACATCGAAAACGTCCGCCAGACGTGCTCGGTCGTCGGGAACCACGCCTTGTGGTCGCGGTGCATGACGAGCGGCAACACCACCTGCACGGCATCGGTGTAGCTCTGGTGGTTGCACGCGACGATGTACGGCCCGTGCTGCGGGACATTGTCGATTCCTTCCACGGTGACCCGCCGGAGTGCGGCGGGAGCGATTCTTTTTCTGATGGTTGGGTAGTACATGGTCAGATGAGGTACGGTTTTTCGCTCAACGCGGCGATCTTCCGCATGAGCTCATCAGTCAGCTCGCGGACGTTCTCAATATCGTTCGGGTCACCTTTCGGATGGTACCGTTTGCCGAACCTGATCGAAATGCCTTCAGGCCGGTTCAATACGCGGTGCCACATGATCGAACGGAGCGGCACGTCCGTGTTCTCGATGCCGACCGGCAGGATCGCCTTGCCGCTCAAGAGACTCATCCTGATGGCACCGGGACGCCCTTCAAGTAACGTCGGCGACGTGTTCACCTTTCCCTCGGGAAACATGCCGATCGAATCGCCCTTGCCGAGCGCCGCGACCGCATCGGTGATGGCTTTCTCCCGCTTGCCGGTCCGGATCGGGATAGTGTTCGTCCAGTGCGAAAGCAGGATGCCGAACGTCTTCCAGAACAGGTTCCGCGTGTCGACCAGGTACCGCAACCTCTTCTTCGTCTTCCTGATGAACAACGAACCGATGAAGAGCGGATCGAACATGCCGAGATGGTTCGCCGCGACGATGACCGGCTCGTCAACGGGGATCTGCTCCACGCCATCGACCCGCCGCGCAAAGAGGCTGACGAACGGGAACGCGGTGCGTCGTGCGACTGGGTAGATCGGGGTCATATGATGCTATAAGTATACATGAAACCCCGAGAAACCGCATGAATTCACGTTGATACCATATCCATCTTACAGCGCGGGTTAAACCTGCGCTGAATTTCACAACACCGTCTTCGAACGGGCTGGAAAGCCCGTCCTTTAATTATTATTATAATAATTCCAATTATTCTCTTATACCTAAAGCGCGGGCTTTCCAGCCCGCGCTTGTTGAATTCGTGTACTGACTCGCTTTACATGAACAGCGGCGCGAGGACCAAGGTCAGTGTCGCCAGCAGCTTGATCAGGACGTGGAGAGAAGGGCCGGCCGTGTCCTTGAACGGATCACCAACCGTATCGCCGACCACCGCTGCCGCGTGCACCGCGGTCTTCTTGCCTTGGATGACGCCCTTCGAGTCGATGAACTTGCCGCTCTCGATGAACTTCTTCGCGTTGTCCCAGGCACCGCCGGCGTTGTTCATGACAAGGGCCATAAGGATACCGACGATCGTCGCGACCATGAGGAATCCCGCGGCCGCCTCGGCGCGGAAGATGAGGCCGGTCGCGACCGGAATCACGACGGCGATGACGCCGGGGAAGATCATGTTCCGGAGCGCACCGCGGGTCGTAATATCGACCGCTTTGCCGTAATCCGGCTTTTCGGTACCCTGCATGATGCCCGGATGCTCATGGAACTGACGTCGGACCTCCTCGATGATATACCCGGCCGTCTTGCCGACCGCGCGAAGCGCAAGCGACGAGAAGAGGAAGACGAGCATCGCACCGATCATCGCACCGATGAACACCGGAACCTTCGAGAGGTCGACCACATCGATCTCGGCGACCTTCGTGTATGCCGAGAACAGGAGGAACGCCGCGAGCGCAGCGGAACCGACCGCGTACCCCTTCGTGAGCGCCTTCGTCGTGTTGCCGACGGCGTCGAGGCGGTCGGTGATCTCGCGGGTCTGTTCCGAAGCGCCGGACATCTCGACGATGCCGCCGGCGTTGTCCGTGATCGGGCCGAAATTGTCCATCGCAAGGATGTAGACGGCCGTCGCGAGCATACCCATCGTTGCGATCGCCGTACCGAACAGTCCGCCGTCGACGATGCCGCTCGCATCACCGAGCGCGTACGCGCCGAAGAGTGCCGCGGCAATGGCAACGATCGGGAGCGCGGTGTTCTCGAAGCCGACGGCGAGTCCGGCGATGATGTTCGTCGCAGGACCCGTCTCGGAACCAGCAGCGATCTCACGTACCGGACGGTACTTGTGATCGGTGTAGTACTGGGTCAGCCAGACGAACACCATGCTCATCGCGAGACCGATGAGGCCGGCGCCGAAGAACCAGAGGTACGTATCGCCGAGGAAGCTCTGCGTAACAAAGAAGACGACGGCCGTCGCCAGCGCGAGCGAGATGTAGAACCCGCGGTTCAGCGCCTTCATCGGATCCTCGTTCGACTTGACGCGCACCGACATGACGCCGATGATCGAGGCAATGAGACCGAATGCGTTGATCATGAGTGGAATAACGATGCCCTTCTCGCCGAACACCGGATAGAGCGCCGCGCCGAGGATCATGGCGCCGATGCTTTCCGCCGCCGTCGATTCGAAGATGTCAGCGCCGCGACCGGCGCAGTCGCCGACGTTGTCGCCGACGAGATCGGCGATGACGGCCGGGTTCCGGGGATCGTCCTCGGGGATGCCTGCTTCGACCTTGCCCACAAGGTCGGCGCCGACGTCGGCTGCCTTAGTATAGATACCACCACCCAGTTGGGCGAACAACGCGACGAACGACGCGCCGAACCCGAAGCCGACGATCATGTCCGGCACGAGCCGAGAATCAAAGCTCAACCCTGACGTATAGAGAAGATAGAGCGCGCTGACGCCGAAGATCGACAGGGCGACCACGAGCACGCCCGAGACGGCGCCGCTGCGGAGCGCGACGCGGAGCGCGCCGTTCATGTTCTGATGATCGGCTGCCGCGGCCACCTTGCTGTTCGCACGGACCGCGACCGACATGCCGACGAATCCCGCGATACCGGAGCAGAGTGCGCCAAAGAGGAACGCGGTGCTCGTCTGCGCTCCGACATCAATTGTACCGGTCAATGCATACACCGCGAAAATCACCACCGCCACCGAAACCGCGAGGATCGAGATCGTCTTATACTGCCGGCGGAGGAAGGCCTTTGCGCCCTCGCGGATCGCACGGGCGACGACCATCATCTGTTCGTTGCCGTCCTGCTCCCTGTTCACGCGGCTGATGAGCCACCATGAGAAGAATAGTCCGGCGATGCTGATACCGAGCGGGTAATAGACAATATTCATACGTGTCGTACGTTAACGGATACGATTAGTTCTCTTTGGGGGTAACGGGATCGGCCTCGGCCGCAGGCGCGTCCTCTGGGGGCGTCGCTTCCGGCGTTGACTCGTCTGCGACAGGGACCGCTTCAGCTGATGCAGCCTCTTCGTTCTTCTCATCAGGCGCTGCTTCCACGGATGTCACCTCTTCTTTCTTCTCGTCCGATTCAGGCGTTGTATCATTCGTCTCTTCGATTTTTCCCTCAACCACAGCGTCGGTGCCGTCCTCCTTTTTCGCTGCAATTGCTTCGCGCTCCTTCATGCGGTCCTCGAGGTTCTGGCCTTCACCGACGATGTCGATCTTCCAGCCGGTCAGTTTCGCGGCGAGACGGACGTTCTGTCCGCTGCGGCCGATCGCGAGCGACATCTGGTCCTCGCGCACCTCGGTGATCGCCGAGTGCGCTTCCTCGTTCGTCTTGATCGAGAGGATCTTCGCGGGCGACAGTGCGTTGCTGATGAACTTGACGGGGTCGTCGGACCACTCGATGATGTCAATCTTCTCGCCGCCGAGCTCCGAGATGACGGTCTGCACGCGTGTGCCGCGCTGGCCGACGCACGAGCCGACCGGATCGATGTTCTTCTGGTTCGAGACGACCGCGATCTTCGTGCGTGAACCGGCCTCGCGGGAGATCGCCTTGATCTCGACCGAGCCGGCGCTGATCTCGGGCACCTCGATCGCGAACAGCTTGCGGACGATTTCGGGGTGCGACCGCGATACGATGAGCTCGGGACCCTTCGGCGTGGTGTTCACGGATACGAGGTATACCTTGATGCGCTGGCCGGGCTGGTAGCGCTCGGACTGGATCTGTTCGGGTGGCGGCATGATCGCAGCGGCGTGGCCGAGGTCGACGAAGACGAGCCGTCCCTCGACGCGCTGCACCGTCGCCGTCAGGATCTCGCCCTCGCGGCCCTTGTACTCCTTGAACAGCGTGTCGCGTTCCGCCTCGCGGAGGCGCTGGATGATGACCTGCTTCGCGGTCTGCGCGGCCATGCGGCCGTAGGCTGCCGGCGGGAACAGTTCGGTCTTGATCTCGTCGCCGAGCTTCGCGTCCTTGTTCGTCTCGGTGATGACCTTGAGCGCGACCATCGACTTCGGATCGAAACGGTCTTCCTTCAGCTCCTCGTCCTCGATGACCGGGTGCATCGGCTGGGGCGCTTCTGCGGCGGTGATGTTGGCGTCAGCTGGAGTGGCTTTCTCCGCCTCGAGTTCTGCCTGCTTCTGCGCCTCGCGCTCCTCCTGCTCCTTCACGTACTCGTCGTAGAGCTCGTCCACGACGACCGTCTTCACGTCGAACACGCGCGACGTGCCGTTGTCGGCGCTGAACTCCACCTTGATGTTCTGGTTCTTCTCGCCGAAGTCCTTCCGGTACGCGACGGCGAGCGCCGCCTCGATCGTGTCGATGACGGACTGGTAGGGGATGTTCTTCTCCTCGGTGATCTGCTGGATCGCTGCTTTGAGCGGTGATTGTGCCATATCAATTGCTACGGTTTATTAGTTCACTGATAGCCTTTTCAGCTTCCTCCCCTTAGTACAGGGGAGGATGTCCCGAGCGAAGTCGAGGGACAGGTAGGGTACACAGTCAAAAAGACCGAGGATTATCCTCGGTACCCACAGCTTAGCAGAATGCCAATACGTGTCAAGGATAACCTATGGACATTACAGGATATCCGCGATACGTCGCACTGCGATGCCTCCTTTTCTTGGCACTACCAATGCACAATCGCACCGGATCGGCCCGTTCCATTCCGGATGACGTTGCAGGTACCGTTCGATCGCGTCAGAGAGATGTCTTCGCTTCATATCAGATATTGACTCCTGTGGCATACCGAATTTCATTGAAGTCCTCGTCTTCACTTCGATAAACACCAACGTCCCACCGTCCTTCATGATGAGGTCGATCTCGCCATACCGCGTCCGGAAGTTCCGCTCAACGAAAACGAAACCGCGGCCTTCGAGCCAACGCCGCACCGCTTCCTCGCCGCGCCACCCGAGC
>Ga0265297_10005302_pt1 | contig 19796 bp, 9 predicted proteins | sample Munlanlwell13791_FD_192502 | JGI IMG/M metagenome (GOLD analysis project Ga0265297, IMG submission 192502) | Leachate microbial communities from a municipal landfill in Southern Ontario, Canada - Leachate well 137-91 | ecosystem: Engineered > Solid waste > Landfill > Unclassified | place...
TCAACAGAAAATTGAGAAGAGTGACAGACGTTTTGAAAATTGTGAGGCACAGTGTCCCCAAGCCAAGAAGGGCAGTGTCCCCCTGGTCTTTTTTACCAAACAGCAGCGGGTATTAGATTCCTCGCTTGAATGACAGGCGTCGTTGGCAACGGCAGGCTCTGGTTAAAATAACGGGTTAAAACATGCAATAACGCAGGAAAAACATCAAAACTAACTTGACGTCCCCATACCAATACCCTGGGCCTTCTGGAATACCTTGCCTTCGGTCTGTATGGAGGGGGCAATTATAAGCTCTACAAGGTTCATCTCTTTTATATTACGCGCTCCAAGATTACCCATAGATGTCATGAGAGCGCCCATCAGATTCTGTGAACCGTCATCAAGCCTCGCGGGGCCGAATAATATTTCTTTTAATGTGCCTGTAGTGCCGACGCGTATCCTTGTCCCGCGCGGAAGATTCGCGTGCGGAGTCGCCATACCCCAGTGATAACCTCTCCCGGGGGCTTCTTTAGCCCTTGCAAAAGCAGAGCCTACCATGACCGCGTCCGCGCCTGAAGCAAATGCCTTACATATTTCGCCGCCTCTGGACATGCCGCCATCGGTAATAATTGACACATATCTTTTTTTGCGCTTAAAATAATGATCTCTTGCCGCCGCGCAGTCGGCGGTAGCGGTTACCTGCGGCACTCCGATACCCAATACCCCGCGTGTGGTGCATGCCGCGCCGGGACCGATACCGACAAGCAGGCCTTCTATACCTGTGTCCATGAGCTCAAGGGCCGTTTTATAACTACAGGTATTTCCGACAATAACAGGCAGTTTCAGCCTTGAACAGAATTTCTTGAAGTCAAGCACCTTGTATTCTTTTGTGATATGCTTAACCGTCGTAACAGTTGATTGGACAATGAATATGTCGGCACCGGCAGACTGGGCGATCTGCCCAAACCTCTCCGCGCGTTGAGGTATAGCGCTTACGACAGCCGGGACATTGGCCTCCTTGATCTCGCGTATCCTTTTTTCAATAAGGCCTTCCTTGATAGGTTTGGTATACAGTGATTGCACAAGCTCTGTGGCTTTTTGCGGGCTGGCCTTGGCGATTTTGTCAAGGACCTGGCCAGGGTCTTCATAACGTGTCTGGACACCCTCAAGATTCAACACCGCGAAACCCCCAAGCTTGCCGAATTCAATGGCAAACCTGACATCAACTACCCCGTCCATCGCGGCGGCTATTATAGGCACCTTAAATTTAATCCTGCCGAGCCTCCATGCTGTATCGACCTCATTAGGGTTTACAGTCACATCACCGGGTACAAGCGCTACCTCGTCAAATCCGTAACAACGCCGAGCTTTTCTGTCCTTTCCAATCCACTCACCCATTATAAACTCCTTAATCTATTGAATATTTCTGTTATCATATCGAATCAGCCGTTATTTGTCAAGGCTGTTTTTGGGCGCCTGTTTTTAAGCATGTCACGGCGGGAAGAAATCGGCTAAATCGGGCAATGTCCCGCGCGGCGGTGCGGTATCGCGCGGGTTATTTTAAAAAAGAATTTAGATATTTATTGAAATTTGAATCTATCCTATCAATGCTATTGGCATAAACCTTGGTGAATGCCTTCTGCCACGGCCTTGACCTTTTTAGTTCATAAAAAAGCCTCGCAAGTTTGTGTGGGCCGTATTGTTCATACAAATAAGAAAAAAATAATCTTGACTGTAGATATGCCGCCGCGATTGTTGGCGGCGTTCTCTCCTGGAGAAACATGTCGTTTATCAGCTCAAGACTAAACGGGCCGTTATCTTTCATATACCCTGAAAGAAAGGCCTTGTCGCTATTTGTTATAGCGGTATCGGGTTCATTGAACTGCGCAAAGCCTTCATTCAGCCAGATAGGCATGCCTGCCCCGAAATTAAGATAGAGCGCGGCATGAGAATATTCATGAAACAAAACGCGCCTTAAATTTTTATCGTCGCGCGATATGTCCTGATACCTAAGGCGTATCTTGCCGTCATAAAGCCCCTGCGTCCAATGCGGCTGGTCCGTCGCCTGCTCAAACTGCCTGTCATCATATATAATTACGGGAACCACCTCTTCAGAATACATTCCGTATTTTTCACCAAGCAGCCGTTTAGCCTCATCCAGGATATCCAGTATAATGCCGGCATACTCCGGGCCTATATCCCTGTCAAAACGAATCTTGAAGCAGGTCTCTGTCTTTGTGCCGAAACCGCTTTCAATCGGCCTTTCCCTTTCCAGGGATTCCACGCGTTTTTTGATATCGGGGTTTCGCGGGTCAAGCTGGAGGGCGCGTTTGAAATATTTCAGGGCATCGGTAAATTTATCCTGTTTATAATAAAGGTTTCCCGTAACGATATACGCCCCCGTCTCCTTGGGTATGAGAGAAACAGCCTCAAGGGCGTGCTCTAATGCCTTGTCATAGCGCTCGTCCTTCTGAAGATAACCGGAATACTCAAGTAATATGGCGTAGAGATTTTTCTTTAATACCTCGTCAAGCGGCATATGCCTTAACCCCTGCCTGATATTTTCAAGCGCGGCCTCAAATTTGCCGGTTTCGGCAAGCTTTAAGGCAAAATTATTATAAGCGGTTGAGAGCTGTTCTCTGACAAAACGCTCGCCCGGGGTCAGCTTAAAGGCCCGCAGGATGCTATTTATTGAATCTTCATACCGGCCCTGGCGGTAATATATTGCAGCTATGCCGCAATAAGCACTGCTTAAATTCTTTTTGATGGTATTATTGCCGGGCTCGCTTTGCAGGGCATATTCAAAATATGTCACGGCCTGTTTGAAGTGATTATCGCGCATGCTCTCGCGGCCTTTTTTGGCAAAATCATCAGCTATATCCGCCAATGCCCCTGAAAAGGGCGGGCATAAACCGCAAATAACACATAGGGCGGTGAATAGAAAAACAACAGGGCGCCGTAACGCGCGCCCTGTTGTTTTTTCGTCTTGCATATTAAAGCCGCGGGAAGACAGCATTACATCATCCCCATCCCGCCTCCCATACCCCCGCCCGGCATAGGCGGCATTGCGGGTTTATCTTTTTCCGGTATGTCCGTTATCAGCGTCTCTGTGGTTAAGAGCAGTGCTGATATACTGGCCGCGTTCTGAAGGGCTGTCCTGGTAACCTTGGCAGGGTCAATTATACCCGAGCTTACCATATCAACATATTCCCCTTTTTGAGCGTCATAACCGATATTTTGTTTTTCTCCCTTTACCTTCTCAACTATAACAGAACCTTCAGCGCCGGCATTCTCGGCTATCTTTCTGATAGGCTCCTCCAACGCCCTTTTGACTATATTAGCGCCTACCTTTTCATCACCTTTAAGCTTAAGGTCTTCAAGCTTTGGTATGGCGCGAAGCAGGGCCACACCCCCTCCGGCAACAATGCCTTCTTCGCTGGCGGCCCTCGTAGCGTGCAGAGCGTCTTCGACGCGCGCCTTCTTTTCCTTCATCTCCGTCTCGGTCGCGGCGCCGACATTAATAACAGCAACGCCACCAGCTATCTTGGCAAGGCGCTCCTGAAGTTTTTCCTTATCATAATCGGAATCCGTATCCTCGATTTGACGCTTTATCTGATTGATCCTTCCCTTGATGTCAGCCTGTTTTCCGGCACCTTCAACGATTGTAGTGTTCTCTTTGTCAATAGATATCCTCTTTGCCTTGCCGAGGTCATCCAGTGTGATGTTCTCAAGCTTGATGCCAAGGTCCTCGGTTATGGCCTTACCGTTGGTAAGTATAGCGATATCCTCAAGCATGGCCTTTCTCCTGTCGCCGTACCCCGGCGCCTTAACGGCAGCGCACATAAATGTGCCGCGAAGCTTGTTAACAACCAGCGTCGCCAATGCCTCGCCTTCCACATCCTCGGCGATTATAAGAAGCGGCTTGCCTGTCCTTGCGATCTTTTCAAGAAGAGGAAGCATATCCTTCATCGCGGATATTTTCTTCTCATGAATAAGGATATAGGGGTCTTCAAGCGAGACCTCCATCTTCTCGGCATCCGTCACAAAATAAGGCGACAGATAACCCTGGTCAAACTGCATGCCTTCCACAACATCAAGCGTTGTAGCCATTGATTTTGCCTCTTCAACGGTGATAACGCCGTCCTTACCGACCTTTTCCATAGCGTCTGCGATAAGGTTACCGACGGTAGTGTCGCCGTTTGCGGATATAGTGGCTACCTGGGATATCTCGGTATGGCCCTTGACAGGTTTTGATATAGAATTCAAAAACTCTATAACAGCCTCAACCGCCTTCTCGATGCCGCGCTTTAAGGCCATGGGGTTGGCGCCCGCCGTAACATTTTTCAATCCTTCCCTGTAGATAGACTGGGCAAGTATTGTCGCTGTCGTAGTGCCGTCTCCGGCGATATCAGATGTCTTTGAAGCCACCTCTTTTACGAGTTCGGCGCCCATATTCTCATACGGGTCTTCAAGCTCTATCTCTTTGGCGACGGTTACGCCGTCTTTTGTGATTGTCGGTGAACCGAATTTCTTGTCCAAGACTACGTTTCTGCCTTTAGGGCCAAGAGTGACCTTTACGGCATCGGCAAGCTTGTCAAGGCCTGCCTGCAGTTTGCGCCTTGCCTCATCACTGTATATGATCTGTTTTGCCATTTCTTAAACCTCCTTGAATTTGTCCGCAAACCGTGTCCTTTACAAAGGCCGGTATGCCGCGTTTAACAATGCTATTTTACTATAGCAAGTATATCCTCTTCCTTTACAATAAGCATGTCATCGCCGTCAATCTTTATCTCTGTGCCTGAATATTTTCCGTAAAGCACCTTATCCCCAACCTTCACCTCCAGGGGAATAAGCTTTCCATCCTCTGTCTTGCCTTTGCCTACAGCTATAACCTTGCCTTCCTGTTGTTTCTCTTTCGCGGTATCAGGCAAAATGATACCACCCTTTGTCTTCTCTTCAGCCTCTAAAGGCTGAACGAGGACCCTGTCACATAACGGTTGAATCTTTGCCATTTTTGCACCTCCTTATGCTTTTTTTGGCTTTTGTTAGCACTCCTATTTGATGAGTGCTAAATTTTGATATACAATCCATCAAATAAGGATTTTTGATTAATTTTTCTTCAGAGATTGAATTATAACAAATTTTGATACTTTGTCAAGATTTTTTTTCGGTTTTTTTTGCGGATTTTTTTTCACGGTTGTTTCGCAAGCCTTTCAGTATTACGAAGCACCGGTATCAGGCGCGTTTTAAGAATCTCCTGTTTTTGTATTATTTTTACGCCTTTGGGGCCTTTTCTCTTTTGCCTGAATATTTCATATGTCTGCTCTTTTGTAATATTATTTCCGCAAGGCCCGTCTTGTTAAGGTAGGCCTGTATTTTTGATTCACCGGAAGTAATGCCGTTAAAGTTTTTATTGCTATCCCACGGCAGATGTAAAACATTAATCCCTAAAAATGACAACTTCTTTAAGGTGCTGTATATAATGGGGGAAAACGCCTTTGCGCAATTTCCGGAAAAGACCATGTTGTTCAATCCCCCCATAACCGATATCCCGTCCCCTATATGTTTTAATATTTGGGAGCGAAACACATCAAACGCGAGACTGACCTTATCGTCCTTGCCGTTTAGCTTTAACATATCGTTTAATTCCATGTCATAACCCGTGAGGCCCTTGAAGCCGCTTTCTTTCTTAAGCATTTCATCAATTTCATAAATCGAAAAATTATGCACATTCATCAGATAAAATACAATGCCCGGGTCAAGCGCCCCGCAAGCCGTCCTGGACATTACACCTTCAAGCGGCGTATATCCCAAGCTTATGGAAAGAGGTCTCTTGTCGCAAATAGCGCAAATAGTCGTCTGTTTATCAAAGACTACGGATATGGTCTTGTCCTTTGCCGGGAAATAGCCGGCATTCGCTTCGTGAAATATACCATGAAACCCCCACTTCTTTATTTTGCTGTTTCGATAATATTCAAACGGCAGGGCATAGTATTTTTCTTCGTCAGGCAGTCGTAAAAAGAACGATGTCTCAAAAAAGGCAATAAGCGGTATGCCGGGAAATACCCTTTGAAATTTTTTCAGCATCTCAAGGGTTAGCGGAACATAGAACGGAAACAGATCTATAAGCTTGGCAAACCGCGAAAAAAACCTCGCGCCGATAAACGTTGGCCCGGCAAAGTAATCCCCGCCGAATAACACCCTGAACGATATCGCGTCTATCTTGTTTTTGCCGGCAATACTGTTAATATAACCTTTTAAGGATTTATCGTCCTGTATCTCATCGGATTTTTTAACAAATAAAACCGGGCAGCGCCCGCCGCGCGCTTGCCTGAAAGACCATATCCGGACATCGCTTGGACTGTAATCAACAACCATTAACATTTCTGATCAACTCCTTATATGATTCTCTGGCAATCATCGTCTCCTCATCCGTAGGAACAATAAGTATCTTTGTTTCAGACTCGCGAGATGAGATATTACTAATACCGCCGTTATAGCGGGCATTTTTTTCTTTGTTAAGCTGGATACCCAAAAATGCCGCGTTTTCACAAATAGCCTGCCGCAATATGGCTGAACCTGTCCCGAGCGAATCGGTAAACACCAGGATATCCGCCTTTTTTAATATTAATGAATAAAAACTTATATATGACCTTACCCTTCGCGTGTATATATTGAATGCCATTTTGGCCCTGGAATTTTTATCCATGTCCTTTATAGCATCCCTTAAATCCGATGAAGAACTCAAAATGCCGAGAACACCGCTTTTATTATTAAAGATATTCTCGGCCTCCTGGGCTGAAAACCGTTCTTTGGCCATTATGTAAAACACCATACCCGGATCAATATCACCGCAGCGTGTATTCATAAGCAGGCCCTCAAGCGGCGTAAATCCCATGGAATTATTCACTGACCTGCCGCCGTTTATAGCCGAAACACTGGAACCGCCCGCGCCAAGATGACAGCTTATGATCCTCTGCGCGCCCCTGTCCTTTTTCAAAAACTTGCACGCCTCCTCCATGACATATCTATGCGAAATACCATGGAAGCCAATTTTTCTTATATGATATTTTTTAATAATTTTCAGCGAAAGCGCGTATGTGGCGAATTCCCGCGGTATAGTCCTATGAAATGCTGTATCAGATACGACAAATTGTTTTATTCCGTGGTATTCGTTGTGGCAGAACTCTATCAAGTTGTAAATTATCGGATTATGTATAGCGGCAAGACGCAATGTCTCTTTCAGCTTCCGCAAAACGACCTTGTCTACCATCGCGGGCCGGGTAAAGAACGGCCCGGGATGGACATATCTGTGAGCAAAAATATCAAATGTTATGTTTTTGTTTTTCCCAGCGTCATCCGCAATCAGCTCAAGTATCTTCTTGAGGGCGGTAGAATGACTGGCAAGCGGCGTCTTGATTACCCTCTTCTTCCCGCGGGCATAATGCGTGATAACGGAGATATCTTCAGCTTTAATACCCACCCTTTCGGCTTCTCCGCGCACAAGTTCCGTGCCGGAGGGCATCATTATTATCTTGTATTTCAGAGAAGAGCTTCCGCAGTTAAGAACAAGTATATTAACCCTGCTCTTGCTAAATGTCATCGCAACTCCATCCAAACGTCGGCACGCCGATATTCCTGTGAACTATCAATGTCTGGCCGTAGACCGCCTTTTCAACCTTGGCCTCATCAACTATATAATCCAAGTCGTTTTCCGAACCGGCGCCAAATCCCACTGTGGGTATTTTAAGCTCGGCATAAGTGTAAGAACCCTCCGTAACGGTCTTTTTCCAATACCCGAAACTTGACTTAAAACCATTTTCGGTCAGGCTTTTAAGAGACCCTGTGACAAACGGCTGATGGCTTTCTATAAACCACGGCTTTAATTCTTTCTCGGACACCAGCTCAAGCCCCGTGTAGGTCTTGACTCTCTCCCTGGCCAAAAGAGTACTTACCATGACATCCGGCTTCTGTTTGTATACGGCCTTAGCTATGGTCTTGGCCCTGTTGAGAATAGAACCTTCCGTCTCCTCCGGAATGAACATCCTGTCAACAACTATCCGGAACTCATCCGCCCCGCCCTGCGGCCGGTATCCGCTGTAACGCACGTCTTTTATCCTCAATCCGGAACGGCCGAGATTAAGGTCGCTGGGCAGTTCTTTTGAGACCTTTTCCAATTCGCTTATCAGCGGAAACATAGTGCCGAGCATGTTCATGCCGCGATTCTCCACGAAATTCCTGTTCAACCTGCCCTTGACCACTATTTCATACTCCATCCTGCCCTTATGGCCGAGATTAAGATTGAAATCAGTGGGCTCGCAAAGGATAACACCCTTAATATTTTTTTTTCCGGTTTTCAAAAAATCATTAAATAGGTATTTTATTCCATAATCACAACATTCAAGCCTGGGTATACAGCAGATTATAAGATCACCTTTCAATGGCAGCATTGTCCTTTTGACCAAAGCCCCCGTATAAACACTTGACACGACCCCCGCTTTGAAATCTCCCCTTGGCCCTTGACGGCCTTCCAATTTTCCATTATTCGCAGGCATGATATCAATATGAGACAGCAGGATAACGGATTCTTTATTCGTATACCCTTTTATTACTCCTATTAGATTGCCGGACTTATCCTTTATAACTTTATCAAAATCCAGGGCAATCATCTCCGCTGAAATTAGCTCCATAAATTCAGCTGTCCGAGCCGGTTCAAGGTCAAAATTTTTGACCTTTGAGAAAAATTTACACAAGGGCCCGTTTAAGCCTTTGGCCTTTGCCTTGATTAACTCTTTCATGCCGCACCCCCGTTTTGTTCTGCATTAGTTAACATTATTAAGTCAAGGTTAATTTCTTTCTCAAAAAAATATTCCCGTCAAAAAGTTGGCGGCGTTATGACCCACACGGCCTCCGCCTCATCCCTGCTTATATTCTTGAAGGCGTGCGGAACGCTTGAATTAAAATATATACTGTCGCCCTTTTTTAGTATATAAGCCATATCATTAAGAGTGATCTCTATGGAGCCTTTCAGGACTAATACGAATTCCTGTCCGAAATGTTTATATGATCTATCCCCCGATACCGCGCCTTCTTTTAGTTTAAACAGGATAGGTTCCATCTGCTTGTTCGCGTCGCGCGATGTTAAAAGATAGAGATCTATGCCTTTGCCTATCGCCCGAACATGCTTTCTCTCGCTTTGCCTTATTACGAGTCCCTGTTCAGTCTTCTGCCCCTCGCCTATAAGGTTTCCGATAGTAGTAGACAATACATCCGAAATATTTTTTAACGTGGATAATGACGGCGAGGCCTTTCCGCTTTCAACCTGTGACAAAAAGCTGGCGCTAATACCAAGCTTATTCGCGAGGGCCCTCAAGGTCAGCCTTTGCTCTTCACGCAGTCTCTTTATATTAACCCCTATTATCTTCATGCCTGCCGCCTCCTGTTGATAAGTCTACCAAAAAGGATACACCTTGTCAAGTATTTATTAACAAGTCGTTTTTTATTAATTACTACTTAACACCACTAATGCTTATAAACTTGCAGTATTTTTTACTTGAATTTGCCGAGGCATGAGTCCTGATTTATAGTTTTTTGCGGAATGCTTTAAAAGATTTTGGCAGATTTTTTAAACGGCATTAGCAGGTACTGATAGCCAACGCGCATATTATAAGACGCGTAATCAGGCATAGGATAGCATCAAAGCCAGCACCCGCATGGAAATGCCTTGCCTATATCTCTCGCAGGCATCTCCACGCAGTCAAAGGTGGCAATGATAATCAGCACATATCGGCAGATGGCATATAACAGCCATTACACTGATGATAGGTGGCATTTGGCTGAATACACCTCTTTGGCCACTTTATCAATCACCATCTTATTGTCCTCTCCTATGCTGGAGAATTGGGCCGCTATATGATAAAGCGCCGGATATTTGGTGCTGACAACCTTCTCATTGCGTATCACCGTCCCTATACAGGTGATAGGTCCTTTTGTAAAGGGGAACACTATCTTAAGCTGTATCTGGGTGCCTACGGGTATCGGTTTGTCATAGTTAAAGAGCATACCGCCGGCGCCTAAGTCGCGAGCAGTTACAATATCCCACTCCTTCGGAAGGGGCGGGACGGTGTCGGAATGCATGAACTTAAACCATGACATAAATACCCTGACAATCCTTGGATATTTACGCTTGTCAAACATGACTCACCTCGCTTTCTGTCAGCCCCTATAGGGCCTGTTATTTGATTAGAAGCCTTGTTGTCTCAATGACCGCATTTTCGGTGAAACCAACTTATTACGGGTGAAGCTTCTGTCGTTCAGAACGAAGCGAGGAATCCAATACTCGCTATCGTTTGGCAAATAAGACCAAGGGTACACTGTCCTTCTTGGCTTGGGGACACTGTGCCTCACAACTTTCAAAACGTCTGTCGGTCCTGACAGACCCGCACCGGGCCGCGTCCTAAAACGCCTCCAGACAGCAGACCTTAAGATCAAACCGCCTGGGATATCATGCTGCTGATACGTTTGATCGTATCACTGTCAACGGGCTTTATCTTTATCACGCCTTCTATAGAATCGGTATTGGCAAATATATATTGCATTTCAGCATCAGATATACCTATATCGATACCGGAATCCTTTAGATTTTCAGCAAATTCTTTTAACGGCATATGGAATACGGCAAAGATTATCTGTGAAGCCGTAACCATATTGTTTGCCGTTCCAAGAGCGCCTTCAACCTCAATATACCTTATATGCTCCGCGTCTATATTGACCATCTCATCAGGATTGGAATATATGACTGTCGCGGTGTTTACCCCCTCAAGGGCCTCTAACGGCTTGGCATTTACACCGTAGGAGGCGAATAACCTTATAGCGTCATAGCTGTTATAGCCATAAACCGCGACGGTTATCATCTCCTGCTGCGCCCGCGGCATTTTGTTTATGATAGCGCCCAATGTTATCGCCAGCGACTCGGTTACTGTATTTGCCTCAAAAATAAGGACATTGCCTGTTGAAACTTTTAGATATTGCGGCCTTGTGAGGGCGGCATTGACAAGCCTTGATATCGCTAAAGCGGTATCAGGCGTTAATTCCCCCGCAACCTCAAACTGGCTCATCCTGGGCTTGATCACCTGATTCATTATGCCGTATATAGGGCCAAGCATCAGTTTATCGGCAATGCCGGCCGGCAGGCCTTCCATGCCGCTGATAGAGTCTAATAGATCCCTCTTCAGGTCTTCTATGGTGCCGCCTCTCTGCCTGTAGACATCGATAGCCTTAAATACCGCCGCGGAGATCTCCTGCCTTTGTCTGATATCTATTATCTGGAGCTTTAACGAATCCAGATTAGCCATTACCCTGCCAAGGTCTTCATAAAGGCCATTGACCTGTTCTATCGTTACGCCAAGGTAATCAGCCTGGGCCCTAAAGGGGCTATTTCCTGACCCCGCAGCGCGCAAACCTGTCAGCAGAGAACCGAGGAACTCGGCCCCGTTGTTACCAAACAGACCCAATGCCTCAATCAGCAGCGCGGGTATCTGTATCCTGCCGCCTGCCGCGGTTATGCCTAATCCCGCGAAACCATAGCCGTATTCATAAGAAACACTGGTAAGGTCAATATTATTATCCTTTAATATGCCCGATATCCGCGCGGCAAAATCTGTGTCAAGGCCTGATAATATATTGTCCACGTTTACAATACCCGCGGATGATTTTTTACCTATACCGATACCGGCAGGCGATGCCGCCTTCTCTGTCCGAGGCGGGACACTATTAGTCAACCTTGCCTCAATATTCGATACCTCTTTTTGAAGCGTGGATAGATCCGCCGGGCTCAAATCCTGATTTGCTTTCAAAATAAGGTTATTAATATCAATTCCCAGCGCGTCCAACTCATCCTTGTTTTTCTTAAGCTCATCCACGCGGCGGATTATCGCGGCCCTGTTGATAAGAACATATATCTCATTTTTTAAACCTATAAGATCAGGGCGCTCTTTATTCATTTCGTTTTCTACGGTTAGGGCGATATCGTTGCGAAGCATATCGTTTTCTTCGATCAGCATGATATCACTCGGAAGAGGCCTTTTGCCTTTATCACTGCCCCTCTCGACAAGGCTGTTTGTGATATTATCAATTATAAGCTTCCAATCGTCTATTAATGTCCTTTCGCCGGTTACAGGGTCTTTTTCCGTAAAATCTCTGATATGACCGGCCAGCCCTGTCTTGCCGGTCATCGGGCCTGCCTTCCTTATTAGGGTGCTGACATCGTCTTTGAGTTCAGGTATGCCGTATAATATCTTTTCAAGGTTACGGTCAATACCGGTATAATTCCTCAATTCCTCGGCAAGCTGTTGGAAGGGTTTGGATATATCGTCGGTATGCGAGAGCTCATGGACCAGCGTTTCAAATATAAGATACGAGGCCGCCCGCTTACCCTTTGAGGTATCAAGGGACATCATGTCCGATATGGTCCTGGCCCATTGATCCGAAAGCTCTATTGTGACCAGGCCGTTGGTATCCTCACCGTCAAAACTTACCTTAAGGTTTATATCCTTATCGGCAATACTGCCGATATCGTTGCGGTTAACCCTTCTTATGACAACGCCCGCGCCTGAACCGTATTTTGCGGCGCTTACTATGGCATCCAGTAGTTTCTGAAGTTCAGGATTATCCTTAACAAGCTCTTTTAAAATATTCACGGCATCGGTTGTGCCTGCTTTTATAAAATCGCTTAGAGCCATGTCTTCTTCGTTTTCACCAACACCCGTAATGACAAAGTTACCCTTGTCGTCAACCGAAACCTTGATACCCTTACCCGCAGACCTCGTAAAGGCGCTATAGAGGTCAATCTCATTATTAGGCATTACGATATCTTTCTTATCCCGCGCCGGGTCCTGGGCGGCATATACATCCCTGGCCAGTTCATGCACCGTAGTGTATGATAAAGACGCGGCGTCTTTGCCGTCAAGAAAGATCTTTTGGACTATGGCTTCAAGCACCCTTAATTCAGTATCTGTCAGGTCTCTCCCCGCGGCCTTTGCCCATGCCGTTATATATGTTCTCGCCTTATCGGGCATAGTCTTGTCATAGGCGTCCTTGTCTTTGACCGCGTCTCTGCGCGAATAGAAATCCACCGTTAATCGCGCCGCGGCCTCAAGGTCTTCAAGCCCTGTCTTATAACCGTCACTATTCTGGGCGCGTATCTCATCCATGGCCTTTGCGATATCGGGCAAAAACGCGCATTCAAGGGCAACCCTTACTTCAATATCTTCAAAGGTATTTATTACCCCGGAAAGCTTATTATTGTCGCTCTGGATATTATTACTAAAAAGATCATGGCGTATCTTGCCGTCTTTGCTAAGCTCAATGAGCCTGTTCTTTATGACACCCCTGGCATAGCTTAACCTGTATTCAGGGTCATCCGGGCCTATCAACAGGGCGCGCGGGCCGCGGGTGCATGAGACTATAACGGTGATATCATCAAGCTCAAGCTCAAATCCGTTAAATTCACTCCTGATAGCGGAAACCTCACGGGCTAACAATATAAGGTTTTCAAGGTCAAAACCGGTAAGCCTGGATATCATACCGGCGCGGTTGGCAATGGCCTCAACAATGGCAAATATGCCGGATGGTTGCTTACCGTCATTAAACAAAAGACCGGTTAGCGCCTGCCTATCAGGATCATCGGCGGGCAGGCCGAAGAAACGCTCCTTTAGGGTATTTGCCATGCCGAATAATATCATTCCGCTATGGGTAAGCCTGCCGTTTGAGACCATATTATTGGCGGCTAAAAACTTCATAAACTCATCCACTTCGGATTCGGATACCGCCGTCTGTCCGTCTCTTCCGGCGGATGACAACAATATTTTGGCCGCGTCAACCGTTAAGGTGCCTTTTTGCAAATCATCCTGCTCCCGGCCAAGCGCTTCATTATACTGATGCTCCATATTCCAGGCCTTTTCCTTTGCCGCTTCGTCAAGGGTCTTGGCGGCTTCAGGTGTTTTAAGGGCGTCTTTCCATCCTGCCTGGCTGTTACTGCCTGATTCCATCAGGACCTTGGCATAAATAGTGCCGGCATTGGCGGGAAGCATGTATTCCGCCAACTGCCTGCAGACAAGATAAATGTCCTTCCAGCTTTTGCCGTCAATAAACGATGACGGCCCCTGCTCGGAGGTATAGAGGTCATCTTTATACTGGTCAAGCACCTCTTGTAAAGCGGCTGCCGCTTCATGTGTCGTATCGGTTATTTTCTTTAAACTGTTTAACCGCTGTATTATCGTGCTAAGCGTTTTCTTGGCAATCTCGGAATTACCGGTAAATATCTCTTTTAAGACCTCTCCGGCATCTTCTTCGTTTGTCAACAGCAGTTTTGCCATGTCATTGTTACCATTCTCCAGCAGTTTAAGAAACTCTTCATTTATAATATCTCCTTCAGCGGTACCCGGGACATATACGCTCAAGAGGTCTTTTAGGGCCTCTTTCAGATAGCCCTGGGCCAGATCGGCTACAATAAAGTAATTGGTCTGCGAAACCTCTATAGCGCCCTTGACCTTGAACGCTAATTGGATGGCGTCAATAATATCTTTCTCTCCAGTAAGTTTGTCAAAGTCAACATGTCTGCCGTTAAACCTATCCAACAGCTCTTTCGCCTTTCCGTCTCTTGAATCAGCCAGCAATATATTTTTGATTATATCTTCATGACTTGAAGCGTATGCGAGCAATTCCTTAACCGTATTCCGCTCAACATATACCGCCCTTACCGCGGTGTCATTTTCCTGGTCGCGTTGGACCCTGAACAGGGCCTGCATAAGCAGGTCTTCACTAAGATAATCCGCGACTATATGTATATCAACATCTTTAACATAATTCAAACCGACTAAACCGGCCTGATTGGTAAATACCGCGTGGCCCAGATAGGCCTTTCTCGCGATAGTATTTACATCTTTAGGGCCGGCATTTATTATGTTGTCATCGCCCATTATATATTCCGTGATATTATTGGCGTTATCTCCAGACGCGGCAAACCAGTCAATACATTCTTTCAACTTATTATAATCCTGCTCGTTCTCTTTAGTTGATTTATCCAGGGTTTCCAACTTTTCGGTCAATTTGTCTTTTAAGTTTTTCGCGAAATCAGGATCACCCTGCAGGCGGCTTATCAAATCCCGCTTGATATTAGATATGATCTGGCTTTGCTTGTCCTGCGAGGCATACGCCACCACACCGCCGCGGGCTATAAGCGAGGCCAATATGGCTGAAGAGATATTTTCAAACAGCTCTGTATCTTTTTCGTAAACCGTAAGCAGGTGTTCAACTTCACCTTTCTTAAGATTGGCGGCTTCCCTTACCTTATCCGATATATTAACTAATTGAGCGAGCTTAAACCCTAATTTCTCAAACATCGGGGTTTCCATACGCTCATAATCTATCTCAATCCCTGTCATAAGGCGCGCCATAACTACTACGTTTTTATAAGTCCCGGAAGCGCCGGCTATATGCGCGTTGCGGTGCATCTTAAATATCTCGCGAAGGGTTGACTGCATGCTGGTGCGGTCAATCTTTAATTCGTAAGGATCTATAATCTGCTCGCCTTTTAGCGCGTTTTCCTTAAACGCTATCGCTATCACATAATTGATATCCTGAAAAACGCTTGATGGATTTGCCGTGCCGGTTGAAACAGGGCTTATTTTCATTTTGCTGCTGTCGTCCTTGTCTTGACCGATATAATAATTCTCATTATTTTTATGCTTCTCGGCCATAATGACGGAAAGTATCTCCCCTTCCTTAAACCCCTGGCAGATAAGCGCGTCCAATGCCGCCTTGTTTAAAAATATACTGCCTGTCATAGCGTCATAATGCATGTACATACGCGGGCTTTCTTTTTCTTTCTCAAAGTCAGCCAGGTTATTCAGCTCTGTAATTTTTATCTCCTTACCGGCCTCTGTCGTAAAGCCCTCTTTCAGGGCATTTGTTATGATATTATAAAGTCCTCCTATCCTCTTCACGCGCTCTGCTTTGACCTTATCGCCGTTAGGATCAGCTACGTTAAATGTCTCTCTTAACTTTATGACACTGTCAAATTCATCTATCCTCAAGACATTGGTTGACTCCACGGCCTTCCTGATATCAATATTGCCGGGATAAGCGAGCATATTCTGCAGATGGCCCCGTGCCTGCCTGCTTATAACTACTACATCGCGCGGATTATTCAGCGCGGAGATAAAACCGTCTTTCGCTTTTTGGTAGTCCGCATGATCAGTTGTGCGCATTTTTTCCATGTAATCATCACCGCTTACAAGGTTTAACCCAAACGCCTTCAGCAGGCCCAGGGCGTTCTCATCAAGGCCCTCGGCCTTGCCTCTATTAAGGTATTTGTCGACAGCGGCAGGGCTTTCAAGCATGAGCATGGCCCTGAAATCATCGCCATATACGAGGCTCTTGGCAGCCATCTCGGTGACAATGGCTATGCTCTTTCCACCGCCCATGGCAAGCACCGAGAATTTACCTTCATGAAGCCCGTAAATAAAGTTTTGCTGTAACCACCATTTCCAGCCATCGGGTCTTTGAATGGATAAGTATTCGGCGGCGGCCAAAGAATATGCCAATGCGTCCCTGGTATTTATGACCCTGCCCATGCTGTCAACACTGATAACACTGCCTTTACCGGCTGATATTACCGGTATCTTTGACTCAAGCTGAAGTTGTTCAATACGATCTTTGCTGCCTTTGAGATTATTGATTTTTTCAGTCAATTCAAGCAGGCCTGTCTTAAGACGGTTAACTTCCTCATCTGTCCCGGCGTTTTTGATAAGCGTGTTTAATACATTAAGTTCTTCCTCAAGCCTTTGCAAATCTTCAGTAAGTCGATTAATGCCGGCACGCTGGTTGTCAACCTTATTATCATTTAATAATTGCGTAAGCTCTCCAAAAACCTTGGCTATCTTATCAGCCTCTTTACTGAAATCTTTTTTTGTCTTGAAGTCCTCGATTTGGGTTTTTACTTTTTCCATATCTTCAGGATTAAGACTGCCCTCATCTGCCAATTTGGCTATATAAGCCTGGATATCTTTAAGGCCTGTTAAATTGCCCTTTAACCAGGCGGCAAACTCCTCCTTTTTTTTCGCGATTATTTGTTTATCTTCTCTTGATACACGCCAAGGAGACGCCCTTAAGAGCGTGTTCAGCGCGTTCATTTTGTCGGGGCCAAGCTCTTGAGCTATCAGCGCGTTATTTACCATTACCGTCAGGTCCTCATAGCCATTTTCCAGGACAGCCGTAACGATGTCAAGCTGTTTACCGCCGTTTAGCGCGGACTTAATCTCACTTGAAAGGATCTGATAGGCCGGGTTCGAAGCTCTAATTTGCTCTATAAGCCAGCCCAATTTAACGGCGCTGGGCGCAGCGGCACCGTTATTCATAAAGGCCCATACCGCCTTTTGCGTGGATTTCGGCGACAGTCTGATAACAGAGGCCATATTATCCGCAAGCGCCTTATCCATTTGCGTTGATGAACGTATATCATCAAGCAGGCTTAGGGCAAGCAGTGTCCTTGCCTCATCCAGCTTCCGGTCCTCATTCGCGCCTAAGTTTACCTTGGCGGTTATCGTGTCAAGGTTAAAAATAATGTCTCTAAAGAGGTATTTTGACGCGGTATCAAGTGTATTCAATTTACCCTCATATGAAGACCTGAAAATACCGCTGACAGCATCGATGATATCCGGCAGCTTGCCTTTGGCATGAAGTATGACAGAGTCATCGTATTCAATCATCCGGTTTAGCAGTATCAAGGCCGCAGACACGGCCGTGGTATCAGCTATAAAATTGTCCATGCCGAACAAGGACACGATATTATCAACCGCGCCGGTTACGGAGGATATCTCATTATTCAAACTAAAAACCTTGGCGAATTCGTTGGCGATACCAAGCATAAACTGCCCTGAAATATCCTTACTCATATTCCTTGATAACAAGACCGCCGATTCAAGCATGCCTGTAAGCAGAGCCTGTTTATGGGTATCTTCTATGAGCGCGTTATTGATACCTTTTGCCAAATTGGCGCAGGTCTCGCTGATTTTATTTACCGCATCCGATCTCTGGCTCTGGGCCGCGTTAGACGGCGGGACAGCGCTTAACAGGCTGATGCCAAGCCTTGACGCCTCCAGCAGGCCTATCAGCCCGCTGATTTCATTATTGTTGCCGGCATTAGCAAGCGTGGATAACCGCTCGCATAGCAATACGGTTTTGCTGAAGACGCTGTTATCAAAAATACCGCTTTTCGCGTCAGGCATTGTATTATTTATCAGGTCAATACCCCGCATCACGGCTAAGATATCATTGCTGCCAAGTTTACCTATATCCTCATTATTAATAGATGTGATAACCAGGGAGAATTGGCCCGCCACCTGCGTCTTTACATCCTGTATGTCGTTTTGCTGTGTCCTGTCAAGTTTGATACCGGGATTGAATTCAATACCGTTCAAGATATTTAGGCCTTCGCTTAGAACACTGATAGCCCGCGGATTATCAATTTTTATGCCGGTTGCTATATTATTGGCAATCAGCGTTATTTTGCCTATGGCCTTATTAACTAAACCTTCATCTAAGTCCGCGTTTATTACAGACTGCAGGCCTCTAAGCATGCGTAAAGATTCCTGGCTGTCTGCGGTCACAGGATCAATAGTATCAATGGCCTTACCCATATAATCAATGAGGCCTTCATGCAGGTTATCGATACTACCCTGGCCTGCGGGGCCTGATAACTCGCTGACTGCCTTTGATAAAAGAGTGATAATATCAAGATTAAAACCGTTAGCGGCAGTGCCGGTTTCCCTGGCATCTGTAGCGGCAAATTCTAAATATTTAAAAAATTCGCCCGCGGTGGAGGTATCATTAATTGCCTTATAAAGCCCGGTTGCCAATGCTAAACTATCTATTGATAATCTGCCGTTTATCAGCTTGGTAAATTCCATGCCCAATAAAGAACGCGCTTTAAGCGATTGCGCTTCGTTCATGATGCCATCCGTGCTTAGCGCGAAGATAAGCGTATTTATGGATTGCGCGTAAACCTTCTCGTCGGATATGCCATTGCCGACACCTTCTATCAGTTCGTCTATCTTTGTCGCGGTCAGTTGTGCCGTTTTTTCTATCGCCGCGCCGCGGGCTTCAACATCCCTTAAACCGCTTATCATACCGGCAAGGGCTGTCTTCAAGCCTGTGTTTGTAAATAATGAATTTTTGACCAACGTCTCAAGCGAACGCGATGTTACGCCGAAATTATTTAAGAAAGTGAGCTGGGCCGCGTCAATACTCTCGGCGGAGAATGTTGAGCCGGCAGAGTTAAGCATCTCCATACTTACCTTTGCCTGCGTTTTTACCATATTCATATCCTGGGCATACTGCAGGAACCTGCCGTTTCCATATATCTGGCCAAAAGCCGACTTGTTAAATTTTGGCGCGGAGAGGCCAATCTCCCGCAAACGGCCCAGGACGCCGTTCGTTTCGGCAAGCAGTGCCAATAGTTGTATTTTTTCGGTTGAGGCAGCCCCCTTGAATGTCTCTTGCCAATTTTCAAACACAGCGCCATTCACCTTTAACGCTGCGGATAAAGATTTAGCGAAATCCATCGGTTTTCCGTATTTGCTCTTGACTGTGTCTAAAACACTATCCCTTTCCGTGCTGTTCATACCGGCAAACCCGGCATTCATTTCCAGCAATCTGTTTGTTTGAGTGAGAGTATCAATCATGTTGGCCGCGGTAATATTGTGTGACGGACTGCCGTCAAGTATATCAAAAAACTCAACAGCAAACTCCTGCACATT
>Ga0265297_10005303_pt1 | contig 19793 bp, 17 predicted proteins | sample Munlanlwell13791_FD_192502 | JGI IMG/M metagenome (GOLD analysis project Ga0265297, IMG submission 192502) | Leachate microbial communities from a municipal landfill in Southern Ontario, Canada - Leachate well 137-91 | ecosystem: Engineered > Solid waste > Landfill > Unclassified | place...
AATATCCCCGATGGAAGCCTTCGGAGATGACCAGGTTGAGTGTCAACCCTATACGACCGTTACTATCTGCATCCTGCACAGGAGGATGAGGTACAGCCGCCGCATCCTGTTCCGTGGGACGAAGCTTCTGATGAGCCGCTTGAGGAAACACCCATTCCAAATTGTGACATGCGTTTCCTGGTATGCTCGGAACCGCATTGTTCACAGGCTACTGTGCTCGGCGAACCAAACACGAGCTTTTCAAAATCAGCGCCACAATCAGCGCAGTGATATTCATAAATCGGCATCACGGTTCCTTCTCATTTCAAGCTCCATGCTTCTTTTCATATTGTTTTGCACAGGCCTCGCTGCAAAAATAAACGGGAGAACCTTTGATAAATCGTTTTACAGCACGGTTCTTCACAATGTATGTACTGCATTCCGGATCACGCACCATCTCGTCACCCGGAAGCCTGCCCTGCTGTTCTTTTTTTGAAGAAGAAAGCATAGCATGGACTATTGCCTTCATGACGTAATAAGCAAGAACAAGAATTAAAAGGATAAAAAGAAACCGGATCATACTACCTCAAATATTTTAAATTCATCTCTCGCTAAGAACTCAGAGGCCGCAAAGAAAAATCTCATATCTTAATTTTTTAATCTGTTCTTTGCAATCTTTGTGACTTTGCGAGAAACCATATCCTAATGCCGGAAATGCCGCATTGCCGTGAACACCATGGCAAGGTTATGCTCATTCGCGGCCTCAATGACTTCCTGGTCGCGGATGGATCCTCCCGGCTGAATCACCGCGGTAATGCCCGCCTTGGCCGCTTCGTCCAACCCATCGCGGAACGGGAAGAAGGCATCCGACGCCAGCACCGTACCCTTCAGCGAAAACTGCGCCTTCATAACCGCAATTTTAACTGAATCCACCCGGCTCATCTGCCCGGCGCCGATCCCGATTGTCCTCTTGTTCGTGGTAAAGATGATGGCATTCGACTTTACGTGTTTGCATACGTTCCATGCAAAGGCAAGCCCCTCATACTCTTCATCCGTTGGTTGCCGCTTGGTAGCCACGACCAGTTTTCTGATGTCAGGAATGTTCCCAAGATCGCGGTCCTGGTAAATGAGTCCTCCCACGACCTTTTTTAAATCCATTCCTTCAGCCTGTCCGTAAATGCAAGGCCCGATATCCAACAAGCGAATATCTTTTTTGCGCTTCAGCTCCTGCAATGCTTCCGGAGAGTATTCCGGAGCAACAACGACTTCGACAAATGTTGAGGTAATCTCCTTCGCTGTCTCGAGATCAACCATCCGGTTAAATGCGATCACCCCGCCGAACGCAGATACCGGATCGCATTCACGCGCTCTGCGATATGCATCCGCCAGGAGTTGATCAACGGCAACGCCGCACGGATTATTATGCTTTACAATAATTGCGGCAGTCTGGTCATATTCTTTTGCAAGTTCAAGCGCGCTGTTCGCATCGAGATAATTATTAAACGACATTTCCTTCCCATGGAGCTGCCGAGCACTTGCTATGGATGGTTCCTTTCTTCCAAATTCACGATAAAACGCCGCCTGCTGATGCGGATTCTCGCCGTAGCGAAGATTTTTTACCTTTTCAAATTGCACTGTCAGAATGTTCGGGAACCGTGTTTTCTCTTCATCCGGAATCTGCGTCTCGAGCCATGCTGAAATTGCGCTGTCATATCGTGCAGTATGGAGAAATACGGTTCGGCAAAGTTCAAATCGGGTCTTTGCAGACACAGTGCCGGTCTTCTGAATTTCCTCGAGCACCCGCCCGTAATCACGAGGGCAAACAACCACCACAACATCCGTATAGTTTTTCGCCGCTGATCGCAGCATGGTCGGCCCGCCGATATCAATATTTTCAATCGCTTCTTCGAAGGTACAGCCTGCTTTTGCCGTAGTCTGTTCAAACGGATAGAGATTCACGACCACAAGATCAATCGGCTCGATTCCGTGCTCTTTCATCTTTTTAACATGTTCAGGATTATTCCGTCGTCCCAGAAGCCCGCCATGGATTTTTGGATGAAGTGTTTTAACCCGCCCGTCAAGCATTTCAGGAAAACCGGTATATTCGGAAACATCCTTGACCGCAACTTTATTCTCCCGCAGGAGCTTGGCTGTTCCGCCTGTGGAAAGAATTTCAATTCCTAATTTCTCCAGCCCTCGTGCGAAGTCAAGAATGCCGTTTTTATCTGAGACACTGATCAATGCTCGTTTTATGCTCGTCATGGCGAGTCCTCCCCCTAATAATCAATGCAAAAGCAAAAGGAACTATAACCGGAATGTGCCGGTCATGTCAAATCAATTTGGTCATTCCCGCGAAACTTGTCCCAGCATGCTTAAAGCAGGGAGCGGGAATTCAAAATATTTGTGTTCTTATAAAGCCTTACTCTTTTCTATACGACTCCGCAAGCAGGGAAACAACATGCACCACCTCGTGACTTTTTCCCGAACGTTGAGAAGCATTCTGTAATTGAAGAACTCAGCCAGGTCATCCGGTCACGATCATGTCTGCTTCTGTTTTATTGATATCATGCATCTTTCTATCTGCAATTGTTTTTGATGTTTTATAATGACTAATGCAGTACGTTCCTCCCATGCCGCAGCAGGCATCCGGATTTTCCATCTCGCGCAGAACAACTCCGGGAATGGTTTTGATAATCTCGCGTGGTTCCTGAGAGACCTTGAGAGTCTTTTTCAAATGGCACGGATCATGATACGTCACTCGTGCCTCGATCATGCCCTTGGGTTTTCGATAGGAAATAATGTTTACAAGAAATGACGAAATATCATAAGCACGCTTGCTCCAACAATCCGCCTTAAATCCATAGACAGGATCAGAGCGAAGCAATTCCGGATAATAATTCTTCCAAGCACTGCAGCATGAACCGCAGCCAAAAATGAGATAATCGAAATCAGCATGTTCAACCGCATCAAGATTCTTTCTGGCAATCATGCGTGCTGACTCAACGTCGCCTGATGCAAAAACGGCCATGCCACAGCAACCCTGCTGCTTGGGGATAGATATCTCAACATGATTCTTACTCAACACCTCAACCACATCCATGCCAATTTCCGGATAGAAAAAATTCATTGAACATCCTGTGAAAAAACCTGCTTTGGCTACAGGCTCAGAAACCGGAATGTGAGATTCGAGCCGTTCTCGAAGGGAAATGAAAGCAGGTTCCGGGAGCGCAACTTTTCGGCTTATACTTCGATAACGGGAAATCTGATGCAAAACCCCCATCCGAGAATCCTTATTGGCTTCCTTATTCTCTTGAGGAAACATGCGGCATCCAACTGAACTGATTTTCATACTGAGTTCCAAATACTTCTGATTTCCAAGAAATCGGAAAAGAATTCTTTTCAACCACGATTGGCCTTTTTTTCTTACAAGAGCAGCACGGGATGCGAGCATGATCGCATCGACATTCACCTTGGTCGTGCAGGTCTGGATACAGGAGGTACAGAGGAGACAGTTAGAAAGGATTTTTGAAACCGTATTATTTGCAAATGCAAGGTTCCCTGCGAGGGCTGCTTCAATAACCGCCATTTTCCCTCGTGCAACCGCAGGCTCAGTCTTCAAAACCGAATACACGGGGCATACCGACATGCAGCTTCCGCAGCGAATGCATTTATTCAGTTCCCCTTTAATCAGCTCTGCATCATCATAAACAGTGTTTTGGTTTTCTTGGATTGAAGCAGCCATGGAGGTACTATCCAACCACATTATAATCTCGAACGCGGAGCCTGACGCCGAGTTCTTCCGCGATCTTTCGACATGCATCAATATCAACAGCAGGAAGCGCAACAACGGTAACCGATACATCGGGAATGACCTGTTTTGCCAACCGGATAAAATCCTTCACTGCTTCATACGTTTTTTCGCCGAACTCAGGCTGGACCAGAGCAGCATACAGCTCGGCATTCTGGGCGTTCAGGCTCACACTCATTGCATCTACCAGTCCTGAAAGCTCCGGCAATACATTCCGTCCATGGATTAGGTTTGCATGACCGTTTGTATCAATCCGAATTTTGCCGCCTCTGCGCTTAACTTCCCGAGAAACGGCAAGGATAACATCAAACCGTATGAATGGTTCTCCATAACCGCAAAACACAACCTCATCGTATTTGCGAGGATCTCCAATCTGCGCGATGATTTCCTGAACGGACGGTTCTTTCTTCAGCCGCAGATTATGTCCCTTTACAAAATCAGTATCATACCGCACACAGAACGTGCACGACGCAGTACATCGGTTTGTAATGTTCAGGTACAGGGAATTTCGGATCGGATACGTAATCAGTCCTTCTTCCATAACCTCGCCGATCCTGAACATGCGCATGGCATTATACGTCGTGATTCTTGCAATGTCGCAAAGCGAGAGACCCTTAAGGCGCGCGATTTCCTCGGCCGTGTAGCGAACGAACGCCGGCTCATTCCGTTTGCCCCGCATGGGTTGCGGCGCAAGATACGGCGCATCGGTCTCAATCAAGAGATGTTCGATTGGAATCTGGCGAACCACTTCCCGCAGTCCCTCTGCCTTGGGAAACGTAACCGGACCGGCTATGGAAATCAGAAACCCCATGTCAACAAAGGTCCGCGCAAGCGAAACATCGCCCGAAAAGCAATGCATGACTCCGCCCAGATGAGCATCCCATTCCTCAGAAAGAATTTTTATCATATCGTCATGCGCGTCACGGTCGTGTACGATAATCGGCAGGCCGAGCGCCTTGGCTTCACGAAGCATGATCCGAAAAATGTCTTGCTGAATGTCACGCGGCGAAAGATCATAGTGATAGTCAAGCCCGATCTCGCCGCATGCAACCACTTTTTTGTTCATCGCCAGGGCGCGAAAATCCGGAAGCAACGTTGGTAAAAAATCTTTTGCATCATGGGGGTGGATACCAATTGCGGCATATATCCGTTCGTGCGCTTCTGCAAGCTGCACAGCCGCGGCACTCGATCCCGGATTCGTTCCAATAGTGATCAGATATTTGACACCGGAAGCATCGGCGCGCGCAAGAACCTCATCGCGGTCATGATCATATTCCTTCATGTCCAGATGGGCATGCGTATCGATTAAGTGGATATCGTTCATGCAGTTTCAAATCCTTTAATGCGGCTATATCAAGAAGAACCGTGTTGGTTTGCTTGAAGGGATGATGCGTTATTTCACGATGCTGCCTGGCTTGATATCGCGGTCAAACGTAACAACAGCAAGGTCGCTTCCCATGCTTGCCGCAAGGAGCATGCCCTGGGATTCTATGCCCATCAGTTTTGCCGGTTTCAGGTTGGCAATAATAACAACCTTCTTTCCCGTAAGCTCCTCCGGAGAGTAATGCTTTCCGATCCCGGCAACAATCTGGCGTGTTTCCGTTCCGATATCAACTTGCAGCTTCACAAGCTTTTCCGATTTCTCAACCCGCTCTGCTGAAATGATTGTCCCGACGCGTAGCGCAACTTTTGCAAAATCTTCAATTCCGATTGTTTCGGGCAAAGATTGCCCCGATGCAACCGGCAAGGTCTCGATTTTTTCCATATTTTTTTTCTGCTCCTTATTCATTTCTATCCGGGGAAACAATGCAGCAGCCGGCCGGATCGGCCTGCCAGCAACCATCTTTCCCCAGCGCTGTTCTTCCTGAATATTGCATGCTGCAACCTGCTGATCAATCCCGAGCGCATCCCATATCTTCTGGCAGGTGGATGGCATCACCGGATACAGATACAGCGCAATAATGCGAAGCGACTCCGCAAGAGAATACAGCACCGTCCCAAGCCGGTCAAGGTCGTTCTTTTTTGCCAGTGACCATGGGGCATTCTCTTCCACATACCGATTCGCGCGGGTAACGAGCGACCAGATGTCAGCAAGATATTTTGTGAACGCAAGAGACGAAAGATCGTGCTCGATTTCTGAGGGAAGCGACAGAGCGATGGTGCGCAGTTCCTCATCAGACGCTGCATGCGAAACAGCAGCCGGCACCAGTCCCTGAAAGTATTTGGTGATCATGGTCGAAACACGGGAAAGCAGGTTCCCGAGATCGTTTGCAAGCTCGGTATTGAACCGAATAATGAACGTCTCAGATGAAAAATCGCCGTCCAGCCCGAACGGCACTTCCCGCAGCAGAAAATACCGGAACGCATCGGATCCATACTGTTCGGCAATTTCATGGGGATCAATAACGTTCCCAAGCGACTTTGACATTTTTTTGCCGTCCTTGGTCCACCATCCGTGTGCAAAAATATTTTTAGGAAGCGGCAGCTCGAGCGCCATGAGCATGGTCGACCAGTACACACTGTGCGTGGTCAGAATATCCTTTCCCACAAGATGGTGATCAGCAGGCCACCAGAACTGTTCCGGCGAGACGTTCCCGGTTGATGCAGGAACCGCAGGAGCGAGATACCGCGTTGCGGAATAATAGTTGATGAGCGCATCGAACCAGACATAGGTCACAAAATTCCGGTCAAACGGAAGTTCGATGCCCCAGGCAAGCCGGACTTTGGGCCGGGAGATACATAAATCGGACAGCTTCTGAGAACGCAAAAAACCAAGGACTTCATTCCGTCTGCTTTCCGGAAGAATAAAAGAAGGATTCTGTTCAATATGACGGATGAGCCGTTCCTGATATTTGCTCATTAAGAAAAAATAATTGTCCTCTTCAATCCGTTCCACCGGTCGTCCGCAATCTGGACATGCTCCATCCTTGATTTCTTTTTCAGTCCAGAACCGTTCATCCGGAGTGCAGTACCATCCCTCGTAAGTCCGCTTCTCGATCTCCCCCTTGTCGTATAATTTCTGAAGCAGCTCCTGGACAATTGCCTTGTGCTCAGGATGCGTGGTTCGCATGAAGGCGTCGTTCGTGATATCGAGTTTTTTCCAGAGGTCCTGAAAATTCCGGACCAGGAGATCCACATGCTCATGCGGAGTTCGTGACCGCTCCTGTGCCGCTTTCTCAACTTTCTGGCCGTGCTCGTCCGTTCCCGTAAGAAAGAAAACCGCATCTCCCCGCATTCGGTGATAGCGAGCGAGAGTATCCGCGGCAATCGTGGTATAGGCGTGCCCGATATGCGGAACATCATTGACATAATAAATGGGCGTTGTGATGTAAAAAGATTTTTTCTTCATGTATCCTGACCTGCGGGAGGCTGATCCTGTTGCTTGTGCATTTTTTTCTTTTTGCGCCAGAATCTCCGTCGTTTCTTTTTCCCTGATTTTTCCTTGGCCTGAGGCTGATTCCCTGTCTGCTGTCCTTGGGAAATGGGTTGCTGTTTTTCCGACGGTGCTGGTTCAGGCGTTTTTGCTGTTTCAGGAGGAGCGATTTTTTTATCCCGCTGCTCTATTCGGCGCTGATCCTGATGCTGGCGTTCCTGCTGCCGTTTTTCTTCTTCTATTATACGACGGCGTTCAAGCGACCGTTGCTCCTCCGTCAGCCTGTGATCCTCTTCTTTCCGGTCTTTTACCGCTGTTTCCTGCATGTCGACAATATCTTTTTTGATCGCGTCATACATTGTATATTCATACGAGAGACAGCACAGGAGCCGTCCGCAGACTCCGGATATTTTTGCAGGATTCAGAACCATTTCCTGTTTTTTAGCCATCCGGATGGAAACCGGCTCGAAATTCTTCAAAAACGCCGCGCAGCAGAGCTCTCTTCCGCAGGAACCGAAACCGCCGATTAATCGCGCCACATCTCGTACTCCAATCTGGCGCATTTCGATCCGGGTCTTGAGTTTGTGTACGAGATCTTTTACCAGTTCCCGGAAATCCACCCGGGTCTCGGAGAAGAAAAAGAAAATAGCTCGGGACGCATCGAATGAATACTCCACCCGGATCATTTTCATCGGCATATCGCGCTCCGAGATCATCTCCTGTGCAAGCAGGAACCCGGTACGCTCTTTTTCCCGGTTTCGTGCTTCCTGAGCAATGTCATCATCCGTTGCTTTGCGAAGAATTTTCTTCAGCACGTTCCGTTCTGAAGAAGAGGGTTCAGCATTCGGGGCTTCCTGGCCTGGTTCTATTTCGATTTCCAGCCCCTCGGACTTCTGAGTTTCTTCGGAAACCGCTTCCGGAGGCGCAGGGCATTTTTTTGTGCGCACGACATGGGCAAAACCGAGACTCTTTTCCGAGTTTACGATCACCGCGTCGCCGACGGCAACATCAATATCCGTCGCGTCAAAGTCATACACCTTCCAGTTTTCCCTGAAGCGAACGCCCGCTATTTTTATCATTTTTTCTGTCATGGGTTCGGTCATTTTTTTATTCTCTGCAGAGTTTCAAAAACAGATTTTCCGCGATCAGCTGGCCGTTAACACGGCGGTCAAGCAGTTTTCTACTCGAAAAAAAGAGTTCGAGATCAGCGAGAATCCTTTGAAGAAAAAAACCGGAATCCCTGCGATCATTTGTTTGACTCGAAACGAGGAGCGTTTTGTCCCGTGTCAGAAGAAACACCAGTGCGTCTCTCAACCGTTCAATCCCGATATCAAGCAGCCGTTCAAACCGTTCGCGGTCCTTGGCAAGCGATTCTGCCTTGGCAAGCGCCTCTGCAGGCCTGCAGCCGTGAAGTCCGGTCCAAAACCGGTCAAATTCCTCACGCTCTTTCCTTTCTTCTTCGCATTCCGTGGCAAGCGCCCGTCCCATGCTGCCTTGCACAAGCGCCGCAAGAAATTCTGCATCATCCTTCGACAAACCCTTTTTCTGCACAAGCGCTTGTGCAAGCACGCTCCGGGAGAGCGCACAAAAACGAATTTCCTGGCATCGCGACCGGATCGTCGAAAGCAGTTTCTGAGGTAATGCAGCAATCAGAATGATCAGCGAATCGCCGGACGGTTCCTCGAGCGTTTTCAAAAAAGCATTCGACGCAGCCTGATTCATGCTTTCAGCGCTATCAACAATCAGGATCTTTTTTCTTCCCTCAAACGGTTTGAGCGAAAGTTCAGACTGGATCTGCCGTATCTGATCGATCTTGATCTCATCTCCATCCGGCATTACTACATGGACGTCCGGATGTCCCTGGAGCATGATCTTCCGGCAGGACGGACACGTCCCGCAGCCACCCTGTTCATTTCCAGCCAGGCAGTTTATGGCTGCGGCAAGAGCCAGAGCCGTTGTTTTCTTCCCGATTCCTTCTTCACCGGAAAAAAGATAGGCATGGGCAAGCGAGTCGTTTTGCCATGCCCGCTTCAGGATGGCAAGCGGCCGTTCATGTCCCTCAATCCCTGTGAAAGAACACGTATGACGTTCCATAAAAAAATCCTACTAATGAAAGACCGGCAGCAGACTCGTGATCCGCCATGCTTTGATCCCTTTTTCTTCGGTATACACCCATTCCTGCGTATCCCGCAAGGTCTTCAATCTGGTTGAAGAAATAAAATAATAGTCGACTTCCATATCAATGCTCGCCCTTCGTTTTTCTTCGTCAAACCGGGTTGCGATCACCCGGCAATCCACGATCCGAACATTGTCACCTGCCTTTGCCCGGGCCATAAACTGGTCGCGAATGGATTCAGCGGCAAACATGCTGGTCGCGCCGAGTTCCCTCCAGCGGAACAAATTATTGTACTGGGTCAGGCTTTCGTCAAACTTCCCGCGAAGATCATACACATAATTGCTGCAACCGGCAATCATGATGCCTGCTATCAAGAGAAACAGTATTCGTTTCATCATCTCCTCCAAAAACTGATGAGCATTCGATTTATCTTCTACGCATGCGTGCCGTATGTATCGTTCACAATGGTCCGTATCGACGCCTGGATGGAATCCGGCGAGCATGAGGCATCCACGATCCGAATTCGGCCAGGCTCGAATGCAGCCAGTTGTAAATAGCCGTCCCGCACCCGCTGATGAAATTCCATCCGTTCGTTCTCGAACCGGGCTTCCTCAAGACCCTGCCGGGAATTTCTTCCGTGCGCCCGTTTCACACCAGCAGCCGCATCCATGTCCAAAAGAATCGTGAGATCCGGTCGCAATGCTCTGCATACCATCCGGTCAAGAGAGCGGATCATCTCAATATCCAGCCCTCGCCCGTATCCCTGATAGGCAAGGGTTGCATCCGAAAATCGGTCACACAGAACCATTCTTCCCGTTGCAAGCGCGGGAAGAATCACCTCATGTAAATGCTGGGCCCTGCTTGCAGCATAAAGAAGAAGTTCTGCCGTATGGTCAAGACCGGTATTCGACGGATCGAGCAGTATCTTTCGTATTGCATCCCCGATCGAAGTTCCTCCGGGTTCGCGGGTAACCACAACTTCTTTTCCCGTGGATCGGAGGTAATCGGCAAGAAAGGATATCTGAGTGGTTTTACCGGAGCCTTCGACACCCTCAAACGTGATGAATATTCCTTTCATGGACGGGAAAGCTCCAGAAAGGAGTCCCCATCAGTCTTGAGCGCAGGGTTTGAAGAAAACAGGACAACCTGTGTCTTTGTTCCCAGTGTCCGCAGAACCTGGGACGCTGCCTTCTGATGTGCGGCATCAAAACCGGAGAGAGAATCGTCGAGAAGAAACGGCATCCGCCGTTTTCCAGCGAGCGCTTCCACAAGCCCGGTTCTCAGGCAAAAATACACGAGGTCCCGGATGCCATGACTGAGATCATCCCTGTTCAAAGGAACGTTGTCGCTCGTATGAACAAGCAGAGGTTTCCCGTCACGTCCCAATTCGATCCTGATATATTTTCCGTTTGTCACAGCGGAAAGGTTTCTTTGAGCGGCAGCCACAACAGCAGGAGCAAGGGTCTCCAGTTCAATCTCGCCGACCCTGCTGGCAATCGTAAGCTCGGTCCGGAATCCGCCCTGCCGGGTTTCTTCAACAGGGATCACAACCTCGGTCGGCAAATCGTTTATTTCCTCTCCTCCGAAATCCCAGGGGGCGCTTCTCGCCTGTCCTTCGGCCTCGATCCGTTCCATATCCTGCCTGACACTATACGTATCAATATTGTCATGAGCAACTGCCTGTGCGGCTTTGGATAATTCCAGGGCTTCCTGTTGCAACTGATTATATTCTTCCTGGAGCATCTCAGGAGTTTTTCCCGAGAGCATGCGCTGATGCTGTTCAGCCAGATCTTCCTGCAAGGATATGAAATAGCGGTAGGTATCCGCTTTATCTTTGAGCTGTTTTACATCCGATGAACCAGTGGCCTTTATATAGGATTGAACGGTGGTACTTTCCTGTTCAAAACGTTTTTCCACTTCTTGCAGTTCTCGTTCAATGCTTTCTTTTTCGGCAGCAATAACTTTACGCTGCGTATTTTTTCTCGAGCTGTTGTACCAGGCAACCGTCATCAGTCCGAGGGAAAAAAGAATGCCAATCGGAAAAAAATGTGCCTGCTCTGCAGTAAGCATAAATCCGCCGACTATGATTGAGAGAACAAGCAGGGATGCGCCGGCAACAAAAAATTTATCCGTAAGCAGATTAATTGCAGGAATATCTCCGAGCTGAATTTTGAGCGCTCCCAGTTGTTTGTGTAATTCTTCTCGTTCCATCGATATCTGTCCCTGTACCCGTTCATACGTTTCTACAAGATCGGAAAGGTTCTCGGGAAGCGTTGCGCACGCGGAAAGCTCTTTCAGGGTCGATGTAATCTCATTCTTTTTTTTCTCCGTTTCGTCAATCGATGTCATTTTTTTCCGGAAATCATCAAGTGCAAGTTTGGCGGACTGGGCGCGATATTCCGCATCCGCTGCTTCTTCCGCCTTTCGAAGCATTTCCCGAAGTTCGGCCAGCCTTTCCTGATTCACCGCTGTTTTTTTCTTTTCCTGCCGAATGGCAGGCGTGGGCACCAAACGGGCAGACTCCCTGTTTTCTGAGTGATCCGTATAATGGTCCTTCCGTAAAACAAAAATTCTGCTGAAATCTTCCTCGGACAATCCCGTCGTAAGACCGGACATAAAATGCCCTGCATTGTCCCAATCCTTATGCAGAAGCGTGAATTCCTTGGTCTTCGCATTATACTGAGATACGTTCACCGCATGTTTTGAAAAATCTTCGATAATCCGGTAATACGAGCGGTCATCGGAGAGCATAAGGAGCGCTGCGCGAGAATTCTCAGGTGCTTTTCTGGATACAAAAGCTTTTTCACGGCCGGCATTGTCACGGGGAAACAACATGTGATGAATGGCCTCGATTGCGGTCGTTTTCCCGGATTCATTTCCGCCAACAATAAGATTAAATCCGCTCTGAAACCGCAGGCGTGAAAGTTCCCGAAACCCTCGAATTCCTTGCAGAACAAGCTCTACCAGGAACATAAAAAAACCACTCCCTTCTTGTATTTTGTTACTATAACGCAAGTACGCGGAACTTGCAACTGGGAAGTCAACGGCGGGAAGAAGTAGTGAGGAGGAAGGAAGTCTTTTTGATTTCATCCCTTCTGGAATAGCTGGCGGAAGAGCAATGCCTTTTTCATATAATCAGCATACCCCTGTTCAAAGGTTGTTTGAGAAGCGCTCATCGTTCTGATCTGAAAATATGCTGCTTGTTGATTTCCAAAAATCGCCTGTTCGCTGATCCGGAAATCACTGGCGCCTGAATGTGCATAATATCCAAACACCGGGCCAAACGGACTACAGCAAACAGCGGTTTCTTCATTCCGGGTATTCCCAGGAGCATCTTTATTTTGCATGTTAAAATCTTTCAACCTGGCCTGGTCCGGGATATTCTGAAAAAGTGATAAAAATTGCATGTCTTCAAAAGCAAAATATGCTGCTCGTGAATGCATGGGAAGCTTCTCAAGACAAGGAGCGATGTCGTTCCTGTTTATCCCTTGAGGAAGAGAATGAAAAATATGCAAGAAAGATGGTTCTTGCAAGCAGCCTCCGGCCATAGTTTTAAATTCATTGCAAGAAAGAACGGTAAAATCAGGACTCGCACCCATGCTTTCCAGTTTATTTGCTTCATCGTCTTGCACGGACTCCAGCCGTGAGACAAGAGCGTGAATCCTGTTTTCTGCTTCATCATAATAGTGTTCCCAGATATCCGGATCAGGCTTCCTGAATCCAAGCTCCTGCTCCCGCGCACCGGGATTCACAATCACCCACATTTTGTTTTCAACATGATCCATTGCGACAACCGCATCCACAAAAATAAATCGCGATTCGGACATTCTTAAAACCACTGATCCTGTTTCACGGCAGGTGTTCAAACCGGTTAAAAAAAATCCGACAGCGCCGCCTTGAAACGGAGGGCATCCAGGGATTAGTGCTGTACGATAGTTTGCAAGAATATCCTGCAGCTTCTTGAGCGGGTTTCGTTTCATGCTTGCCCGTTTTCCATATTTCCCTGTTGGTGTTGACGGCAGCTCCAGTTCCACGGAATCATTTCGCGATGTAAAAATGAGATAGGGGTCAGTGGTTATATAGGAATATCGTTTGTGCTGTGACGTATACTCATCAAAAAATGCGGCGTGGCCCGATCGTAATCGGTTAAATATTTTCAGGGAAGAGAGTGTACTAGTGGAAAGGGTGGCAGAAAGCGGAACAACAGTCCCTGCCCTTGCGGAATGAAGAAATTCTTTTTTAAGTGGTCGTATCATACTTTAGAGTACGAAATTGTAAATGCAATTCCCGGGCCGGTCAAGCTCTTTTTCAAATATAAATTTTCTGCAACTCTCATTAAAATATGCTATAGTTAAATTGAAGTTTGATTGATACGCGTTCTTTGAGAAGTGTTAATGAAATATATAAGGCGTTGCCGAACCATCACCAATACGTGTGAAGATGATAACCCGTTTTAAAGTGGATCAGGCACTGCGTTGATGGGATATCGGGCCGGCGAGTACAGTTGCCAGTTGAGCAGCTGGTTTCCCGGTTGCAACACAGATATACCATCAGAAACAGAAGAGCCGAATCCACTAAGGTGCGGCATCCCTGGAAAGTTTATGCAAGAAGCTTTCTTTCGGGTCTGTTCAGCAGAGCCGAAAAAGGCTTTTCCCGGGGTCCGCAGCTCAACGGAATATCAAACCGGTTCGAGGGCAGCGCCTTTTTATTTTCTTTTATTCCCACCGCACATATCTTTTTCTCGACAAACAATAAAAAATATTTTACATTCCTTAGTAGGAGGAAAGACCATGCCTCATACGATGGAAGTAAAGATCTATTATGAAGACACTGATTGTGGAAACGTTGTCTATTACGCCAATTACCTTCGGTATATGGAACGGGCAAGGACCGAGTACATGGCGGCACGGAATGCTTCTGTAAAAGAACTCGTGGATCAGGGAATCTTATTCATGATCAGCCGGGCTGAAGTCGATTACCTTTCATCAGCCAAATATGGCGATATACTCGTTATTGAGACCTGGGTTTCAGAACAGAGTGGCGCAAGGATCATTTTTGAACATAGTATGAAAGAGAAAACAACCGGAAGGCTTATCACCGAATGCAAGGCGGTGGCGGTGTGTGTGAATGCTTCCGGCAAACCAAGACGCATTCCTCCTGATGTCATGGAGAAGTTAAAATGATTTCTCAACCCGATACCATTTCAATTTATGGATCAGGAGTGGTATCTGTTTTTCAGCCGAAAAAAGGGCATCGGATGACTCTCGATAGCCTGCTGCTTGCCGACTTCTGCCGCATAAAAAAACAAGAGAACGTGCTCGAGCTCGGAACCGGAACAGGAATCATCTCGCTTCTTCTCGCTAAAAAATTCCCTCACATACAAATCACTGCAGTTGAAGTGCAGCCCGGCCTTGCCAATCTCTGTCGCAAAAATATTACCCAGAATAATCTCGATTCTCGAATCATACTTCTGGAACAGAATCTGACACGGAGAATGCTGCCTTCATCTTCATTTGATGTCATTGTTGCCAATCCTCCCTATGTACGAAAAGGAACGGGAAAACAAGGAACTAAAGACGAACGAATTTTCTCGCGGCATGACCATCTTGGTTCGCTCTCTTCCTGGCTCGGCCTCCAGACTGTTTTAAAAAATAAAGGAAGATATGTGCTCATTTTTCCTGCCAGCCGTTCTGCGGAATTAGTCTCAACACTGATTTCCAAAAAGCTAGAACCAAAGCGGATGAGGTTTATTCATTCACACGAGCAAAAACCAGCCAGTTGTGTCATGATTGAAGCAGTAAAAGCAGCAGGTATCGGTCTGCAGGTTCTCCCCCCCCTGATCGTGCATAAAAAAGATGGAACATATACGGAAGAGATGAAAAAGATCTATGCAATGGATAAAACGGCTAGAGTAGTCTTATAATAACCAATGCACACTCTGATAGTCATCCCCAAGTGTTTCTATTGGGGATACGGTTGAACACCAGATTCCCGATTAAACCTTCGGGAATGACGGTGTCCTTGCCCTTTTTGAGTCCGCTAAGGATCAGAAGTTAGCGTGAAAAATCTTTCAATATATACCATCGGCCACTCGACCCGACCGTTGGACGAGTTTATTTCTCTTCTGCATGTGCATGACATAACCCTTCTTGCAGATGTCAGGACCATTCCTCGCTCCCGCCATAATCCACAGTTCAATATTGAATCGTTGTCACAGGATCTTCCCAAACAAGGAATTGTGTACATACATTTTAAAGGATTGGGCGGACTTCGACATGCAAAAAAAGATTCCGTTAATACCGGCTGGAAGAATGCTGCATTCCGTGGTTATGCGGATTATATGCAGACAGAGGAATTTGAAAAAAACCTGGATGACCTTATAGCCCAGGCAAAAAAGCAAACCACAGCAATCATGTGCGCTGAAGCAGTTCCCTGGCGCTGCCATCGGTCGCTTATTGCCGATGCCTTGCTTGTTCGGAAGATTAAGGTAATTCACATCATGAGCAAGACAACAACGAAAGAACATGCTCTTACGGCGTGGGCTGAAGTAGAAGGAAGGAAGATTATATATCCTGCTCTTGAACCGGATACTGCGGATTGAACGGTAATTATTTTCTTAGTCTTTTATTTAAAAAATCCTTTTCAATTACCCGGCGCAAGATTTCGCGCACATCGGTATCATCTATCCTTTGAAGACATGTTTCGACCGCAGCCTGCTCTTCTCTGCTCAGTTCTCCTCCCATCTCCGGAGCTTCGGTTGCCACAGGCATGGGCATGATTTCACCTGGCTTCACTAATATCTGCTGTACGGTTTCTCTTCCAAGGCTCTCGTTTACCTTCCGGATAATTTCCGGTTTCAAGAGCGAAAGCTGCTGCATCCATGCGGGGCTGTCAACAATCAGGGTCAGTTTTCTTCCGCGGAGTGACAACGGCTGTGCATGCCGTGCAATACCCTCTCCCACGGTCTTTTGCCATTGATCAAAAATACGATACTCGTTCAAACGGCTTTCAAGCCCGCGGGCTTTCAACCAGACTCGAAGCGTCACCGAAAGCTTGTCAATCTTTTTTCCCATAGTGCACCTATCATAGCACAGCCAGAGTTTCTTTGACAATACCGGTTAACATTGGATATAATAAAGAAATTCGTTACTGTCTTCAGAAAGCTGAGGAAACCATGCCAGAATTAAGAAAAGATCCCATCACAGGCCGCTGGGTCATTATTTCATCGGAACGCGGCAAACGTCCGGCGGAATTTCAGGATTTGCGGGGCAAAAAACGTGGCGGATTCTGCCCGTTCGACGCGGGCAATGAACGAACGACGCCGAATGAGGTGCTTGCCTATCGAGACCATGGGCAGCCGAATGAAAGCGGCTGGCGGCTTCGGGTTGTGCCAAACAAATTTCCGGCACTCCAGATCGAAGGCAACCTGAATAAACAGGGAGAAGGCCTTTTCGACAAGATGAACGGAATCGGAGCACATGAAGTGATTATTGAGACCCCCGACCATAACGCCACACTTGCTTCGCTTCCGTTGTCGGCTATTGAAGACGTGCTTCGGGCGTATCAGGAACGTATGGATGACCTGAAACGTGACACCCGTTTTCAGTACACCCTGATCTTCAAGAATGAAGGACTCATGGCTGGCGCCACGCTGGAGCATACGCATTCCCAGATCATCGCATTGCCCGTGGTCCCCATCCAGGTGCAGGAAGAAATCGACGGAAGCAGGCATCACTATGATCAGAAAGAGCGGTGTATTTTCTGCGATATCATTCGGCAGGAACTCCAGACCGGTATCCGGGTTGTGCTCGAGTCGCAGCGTTTCATTGCTCTTTCTCCGTACGCTCCCCGGGCTCCATTTGAAACGTGGATTCTTCCGAAAAAGCATATTTCCTGCTATTCCTGTTCGTCCCGAGAGGATTATCAGGATCTTGCCGGGGTGCTTCAAAGCGTCCTCCGGAAGCTCGATCGGGCGCTTTCGAATCCGCCGTACAATTATGTGGTTCACACGTCGCCGTTCAAGGATGAGCGGAATGACTATTATCACTGGCATATTGAAATTATGCCGAAACTCACCAATGTCGCAGGGTTTGAATGGGGATCGGGATTCTATATTAATTCGACCCCGCCTGAAGACGCTGCCAAATTTCTGCGTGAAATACATTTATGAAAATCCTTTTTGCGGCATCGGAGGTATCCCCTTTTGCAAAAACAGGAGGGCTTGCGGACGTTGCAGGAAGCCTTCCTCCGGCCCTGGCCTCTCTCGGCCACGATATTCGTGTTGTCATGCCGCGCTACCGGCGGGTTGATTCTGACCGCTTTCAGCTCAAACCCGCAGGCACCTTTCAAGTGCCGCTGGGAGTCTGGACTGAGCGGTGTGATGTCTTCGAAAGTTCGATGAATCAGAATGTCCCTGTTCTATTCATCGGGAAGGACGTTTATTTTGACCGGCCCGAGCTGTATGGAACTTCCCGTGCAGATTATGCGGATAATGCGGAGCGATTTATCTTTTTTTCACGCGCTGTTCTTGAGTGCTGTCGGTTTTTTGATTTTCATCCTGATATTATTCATTGCAATGACTGGCAAGCCGGGCTTGTTCCCATTTTTTTGAATCGGATGTATCGTAACAATCCCGGACTGCAGAAAACCAAAACCGTGTTTACGATTCATAACATGGGTTACCAGGGTTTGTTTCCGAAAGAAGCAATGGCGCTTACCGGACTTGGATGGGATTTGTTCACTCCGGAAGGGCTTGAGTTTTGGGGCAATATGAATTTTTTGAAGGCAGGTATTATGTACGCCGACATGATAACAACGGTAAGCAAAACCTACAGCAGGGAAATTCAAACTCCGGAATATGGTTGCGGATTGGAAGGCGTTTTGAGAAACCGGTCGCATAAACTGCATGGCATCATGAATGGGATCGATTATCATGCCTGGGATCCTTCCTGCGATCCTGATATTCCGAAACACTTTGATTCCGCCGATCTCAACGGAAAAAATGATTGCCGTGCGGCATTAGAAAATCTTACCGGCCTTCCCAAATCTGACAAACCGATCATCGGGATGGTCACCCGGCTCGCAGATCAGAAAGGCCTGGACATTCTTGTTCAGGCGCTTCCGCGAATCATGAAACTTGATGCAACACTGATCATGCTGGGAACCGGTGATGAACTCTATCATACGATGCTTGCAGAAGCGGCACGAACCTATGCTCAGCGTCTGCAGGTGATACTGGAGTATAATGACGAGATTGCAAAAATGATTTACGCTGGATCCGATATGTTTCTCATGCCGTCGCGCTATGAGCCATGCGGGCTTGGGCAAATGATCGCACTGCGATATGGGAGCGTTCCAATAGTTCGCAAAACAGGGGGTCTTGCGGATACGATTGAAGAGTATGACCCTCAGACAAGGCAGGGAACCGGATTTCTGTTTGATGAATATTCTTCCGACGCTCTCATTGCCTGCATCAAACGTGCAATCACGCTGTATCATAACCATGCTGCATGGGAATCACTGCGCCAAAACGGAATGAACCGGGATTTTTCCTGGGAACGCTCGGCTCGGGAATACGAACAATTGTACCAAGGGACGATTGCCGCATGATTGTAGAATCGGGACAGTTCTTGCAGCGTGCAGGTGCAGCGCACAGGTGATTATATGGAACCTCCGAAAACAGAACTTGCCATCCTGAGCACTATCAGTAAGATATCAAATTCCGCAGGCAGTCTTTCGGAAAAACTGCAGCGGGTTGTTGAAGCAGTCGCACAGGGCATGGAAAAAGACGGCGCATCCGTGTTTCTGGTCGATCGATCTGAAAAAGCTCTGACCCTGGCAGCAGCATCCGGTTTAAATCAGGAAAGCATCGGCAGGCTGACGTTTCCGTTTGGCCAGGGCATTGCCGGCTGGGTTGCGGAACAGAAAGTGCCGCTTGCCCTTGAAAATCCCTATTCCGACTCACGCTTTCTGTATGTTCCTGAATCTGGCATAGAAAAATTCAAATCACTGATCGCTGCTCCCATTCTGGATGATGATCGATGCCTGGGGGTACTGTTTGTTCTTTCGGTTCCAGCCTGGAATGCAACATCATCAGAGATTACGCTCCTCACCACAACAGCCGGACAAATCGCTGGGGTCATTAAAAATGCCCGGCTCTTCGAAAGCATCCAGGAACGGTTGAATGAACTTTCAACCATGTATACCATCGGCATGGCACTCACGTCCACTCTGGACATTGAACATATTCTCTCATTCATCGCGCAAAGCAGCACGGAATCTTTGCATGCTCAGGGCTGCACCATCCGGCTCATGAACCTTCCCGAGATTCCGGAACACAAAACCTTTTCTTCCTTCAGCCTTATGGGAGATGCCCTTTTCACGCTGGATAGGGAATTCGGAAATGTCCTAGCCGAACGGGTCGCTCGAGAAAAACAGCCCGTGTTAATCGGCAATATTGAAGAGGATTCGGGAGTGCCTCGTCCTGATGCGAGCGAGATCATATCCGTCATAAGCGC
>Ga0265297_10005304_pt1 | contig 19792 bp, 21 predicted proteins | sample Munlanlwell13791_FD_192502 | JGI IMG/M metagenome (GOLD analysis project Ga0265297, IMG submission 192502) | Leachate microbial communities from a municipal landfill in Southern Ontario, Canada - Leachate well 137-91 | ecosystem: Engineered > Solid waste > Landfill > Unclassified | place...
GTCATGATCTGTTTTACAATGATCTCGTATGCTATGCCGATCCTTCGTGGACGACCGCATGGAAACGGACCGAAATCGCAAAAAGTCGAGTTAACCAGTTTTTGGATGATGGTCATCGGGATGATCGGTCTGACGTTGGCATTAACGGCAGCGGGTATTATGCAAATTCAAATGCAACGTCTTCCCGATGCAGCTCATGCAATGGGCTTTATGGAAACTCAAGCGGCTATTTCCAGTGTTTACACGGTTCGTTTAGCATTTGGTGTGATGGTATTCCTTGGTCTATTGACCTATTTCTACAGTTTCTTTGTTAAAGAAGAGAAAGTAAGCGCATAATGGATGAAAAAGTCGGTAAGTTTTGGGATCACTATGTCACCAAAAAAGCATCTCGTCTTTTTAAAGACGAAGAGGTTCTTTTCGAGAGCAAAGCCAAAGCGTTAAAAATCTTTTATCACCTCTTAGGAGGTGAACAAGCCAAAGAACTTCATATTACCGACAAGAGATCGATTCGCACGTCAAGAACACTGCTTGAAAAAATGTCAGGAACCGGTAAAACTTTTTTTCTTGCTTGGCAAGATGAAAAAGGGCTTTACCTACCTGCCACTTTGTCCTATTTTCCTTCGAAAGCACACAATGAGATGCACTATTATTGGTTAATCGCCATGTTGACAAAGGTGAATATTAAAAGTCAAAACATTGAGTATGAGAATACCATTGTGATTAATGATCTTATCAATAAATACGCCGGGTTTCATGAATTTTATACGTATGCGCAAAACTATTTACACAATCAGTATCCTGAATTATCTACGAATGAATTTTCACGCGAAGGCTCATCAGCGGATAATTATCCCAACCCTTTATGGATTTATCCCTCCTTGTCTTCCTCCAAGAAGCTCCTTGATACCGATGATGAAGAAGAAATCCTAAGACAAAATGACGAACAGCGCAAGAGTGAAACTTTGCAGATGAAGAAAAAAAGCGAACAGATTGATGATAAAAAAGAGACCGATGGATTGCTCCTCTTTTTGCCTGAATCGATTTTGAGCTTTATGGAACAAGTTCGGGTTGATCGGCAGGAAAATGACAGTTTTGATGAAGATGCCCTCTACAATGCAGAAGATTTAGACGAGATTACGCTGGGGCGCAAAGATGCCAATCTTCACGCACGAATCAAAATGGATTTGGATATATCTGCTAACAGTATTGTAGAATATCCGCTTGGAAAAGGTCATTTTATCGATGAATGGGATTATAAAAAAGAGAACTATCTCAAAAACTATGTGTGTATAAAACCTTTAATTTCTCTCAATACCGAGCCCATCGCATTGCCGAAACGGCTACAAAAAATGATGCGGCGGATCCAAAGCGAACTTGATCTGATGGAACTCGATCGGATCAAAAGAGATAATTTACCGTATGGCGATGAGATCAATATCGATACATGGATCGACTACAAAGGACATCAAAACCGCTCTAACCACCCCCAGCGATTTTTCCAAACGTTTGAACGAAAAACCAGAGATATGTCTACGCTGATTTTAGCGGATGTTTCCCTCTCCACAGAAGCAGGGATAACGCAAGAACTTCGTGTAATTGATATGATCCAAGATGCTCTGATGGTGTTTGCCGAATCCCTCCATCGGTTGCAAGACCGTTTTGCGATTTATACATTTTCATCGATCAAAAACACTAAAGTCAACTTTCATATCATCAAAAATTTCAAAGAAAAATACTCTGATGCGATTCGCGGCCGGATTCATGCCATTAAGCCGGGGTATTACACCAGGATGGGCGCAGGGATACGGGAAAGTGCAAAAATTTTAGAGAAACAGCAGAGTCAAAACAAACTCCTGCTGATCCTCAGTGACGGAAAACCCAATGATGTGGATCGCTATGATGGAAGGTACGGTATCGAAGATACTAAAAAAGCGATTGAAGAGGTGAAACAAAAAGGGATTATCCCCTTTTGCATCACGATCGACATCGATGCCAAAGAGTACCTTCCCTATCTGTTCGGGAGAAACTCGTATGCCGTTATCCGTGATGCCAAAAAACTTCCCAAAGTTTTACCCGAAGTTTATATGAATTTGACCAAATAGGAGAAATAACACTATGTCCAAAATGTACTACTTGCCCCAAGGCAACGAAGTTGAGCTTTTTAAGGCCGCCGCCGGAATGAATCTTCCCATTTTAATCAAAGGTCCAACAGGATGCGGTAAAACGCGGTTTATCGAGGCGATGGGCGAAGAGCTGGGGCGCGCGGTCTATACCGTAGTGTGTCATGATGATCTCAGTGCGGCGGATTTGGTAGGGCGCCATCTAATCGATGAGAATGGAACCTACTGGCAAGACGGACCTCTGACTAAGGCAGTGCGCAACGGAGGGATCTGCTATCTGGACGAGATCATAGAGGCCCGAAAAGATACGACCGTTATCTTGCACTCATTGGCAGATTACCGTCGCGTGCTGCCGATTGACCGAACGGGGGAGGTGATCGAGGCTCATCCGGATTTTATGCTCGTCGTATCCTATAATCCCGGATATCAAAATGTGTTAAAAGGGATGAAACCCAGTACGAAACAGCGGTTTATTTCACTCCGTTTTGACTATCCGAAAGCGGAAATAGAAACAAAAGTCATTTTGAAAGAGAGTGGTATTGATCACGAAATAGCGCAAAAACTGGTCGCCATAGCCGGTGAAATCCGTCAGCTGAGCGACAGCGACATCCAAGAAGCGGTATCGACACGATTGCTCATCTATGCCGCAAAATTGATTGCAAAAGGGTTTGACCCCTATCAAGCGTGTATCCACTCCATTGTAGAGTCTCTCAGCGATGAAGAGGATGTTTTGGAAGTACTTGAAAAATTGATCTCGCTGCATTTTAAAAAAAGTTTGCATGTCTAAAGCGCTAACCCTAAAGCGTTCCTATCCTCCCGGGGATTTTGCCATTTGGATCGTTATCTATATCGAATTGCTGACGTTTGGACTGTTCTTTGTCGGGTATGCCTTTTCACGAAGACTAGACGTTCAAATGTTTAATGACTCACAGCTTTTCCTAAATAAAACAGCAGGATTTATTGATACCCTCATTTTAATCACCAGCAGTTATTTTATTGTAAAAGCGATTCAACGTATTAAAAACTCGAACGAAAACGATATCCGTGTTTCCTCTGCGGTCGCCTCTAAATGGCTCTTAGCCACAATGGCCTTTGGGGGGATTTTTTTGGTTAATAAACTCTTGGAATTTTCCGAACTATTTGCCCAAGGTTTCAGCTTAAGTACCAATACGTTTTTTATGTTTTATCTTCTGCTCACCATGTTTCATTTTATGCATGTCCTTTTGGGAACCATCATTGTCTTTATGATTCGCCAAAAGACAAAACTTCATGGATACGCATCCACCGATTATTCAGGTATGGAAACGGGAGCAGTGTATTGGCATTTGGTCGATTTGCTGTGGATTGTCCTCTTTGCTCTCATTTATATCCTGCGATAAGTGCTTTGAAATGAAAAAAAACGTTGAAGTCATTTGGATAGTCCTGATAATACTCTCCATTTTTGCTTTTGTTTTGGGATATCTAAAACTTGTGAGTTCATCTCTTGTGACTGTTTTACTCGTCAGTACATTCCTAAAAGGACAATTGGTCATCGACTATTTTATGGGGCTAAAAGAGGTTGAATTTAAATATAGAATTATTCCAACACTTTGGCTCAGTGTTGTATTGCTCATGGTTGCTGCAGCCTATTATATACCGGTAGGAAAATTATAATTTGGTCTCTTTATTGTTGATAAGAGAAGCTAGTGTGGTCGTCGTCAACATAGTTTCAATAAGCTCTTTTGGTTGTGCCCACTGATCGTGCAGTGCACAGGGGTTGGACGCGTCGCATTTTTCAAATCCCAAAATACAGTGCTCCGATTCAAGCGGTTCTCCGATCGCTTCGAGAATATCGCATAAACGGATGGAATCGGCACTTTTGGAAAGAGTAAGTCCCCCTTCTCGTCCACGTGAAGCGCTGACCAATCCTTTTTTTACTAGTTCGGTCATCATCTTTGTGAGGTATTTATAGGGTAGGTTCAGTTTTTTATGCAGAACATTTACCGAATGGGACGTTTCTGCGTAGCGGTGCAGATACGATAACACTCGGATAGCGTATTCGGTAGTTTTCGAAAAGTGCATAGCTGATCCTTAAATCTGTAAAACACAATTTTATTAGATTTTACCTTATAATAGCACATTTGTCTACTTTGTGGTAGTATTATAGTGATTATTATTAAGCAGGTGTAATATGCAACGGATTCTTTTTTATTTAAGCTTGAGTATCACAATGCATGCAGCTGTATTGAGCGTTGAAGATGCCGTTGCGATGGCGTTAAAAAACCATCCTGACGCGTATGCCGCTTCGATGCGGTATGAGAGTGCCAAAGCCGATTCCCGGAGCGTTCAAGCATCACTGCATCCTCGTATCGATCTAAACGGAGAATATTTTCCGACAAAAACATTTGTAATGCCCGCAAACGGCGTTTTTTCGACACGCCAAAATGATGCGTTTCATGCCGATATCAGTGCATCGTATACATTATGGGATTTTGGACGGACGAGAGATCGCTACCGCGCGTCTCTGAGCAGTGAAGAGGAGTCCGGTGCCAATAAAGAGACGATTCAAAATGTTCTGATTGAGCAGGTATGGTTTCAGTATTACTCTTTGGGGTATATTGCTTCGGTGATTGATACCGCAGAAATATCGGTCCGTTTTTATCAGGCACAGCTTAATCAAGCGACAGGTATGCGTCAGGCGGGATTAAAAACGATAGCGGATGAATCACGTTTCAAAGCTTCATTAATGGAGGCTGAAGAGCGTCTTAGAGCTGCCCATGCCGCCTGGGATAAAACACAAAATGCCTTAGGACTTCTGATCGGAAGCGAGGAGAAGTTTACGGTTGATAACAATGATTTGAAAAAGCGCGCTTTAGAGATACCATCGATAGCACAGAGTGAAAACCTCCGTGCGGATATGAGTGTTTCTAACCCTCAGCTCACTGCGCTAAGAGCTAAGATAGAGCATTCTAAAGCCTTATATGATGCCCAAAATAAAGAAGGGTACGGAATGGTATCGATTGTAGGCTCTTACGGGTATGACAACTCTCTCTCGTCCTATGACAGTTCTCAACTCGGAATAAGAGGAACTATTCCCCTCTACGATGGTGGAAAATTATCGTCGGATGCGGAAAAAAGCAAAATTGCTTTGGATATTGCACATAAAGAGTATGAGAGCACCGAAAAAGCTCTTTGGCAAGAGTTGTACAGTTCTTATCGTGATTTCAACCGTGCCGATGAGACAATCGCCGCCAAAGCCGGCGTCATCAATGCAAACCAAAAGGCATTAGCCCTATCAGAAGGTCGGTATGCACAAGGTTTGGCAACCTATGTGGATGTTTTGGAATCGCAAAATGCGTTAGACAATGCCCGCAATGAATATGCGGAAGCAAATTTTCTGAAAATACAAGCTTGGGCGCACATACAGCGTTTATTGAATAAAGGGTGTGAAAATGATGTTTGCAAACATTAAGCCGGTACTGATCGGTATTGGTGCTGCGGTTATCCTCGGAGGTTTGGGCTATACCAAGGTATATCTTCCTAAAGTGACGTATGACTCGGTGTTACCGAAAGAGGGGAATCTGACCGAAAATGTCAACGGAGTGGGAACACTGGAAGCCAAAGAGGTTATTCTTCTCGCTCCCAAAAGTACCACAAAAATCGGAGCACTTTATGCCGACGAAGGGGATCGTGTCAAGAGAGGGGTGGTATTGGTCCGTATGGAACTCTCCGATTTGGCAGGAAATAAAATCGAAAGTGCGGCCCTTATCGATAAAAGCCGCGCGCAAATGGGTTCCCAAAAGGCACTTATCGATGATTTAACGGCCAAAAAAGAGTTGAACGATGCAACTTTGAAGCGTTATCGCACTCTGATAAAGGGAGGCTTTGTGACGCAGGCTGAGCTCGATGGTGCTGAGGCGCAAGCCCGCAGTGCCAATGCTCTCTTAGCGAGTGCACAGGAGAATTTGGCACAGTCGGTGCATGAGGTACAAAGGGCAGAGGGATCGTTAAGCGCACTCAATGCTAAAATCAATGATCTCTCCCTCTCTTCCCCAATCGACGGGATTGTGGTTTCTCGCGAAGCGGAAGTCGGAAGTACAGTGGGTGCAGGGATGGCCGTATTGCGAATCGCAAATCCTAAGACAGTGTGGATAAAAGCGTATATTGATGAGAGCCAAAGCGGGTTACTGCGGGTAGGGCAAAAGGGTTTTGTTACCCTTCGTTCGACAGATACGCGCAAATGGCCGGCGATTGTAAGCCGAATAGGTGTCGAGAGCGATCGAATAACGGAAGAGCGTGTTGTTTATCTCACACTGCAGGAGACCCTTGAACCGTTATATCTTGCCGAACAAGCCGAAGTGGAGATTATTATCGCCAATTATACTAATGCTCTGATTCTCCCCGCCGATGCCGTCGTCTACAATGAGGATAAAGCGGGCGTTTGGATGTCGGATAACGGCAAAGCGGTTTTCCATCCGGTGCAGGTTCTCGGACATAACAGTGATGGCGATGTGGCCATCTCCGGACTGGAGAAAGAAAGCCGTGTCATTGTGATCGGAAACCGCCCCCTCAAATCAGGAGACAAGGTTCGTCTATGATTAATCTGGCACAGCGTGATATTTCCCACTCTTTGGGAAAATTCATTACGACCGCATTAGGTGTAGGGATGCTGATCGGGGTTATGCTGATTATGCTCGGAGTCTATCGCGGAATGGTGCATGACGCGATGATCGTCCCCAATGATCTGAAGGCCGATTTGTGGGTTGTCCAAAAAGATACATTGGGACCATTTGCTGAAAGCTCCCGTCTGCATGAAGATCTTAAATACGCGTTGAGCGGATTTACAGGAGTTGAGAAGGTTTATCCACTCACATTTCAGAGTCTTCAGATCATTCAAAATAAAAAGCCGGTACGGGTATATGCACTGGGGTATGAATCACTAAGCGGTTTTACCCCTTTTAGCCTCGTCGAGGGGAAGGCAATATCGATTGCCCATCAGGAGATCATTGTTGATAGTAAAACCGGATTTAAACTCGGAGATTCTATCTCTTTGGGGCGCAATACCTATAGGGTTGTCGGTCTTACCAAAAAAGCAGTCTCCTCAGGAGGGGATCCGATGATTTATCTGGATCTCTCCGAAGCGCAGGAACTGCAGTTTCTGTTTAGCAATGAACAAATCCGCAATGATCGTTTTCGCGCTGGAGAATTATCCGCGACCGCTATGGTCAACACCTTTGTCTTAAAGGTTAAAAAGGGATTTGATCCTATAGCGGTTGCGCTAGAAATAAAGCGGTGGAAACATCAGGAAGTCTATACCCAAGAAGAACAGGCCGCGATTCTTACGACGAATTTGATTGAACGTTCTGCGAAGCAGATAGGGATGTTTACCGTTATTTTGCTCATCGTTTCCTCGGTTATTATCTCACTTATCATTTATACGATGACCATGGGGAAAATAAAAGAGATCGCTATTTTGAAACTGATCGGCGCTCCCAACAGTGTTATTACTAAAATGATTGGACAGCAGTCGCTGCTTCTGGGAGGGATCGCTTTTATCGGCGGAAATATTTTCGCCCATGCGAGTGCCGATATCTTTCCGAAGACAATTGTCCTTTTTTATTCGGATGCGGCAAAACTTTTTGTTATAGTTATCATCATCAGTATACTGGCTTCTCTTTCCGGAATACGTTCGGCACTGCATGTTGATCCAGCCAGTGCGATCGGGGGATAAATGAAACGCTCTATTATACGGTTGGAAGAGATTCATAAAACCTACGGAAGCGGAGAGAGCGCCGTTACAGCGATTAAAGAGGCCAATTTTGAGGTATATTCGGGTGAAACGGTCGCATTGCTCGGTCCCAGCGGTTCCGGGAAAACAACACTGATTACGATGATCGGATGCATTACGGAACCTACCGGCGGGAAGCTATTTTTGGATAATGAACTGATATATGATCAAAAATGGCAGATAAAGGATACTCGGCGGATACGTCGTGAAAATATCGGCTTTATTTTTCAATCCCACAATCTGATACCGTTTCTAAATGTCTTGGAAAATGTGACCTTGGTTCCGCAAATGAATAAAATTTCCAAAAACAAGGCCGATCAACACGCAAAAGAGCTCTTGGATTATTTAGGAGTAGGGGATAAACTAGAGAAAATGCCCTCACAGCTCTCGGGGGGACAGAGCCAGCGTGTGGCGATCGCACGTTCGTTGGCGAATAACCCCAAAATAATTTTAGCGGACGAGCCTACAGCAGCCTTGGACTCCGAACGGGCGCTGTCGGTTATGCAGCTACTGAAAAAACTCTCTATCGAGCAGGATGTCGCAATTATTGTCGTTACCCATGATGAACGGATGCTGCCGTTGTTTGACCGGATTTTACGTGTTGAAGACGGACGGGTTTACGAAGAGACAAAAGAGAGATGAAATAGTTTGAATAAAAATTCTATACATAATGTCAGAAAAAATCTACTAGAGCGTTTCACAAAGAGTGTAATTCCTGGAATAGGAGCCTTTTTTGGGCTCTCTTTTATCGGTTTAATTGCGCAATCGGTTCATCAGATGCTCATTATCGCCCCATTTGGGGCGACGGCTGTTCTCCTATTTAGTGCGCCGGAGAGCCAGTTTTCGAAGCCATGGAATGTTTTAACGAGCTACTTGATATCTGCAATCATCGGGTTTTTAATCTTGCGTTACAGTAACGGTCAATGGCTAGCAATCGGCGGGGGATTTGGGATGGTTATTATGCTGATGCATCTCTTCAAAGCGATCCATCCACCGGCCGGAGCAAATTTCTTGATCGTTACGCAGGGGCACATTACCTTATATTTAGTATGGCCGCTTTTTATCGGGTTAATAACGTTGATTATCATCGGGATAGGCATGCATAAAATACGAAAAAAAATAATAATCCGATAGAGGAAATGGAAGTTATTTTTTACCAAAAATAAGAGTTTTCCCGTACCGCGCGCCCCAGACAATAAATAAAAGAATCCACCCGCATGCTGCCGCATCAAATAGCCACGGATGAGAGCCTCCGAATGCAGTATCCACCGAGAGTACAAAGCGTGTGATAACAATCACCTGCGTCCACCAAAACAACGCTATAGCTACCTTGCCCGCATCCGGCGACTGGCCGGAATGCCCGAGAGTGACGCGTGTACCGAAACCGATCAGTATGGTAGTCAAAAATCCTAACGCCAATAGATGAATCTCTGCAAATAAAAAATTGACATTGTAGATCATCTCGATAATTTGGATAAATGAGCCGATAAAAAGTCCTATTGGAAGCCAGAAAAGGGCGAGATGAAGGATCCAAATGATCGCCGGTGAGTTAAACGGATGGAGTTTCCATCGCAAAAACTCGCGAAGAAGATAGAGGGATAGGAGAATTCCGATAATCGCTTCTCCTATCGTGAAGTCAATGAGCGCAAAGAACGTTTTAATGATGAATGCACCGAATACTATTTCGACAAAATATTTCGTTTTAGGCTCCTGCGAATGGCTGAAAAATGGGATCATACGCTGGGCGACGGAAAAGGTAAGAAATACAAAGAAAAAGTTAACGATGATTGGGGGAATCAGCGCAAACCAGCTTTGAAAATCCCATACTAGAGAGATACCGAATGCAATGATCCATAAAAGATGCGTTGCTAGCGTGATACTGTGGGCAATCAATATCCAGAAAGGGTCTTGTTTAGCGGGAGATTGACCGATTTTATATATCCAATAGAGTGCAAAAACTACCATGGAATGAGCGAATAAGACGGCAACCATAGCAAATAAAGTTAACCATTCCGAAAGAAGCGAACCTGCAAAAAAGAGTACAGCCCCAATTTGATAGAGCCAAACGATTCGGATATAGACCTCTTTGGGAATAACCATTGCGGTACAAAAACGGGGGAAAGTTGTAAATAAAAAGCCGTGAAAGAATTGAGCAAAGACCAGGAAAGCAAGAGAATAGAGATGAAACTGGTTTTCACTGAGACTGAGGGTGATAATGCCTTTATGCGAAAGAATAAACAGTACCATCGAAACGATGGCCCATAAGAGGCCAAATACAAAAAATGGCTGATGAGGCTGGGATAGAAAATAGTTTTGTTTTGGTGGCAATGGAGCCGCCCTAAAGGTAGACATTGTGAGTTCCTTGTAAAGTATATTGGAGTATATCAAGTTAGGAAATATGAGGTATTGACGAAGGTCAAGAAATAATCCCCTCTATTGAGGAGGGGAAGAGTATTTAAGAAACTTTTTTGTCTTCACAAAAATGGATTCGATCTTTATGCTCTTGCTTCTTACCGATGTTGAAACTTTCAACCGGACGATGGTAGCCCATAACCCGCGTATAAACAACGCATTTTGTCCGTTTAGCCGAATGTATAGTTATCAATGAATCATGTGTCATGTTATGTCCTTATATTTAATTAGTCCGTCTCTGGGATTCGTTCAAGCAGTATAGTGCTTTATCAGGGCTGACCTTAAGGAGGGTTTTTTAATCTATACTGCTCGAACCAACCCCTCACGAGGGGAAGAAATTATTTTGCGATATGCGCTGCCAATGCAGTGATTTGAGCATCATTTAGTGATGCCACTTGACCCTTCATAAGAGCTTTGGATGCTCCGCCGTAGCTTCCGTCTTTATACCCTTTAAGTGCGGCAGTGATTTGATCTTTCGTCATATCTTTGATGATTTTACTTTTACCAAGAGCTGCTTTTTCTCCTTGTGCCCCATGACAGACCGCACATTTTTTGAATAAATCAGTACCTTCATCTGCTACAGAAGTACTCCATAGTCCGAACACAACACTTACTGCAATTAACACTTTTTTCATTGTAAACTCCTACAAAAAGAATACGTCATTGTAAGACGTTTGAAAAATAAAGTCTTTGATATAGGTCAAGTTCGCAGTGTTACGTAATACTCAAGTAATGAATAATTTACATTGTATTCGGAAGAGGCTAGATTTCCAAGCGTCGGTACACCGTCACGAAAAAGTTGAACATAAAAAGGTCTCGTGTACCCTTCTTGTAAAAGTGCATCTGCCATCATGATGATTTGAGATTCATTCAGAAGATCGGGATGAAAGGTCGTTCGTACTTCGAACTCTATGTTGTATTTTTGAAGCAGATGAAAGCTTTCCCAAAAACGGTGTTCACTTCCACCACCACAAATATAGACCATTTCTGATGATGGAGCTTTGTAATCGAGGGCGACATAATCCAAAATAGATTCATCTAACAGTGCTTTAATAACATCAGGACGCATAGCGTTGGTATCGAGTTTGAGTTTGAATCCAAGTGATTTGATGGAACGGCAAAAAGGGAGCAGATTTTGATAAAGTGTAGCTTCTCCGCCGCTTAGGACGACGCCTTCTAGCAAGCCTTGCCGCTTAATTAAAAAAGAGAGAGCTGTCTCTTCATCAATCTGTGCAGTCCCTAGAACGATATCAGGATTGTAGCAATAGCTGCAGCGTAGGTTGCATCCTGAAAACCAGAAAATAGCTGCGGGGATATCGGGGAAATCAAGCAGCGTAAACGGTGTTAAATCATAAAGAGCTTTCATCTAGAACAGCTTTATACATCATGCGGATTCTCTTAATAAAATATCTGCATCGCATTTAGGGCAGTACTCATGATCGCCGTTGAGGTATCCGTGTACGGGACAGACTGAGAAAGTCGGAGTGACCGTAATATAGGGAAGACGGAAGTTGGTAATGACATTTTTAACCATGCGACGGCAGGCTTCGCCGGAACTAAGCCGCTCACTCATGTAGAGATGTAAAACCGTACCGCCTGTATAGCGGCATTGCAATTCATCTTGCAGAATAAGTGCTTCGAACGGATCGGAGGTGAGATCGACGGGAAGCTGAGAACTGTTCGTATAATAGATATTTTCCCCAATACCAGCTTGAAGGATATTGGGATAGCGTTTGATATCTTCTTTGGCAAAACGGTACGTTGTTCCCTCTGCTGGCGTTGCTTCGAGATTGTAGAGGTTGCCACTTTTTTCTTGAAATGTGCGCATTTTTTCGCGCATATGATCAAGGATTGTGAGGGCAAACTCTGTTCCCCATTGCGTTGCTATCGTTTCAGTGTCTCCTGTCATATTGCGAATCATCTCGTTCATTCCGTTGACGCCGATGGTAGAGAAGTGGTTATGAAACCCTTTCAAATAGCGTGCCGTATAGGGATAAAGTCCTCGATTAAACATATCTTGAACAAAAACCCGTTTTTTTTCAAGAGTGGAGTAAGCGATATCGATAAGTTTATCCAGTTCCTCTAAAAGTTGTGTGTGATCATCTTTATACAGATATCCCAGTCGAGCCATATTGATGGTAACAACACCGATACTTCCCGTCATCTCTGCACTCCCAAAAAGTCCGCCGCCGCGTTTGAGTAGTTCTCGTAAATCGAGTTGCAGTCTGCAGCACATACTACGAACATGTCCAGGTTTATAAGCATTGGGATTCTCTATAGGGTTTCCATTTCCATCACGAAGATATTGGCTGCCGATAAAGTTTTGAAAATAGCTGGAACCGATTTTTGCAGTATTTTCAAACAACACATCGGTATTAGGTCCATACCAATCAAAATCTTCAGTGATGTTGACCGTCGGAATAGGAAAAGTAAACGGTGCTCCGGTCGCATCACCTTCACTCATCACTTCATAAAATGCACGATTGATTTGATCCATTTCGGACTGGAAATCCGAATAGGTGAGATCGCTTAAATCTTTTTTATTCCGCTCGAACAGCTTATGTTGATGATGGGCGGTAAAGGGGAAATTATGAAATAGATGAATATCGTTGCAGGTTGGAAACTGCAAAGCCAGATCATCTGGAACCATCCAATCAAGAGTAATGTTGGTAAAAGGTGATTGACCCCATCTCGCAGGTACATTGAGGTTGTAAACAAACCCTCTGATCGCTTTTTTAATTTCAATAAATGAAAGTTCATCGGCAAAAACATATGGGGCTAAATAGGTATCAAAAGAACTAAATGCCTGTGCTCCAGCCCACTCTGATTGCAGAATTCCCAAAAAATTTGCCATTTGTCCTAGTGCTTCGCGAAAATGACGCGGGGGAGTGCTCTCAACACGTCCGCGTACGCCGTTAAAACCCTCATTCAGCAATGCTCTAAGGCTCCAACCGGCACAATATCCCGTTAAACAGTCAAGATCATGGATGTGGATATCACCGTTGCGGTGAGCCGCACCTTCGTGAGGAGCATATACTTTGTCAAGCCAAAAATTTGCGATTACTTTGCCTGCGAGGTTATTTACGAGTCCTGCATTGGAATAACCGGTATTTGCATTTGCATTGACACGCCAGTCGGATTTGTGAATATATTCTTCGACACTTTGGGTTGAATTGACATAAGTTGTATCGTTGCCCAACCCTAAAATATGTTCACGTTGCATTTTATGCAAAAAACGATAAGTAATAAAGGATTTCATTACTTCAAAATAGCCGGCATCATAAAGAGTGCGTTCGATAAGGTCTTGAATCGATTCCACATCTGTAATGGCATCATACAAAACATGAAATAATACTTCGGTGACGACTTTTTCATCTAAAGCAATAGAAACACTTTGAAATGCTTTGGCAATGGCATCTTCGATTTTAAAAGAATAAAATTCTTCTGTCGATCCATCCCGTTTAAGTACATATGTAATTGACTCCATGCGTATCTCCTTTTCATTAAAATAAGTGTTGCTTTTGATCAGAACATTCTAATTGATTCTTCAATGAATGTCTTTGACCTTTGTCAATTGTTGTCGGGTAAGAACTGGAATGAGTTCGCATCTCCCTCGACATTAATTACCTATTCTACAAACTTCAAAAACTTAATTTCTCTTTTAAAGGTATATGCACATAAAAAAATTATATTTATTTAATGAATTGTCAACTACAGTGTATTATTAGTTCGTGAAGGAGGGTTTATATGCGTAAAAAAATATTAATCAGCATTGTTACGGCATTGACTTTAACCATGAACGCTTGGGCAATTGAATATAGTTTAAAAGACAATATGCTCAAACTTAACAGTTATATGATACAGATGCAGGCCGCATTTATAGAAGGTAATAAAGACAAAGCTGTAAGAACAGCAAATGCCCTGAATGGAGAAGCTAAAATACTTTTTGGTGATGAAAATCTTATGGCGACTTTACTTCCAAAAGGTAAAGAAAATAAAGTCCGCATCGCGTTGATGTCATCTCGAACGATCGATGAAAATGTTGTAATAATCAATGCAAGTATGAATACTGGGCATTGGGAAACTGCACAAAATGCATATTTAGATATTCAAAAAACATGTATGCGCTGTCACACTCTTATACGCGACTGATAACGGCAGACTATTTCAGCCTGAACTCTTTACCAGTCAGAATGAAGCATTGTCTGTATTGCTGTTGGTGATTTATGGATATTTTGCTCAGACAAAGAGAGAAATAATCAGCGAGAGAACGAAATAAGAGTTGTCTGCTGCTCGCGCGATGGGAAAAGTGCTTGACCGACCAAAGAGAGCAAAGAATAAAACCTGTGTAGTTGATCCCAACAAAAATGAAATTGGAAAGTTGCTCAATCTCAGGGTAAGTCAAAGTAATGTTTTAAAAATTATCAATGCCAAATTGGATAAACCAATATTAATGACAGCATTGAAATATTATAAATTCTATTAAAAAGTAGCTTTTAAAGTGTCTATTTTAGGAGGTTTTATGGTTTTTCTGTGGTGATTATTTAGAAGAAATGACTTTTATGATTGTATGCCCCGAAGGGCATGAATTAGACTAGAATTTGTAATCGAGCTGAAGCCAGATTTTGCTGACGTCTTTGGTATAGTTTGCAACATCGCCACCTTGATAATAAGCGGCTTTTGCGAGTCCTGTAAGTCCTTTGATCCCAGGAATGGCATTCGTATATAGTATATCCCATTCGTTTCCTAAATCACTTTTTGTACTCATTGATTCATCAGTTTTAAAATCGTGGTAAATGACCATTGCCTTTCCGAAACCTGCTGCAGTATATCCCAGTGTTGCACTTGCATCACACAGTCCTCCCGTCGGAGTTGCAGCAAGGAATTTATCTGCCCAGCCGTTGAAAGCATGCAGCGTACCTAACGGTGCATAGAATGCTGTTTTACCGTCACCCGTAGTATGACCGCTCAAAAATTCGTATCCTGCACCGATTAGAACACCGTTGACATTGGCAAGAGCATCGAGATTGTAATAAGAGGCATCGGCTTTAACATCTTTATGTGCGCTATCTGTATCACGTGAAGCATCTCCTTGTGAAGCATACTCTGCGCGATAAGCGATTTTAGCGACTGATACAGGAATATTTCCGGTCAATGACATACCGATTGTATCACTTGCAGAAGAGATCATATAATCATATGCTGTAACTTTTAAGATATCACTGATTTTGTACGACCCGTTCAAAATGATGGAATTGGTATTGGCTGTAGCAGCATCACTGACAGGTGCGCGACCCCAGACATAAGCGCCGATTAGCGTCAAGTTATCGATTGTATTGTCACTGATAACTGCTGCATCAAAGCTTTGCATCATTTGCCGCCAGTCGACGGAACCTACGAAACGTTGATTATCAAGATTGATGACTTGTCGTCCTACTTTCGCCACTGTTTTACCCAGTTTATATTGTAGATATGCTTGCGAAATGCGGGTTTGATCGGGGTCTACAACCGTTTCATATCCTCTCATACCATTATTTGTACCATCGAAATAATGCTGTCCGCCTATCGCTTGAACGGTTGTTCCGTCCACTTTTCCACTTAAACCGTCAATTCCGAGTAAATTAGCTTCTATGCCGATGGTTGCACGAACCGTCATAGCGTTTGCATCTTTTTTAGTAGAATCTTGAACGTCAACATTCTCATATCGAGGACGAATCTCTCCGTTAAATTTCGCATCGCTGAATACGGTAAAAGCATCCGCACTCACTACATTTGGCAACAAGGTTAACACAGCTGCTGCTGACAACGTAATTTTCTTCATCTTCTTCTCCTAGGTTAAAACCGATCTTTGAGATCGCCGTTGTATTTGATATCTCTTTTGGTGGCATTTTCGTCATTCAGCCACTCAGGGAGATCATTGCCTACTAATTCCAATTTGTCACGTTCCTCGTTGAGTTCATCTTCGCTAAAAGCGAATGACATATCTGCTGAGATGACGTGTTCCATTTCTTGAATCTTGACGAGTTTGGGGATCTCTTCTTCAACCCCTTCACCCTCTATCGTGACGATAATACGTCCTTTTTCATCATGAAAATGGTAATCGCAAAAATCTGACGATTTTAAAATTTCGACTATTTCGTCTGTATGTTTCGGGTTAGTCTGAACCACGATGCTGGAAATGTTCACGGTAGTCTCCAATAATAAATTTTGTTTTCTTCACCCGCACCGATAAGGCGGTGTTCATCCAGAAAGATCAATGTATCCAAAATGACCTCTCCGCTTTGAAGGCGAGTGATTTTGGCTTTCGTAGTTGTATCAAAAACCTGTAATTCGTTTTCAGTTCCGTCAGTATAGACACCTCTTGTCGCTGAGGGGCTAAGGCCTACTGCGTATACAAAAAAATCGGTTTCGAGATAGTAGCTTCCCCCTGAACGATAGACACCGACGCGGCGATCTTGACCGGCAGAGAGGATGGTATTTTGTTTGTAATCGATTCGATTGATATTATCGACGTTGATACCGCGCAGGGTTTTTACCTTTGCACCGCTTTTAACGTTGAACATCATGATTTCGCCCCCCTCATCAGCAACCGCAACAAGCGATTTCGATGGACTTAGTACCATGTCTCTAAAGACGCCTCCACCCGCTTGAACTTGATAGATAAGGTTGTTTTTTGTAATATCTATCAAAACAATGGTATCACCTGAGAGGCCTAGGAGTAAATGATCTAGGTCAAGGAAACGGGCTTTTTTTATCAATAATCCGCGTCTGTTGTCAATGATTTTGAGCGCTTTCCCATCTCGAATCAAATAAACATTTCGAAAATCTCCGCCGCTTTCCGTGACCATTACGGTTGAACCCGCATAATGATCGACCGAATACACTTTCGGTGAAAATGATTTTCCCTCACTGTTTTTGATATCAGGAACACGAAGGACATCCAGCTTTTTAAAGGTTTTAGAATCAAATACATCGACCCCTTCGCCATCGGTAGCCGCGTAGATTTTTCCATTACTCACGACCATGTCACTGATAAGAGCATCGGTTTTGATCACGCTAGAGGGAAGAATGGCAGCATTAAGCAATACATTCAATCCAACCAATAAGGCTAAAACTTTCATGATATCACCTCAATTGCCGCATTGGGACATACCGCAACACAATAGCCGCACGCCGTACATTTTTCAGGGATGATAATAGGGTTGAACATCCCCTGAAACATAATGGCATCTTCCAAACACGGGTCTTTACAGGCAAAACAGATCGTATCGTGATGAGACATACAGGTCATTGATGAAATACGTGCCCGCCCTTGGATAAAACGATCCGGTTCGCTTAGAACCTTCGGAGTACATACTTCCATGCATTTTTGGCAATCGCTGCATCCGTTTACATTGAAATCCAGAAACGGTATTCCTTTTTCATCACGAGCGATAATCTTTTCTTCGCACGCGCTGACACACATCCCCTCGCAACTGCGGCATTCATTAAACGTTGCCGCTATAGACGCATATGGAGGACGGATCGGACCTCGGTTCTCTTTGAAAAGCGAACCTAATGCACCGAAAAAGCCGCGACGTGTTGAAGTAGACATCTTATAATCCGTTTCCGACTTTAACACCGATTTCAAGTTCATCCATCAAATACGATTTGTTTTTATGTTTTTGACCTTTGTTATCCGCGAAATCCGGTTTAAAATTACTCTCAACTCGTAATTTTCCTTGAGTTTGTGGAGCATGGCATTGAGTACAGTTGTATCGACCTTGCCAAAGTTGCCCGTGAAGATCTTTTTTGATGATCTGATCATTGCTTTCAGATTTAAAGTTGTCTTCTGCATCCGATTCAACCGCTGGGCGAAAATTGGTAAAATGGGTTTTCGGAATCGGTGTAGCACCCATATCTTTTGCAATATCAGGCATATGACATCCTAGACAAGCGTTGTTGTTTTTATCAATTTCACCCAAATCACTAATGTCATGGGGGATCATAGGTGGAGCATCAACATACGCACGTTCAATTTTTTTAGAGGTGCCGGGCGCTTCACTATGATAATTTGTTCCATCAGGTACAGCATTATCCTCCGTATATACTTCTGCTTTACGCATCCCCAAATCTTTTTCGTCTATACCGGCATTCGTATTGCCCGTGGCATAGACACCGCTGATTAAAATACATGCAGCCACGAGGCTACCGATGATTCGATTTGCTTTCATTCTTCATCCTTTGGTTGTTTTAACTGACTTCGAATTGAAAATCCGAGCGCGCCTTCTTTACAAACATCAACACATCTGCCGCAATTGGTGCATTCACCCATTAAGACACTTTCACTGCTTTTATTGATCATATGGAGTACCTCTTTTTCCGGGCACACCGTAATACAATCTCTGCAGTCGGTACATTTATTGGCATCGTGATGAACACGGATAAGGGAAAATTTGCCGATAAGCGCATACGATGCACCCAAGGGACAAATATAACCGCACCATCCGTTTTCGTGAACCAGCAGATCAAATAAAAATATGACTGCTAAAGCGCCGCCGCCCATACCCATACCGAATACGGCTCCGCGATGCGCCATCGAAACAGGGCTGATCAGCTCGAATGCCGCCACCCCCATCACCGCTGATAGAACTAAACTAAGACCTAAAATCCAATATCGAAGCGATCGGCTTATATAAAACCGTTTTTGGATTTCGGAGAATTTCATTTTACGACGCAGCCATGCGGCTGTATCGGTGATCATGTTAACCGGACACACCCAGCTGCAAAACGCCCGTCCGCCGATCACCCCGTAAAAGAAGGTGACAATCAAGGCTCCGAGGATGATATCCATCCCAAGTGTTGCACCGGTAACGGCGATTTGAACCACTGCGTAGGGATCCGCCAATGGGACTTTACCCATAAGTAACGAGGCGCTCAGGTCACCTCTGAGAATTTTCCATCCCCAAAGATTGGCACCGATATAGAGTGCTAATACTGTGATTTGTGTAATCCGTCTCATCAAGAGATAACGATAATGTTTCATCATAGCCCACTTTCGTCGTTGAGTGAATCAAGCGCACTTCTTTCACTCAATTTGGTTTTGGTGAACTCATGTTGGGTAACTTCGGGCTTAACATCTTCAAGCCGTTGTTCATCTTTTGGATCCCAACCTTTGATATAATGATTTCCCGCTTCTCCCATCGCTAACGCTCTTGGAAGGACGTAAATCGCCGCTTTTTTAGTGACACAGGCATGTTCGCACATGCCGCACCCCGTACAGACATCTGTATGGACAACGGGCTTAAGGAATGCGTGTTTTCCTGTCCGCTCATTTTTAGAAAATTCAATGGTAATGGCTTGTCCCATCAAAGGACAGGCCCGATAGCACGCGTCACATTGAATGCCCCACGTTGCTATACACGATTCCTCATCGATTACCGCCAATCCCATGCGGGCTTTATTGATATCGAGTTTGGCATGTTTTTGAATGTAGCTCGTAACCGATGACTCG
>Ga0265297_10005305_pt1 | contig 19791 bp, 17 predicted proteins | sample Munlanlwell13791_FD_192502 | JGI IMG/M metagenome (GOLD analysis project Ga0265297, IMG submission 192502) | Leachate microbial communities from a municipal landfill in Southern Ontario, Canada - Leachate well 137-91 | ecosystem: Engineered > Solid waste > Landfill > Unclassified | place...
GCTTGCATGCGTACTCGGGGTAAATGTGGATTTTTAGTATATGCCATATACATACATTTTACCCTACAAGGTGATGCCAAGCTATTGAACCATTACACCTTATTGACAATTAATTATTTCTATGATATGATATATAATCTAAAGATTGTTTCTTTGGTGTGGTTCATTCACAACTGGAAGCTAATCGATATATAGAAAGGATAGACTATGTCGGAACAGATAGATGCGATTAGGGCGGACATGAGGTCGGTTGCCCGGAGTGTTAATTTTTGGCTGAGGGTCTTTTTCCTGTTTTTGCTGGTCAGCACAGCGTCAGGAACGGCCTTGTTGTTTTTCAGACAATGGGTCCTTGGTGGCATGCTGCTTGTCCCGGCAATACTCTTCCTGCCGTTGCTTGTGTCTGGACTCATGATAGTCCAGCCCGAGGAACGGATAGTGATAGAGTTCTTGGGGCATCCGTATTGCATCAAGAAGTCCGGGCTAAGATGGGTTCTCCGCGGCCTTATGAAGAAGAGAATGAGAGTTTTTACGTGGGAACAGCCAATCAAGTTGTTCCCGGAAGGAGTCCACATCGACTTCAAGGGCGGCGGGAAAGCAGAATTGGTGGAACCGACCCTTTGGACAACGTTGATAGGCGCTGGGACTCTCCGCGAAGCTGAAAACGTTCTCAGAATGGTCTACAGCGTTGAAGACTGGGAAAAGGCGATGAGAGAGAACGTGGAAACAGCCTTGCGCACCCATCTCAATAATCTTACCGTGGATGAATGCTTGGAGGCTATTTTCTCTGCCGATAAAGCATCATGGTGGGAAGAGTTGGTTCCCAGGTTCCCTAACCTGGACGAAACGATTCAAGGTTACGGCAGGTGTCCGACGCGTCTCACTATCAGCGACTTCAACTGGGACTCCAGCGTGGTGGCGACGAGGCAGAAAGTCTTCGAGGAGGAAAGGTCTATAAGGATTGCGGAGCTAAGTGTAGCGGCCGCTAAGAACGAGGTTCTCCAAAAGGCTATGGAGTCAGGAGGTCTGCACGGGGAGATAACAAGGATATTGACAGGAGAGCCGTATAAGTACACCAAAAAAGCCGCGGAGAGAGTTGCCACAGAGCTTGTTACTTTCTTTAAGTCAGCCGACACGGGCCGCCTTATCGACGTAAGAAGCTCAGGCGCAGAAGGTGGGGGGATAACCTCGCTTCTCGCCAGCACTATGGCTGCTTTCTATACGGCAAAGCAGCAGTTTGACAAGTCCCAACCGCCTAGTCAGCAATGATATCGGCGCGGGCAAAACAAAAGAGGGTCTCTCGACCCTCTTCTTTTTTTTATCGTTATATATTCATCAGGGCTTGTTAACACCTTTATACGGTTTCTTTTTACCTCCTTTCCCTGTCGTGGGGATGTCTTTTTTCTTCTGGCCTCCTATTCCTGTTGTGGGAATTCCGGATGGAGGAGTTGTGGGGGTAGGAGGTGTGCCCATTCCTGCTGCTCCTGCGGGCGTTGTGCCTGGCGTGGCCGATGGAACAGCTCCTGTAGGTGCATCTTCTTTCTTTTTTTCTTCTCCAACAAGTTCAAACCTTCGATATCCTCTGTCTTTTACTCTGTTAGATTCTAACGCCCTGAATCCCATATCGCCGCCATATTCTTTTTCTTTTTCTTTCCTGTATTCTTCCCAAACTTCTTCGTATTCTCTTGTGTATTCTGTTATAACCTTGCCGGTCTTTTCATCAGTTCTTTTTATGGGAGATAATATCCTTTTGCGCTCAGCGTCTTTCATGCCTTTGAATTTAGATTTAGTTCTGACAAAATCAGAGAAGTCTTTATCTCCTGTTTCAAGAAAAGTTTTTTGCCCGTTTTTCACGCTGCGATTAAGCTGTAAAAGTCTGTCTTCTTCAAAGTTCGCCAAAACAGCGCCTAAAACATCCCTGTCTTCAATTTCTTCTGGTTCCCAATCATTAATATGCGCTCTGGCTTCGTTAACAGCCTTTGAAACAGCGGCTTTTCTACGACGGCTCTCTTCTGTTATGGGGTTACCGTTTTTATCTGTGAACCTTGCGTAGCTTCCTATGTTATAGGCAGCGGCTACTTTGGCAAGCCGCGGGTCTCTTCTGACAATAGTCCCTAACATTCCTGCGCTTTGAGCATTTTTTAGTATAGGGGCTATTATATTTTGGAATTTTTTGGTTGTTAATATTTCTTCATCAGACATCGGCTCTATTTTATTGGTTTCGCGATTTAGTTTTTTCCAACTTCCTATCTTTTTAGCTTCATTGAATAAATCCTGTGCGTCGTTTCCCTTTAATAATTTAACCAGCCGTCCCGTTGCTACGGTTCCGACGTCAGTTTTGGTTAATATTCTTGCAGCGGACGTTGCTCCCGATTCGTTTTTAGCTGCTTGCTCCGCTTTTTCTATGCTTGGCCTTAAGTTGCCAGCATCTCTAAGTCTATCAGGCATCACCCATTTCAGAAAGGGCGTTCTTGCGCCTGCTCTGGCTAGTTTGTCCGCTACGGCACCAATGGCTCTTTCTCCCCCTAGTCTTCTGTACGCCCCTCTGGTTGCAGCCCTTGTTACTCCTGCTGGAATTTTGGCTACCCCACGAGTTAATCGTTTGGCGGGCTCAATGCCATATTGCCTGCCCTTAGCCGATGCAAAGCTTATTACCGTTGCCGCGCCCATGGCTGAGGTTTTCAAGCCAAAGACCAGGCCGATGCCTAAGAATACGACTCCGGTCAAAAGGCCTAATGTTTGGATAAATCCTTCCGAGGCTATACTTGGCATGCTTCCTGCCGGGGGCTTAGAAGGTACGCTGATTATGAAAAACAGGGATAGATAAAGGAAAAACGCAAGGGTTACTCCTATGAAGCACCAATTAATAAACTGGCTCCACCACATTGACCACCACTTCTTGGTGACAGGGAGAATAAATGCCACAAAAGCAATCGGTGAAAGGATAACTAGCATCCATATAGCCATATATCTTAAGGCGAAGATAAGACTGAAGACAAGCATTATGAAGGTGAGCATGGCCATAAAGGGGATAAGAAAAAGCAGTTGTACTGCCTTGTCCCATGCCGCGGATTCTTTTGTCGATGTTTGCTCCACTCCGATTTGAACGTTGTCCAGATTTGCTTTCACTAAGTCTCCGAATCTGTCTGCGTGTATTCTTTCAACAAAGAAATTCATTAATATGTTGGAGGCGTCAACGATAATGCCGCAGATAACAGGAGTAAAGTTGACCAAAAGAGCTATTATAATAAAAGTCGGCAGAAGTTTTTGGGCCTGGTATTCTTTCAAGCGTAGAATAGTCGCCAAAGCTATGTATATTAAAACCAAAACCAGTATCATGTTAACTAGGCTTTGGGTTATGCTTAGCCCTGTTTTGATGATAGGGTTTGTCGTGGGGTTAGTGTAGGAGATGCCATTCAGAAAATCAGGGCTTAAGACCCAATTTAGCAGTTTGCCTGACATCTCCGCCGAGAAGGAAACGGCATAAGCAGCAAGCCATAAAATTCCATAAATAGCGTTGCCGAATATTTTTTCAGCTAAATCGTCTGTCCATGCTGCAAAAGAGATTTTAGGAATAATAAGTCCTGTTGTTGCGAAGAATAGTAAGAGCGAGTATTTTCGTAGTTTTTCCATAGGTTTTGTATTATTAAAATATTATACCACAAGGGAATAGATTATGAATAGTGGATTACTAATCAAGAATATTCCGGGCCAGGCTCATCCATTCTTGAACCGTTAAAGTCTCAGCCCTGCGTGTCGGTTCAATATTATTTTCAATAAGCCATTTGATGACTTTCTCTTTTTCTTCTTTCAGTCCCGAGCTTAAATTATTGGCCAGTTGTTTTCTCGGGGAGGAAAACCCCGCCTTGGCTATTTTAAAGAATATCTTTGCATTGTTTTGCATTAACGCGATGTTGCTTTTTGTCGCGATTCTTAAAACGGCGGCATCAACTTTCGGGTGAGGCAGGAAAGAGTTTCTGGAGATGAAGAACAATGTCTTCGGTTCGGCGTAAAGCTGAACGCTTAAGCTTAAAACAGTCATATCCGGCGGTTCCGCAGTAATTCTTTGGGCAACTTCTTTTTGCACCATCAAAATCATTTCTTCTGGAGGATTCTTTGCTTCCAGGAACTTCCTTATAACCGCCGAAGCGATATTGAAGGGAAGGTTTGCGATAACTTTGTATTCCTTGAGGCGCGGGTCATATCCCAGGATATCTCTATTTACGACCTCAACATTGCTATGGTCTTTCAATTCCTGCTTTAAGACCTTAAACAGATTGTCGTCTTTTTCTACGGCAATAACTTTCTTTGCTTTTTTGGACAGCTCTTTTGTCAAAATGCCCAGTCCCGGCCCTATTTCTAAAACAACATCGCTTTTTTTTATGTCTGCCTCTTTGATTATCTTGTTGAGGGCATTGCCGTCCGTTAAAAAGTTTTGCCCGAGGCTTTTTTTAGGCTTGATGCCGTATTTTTCAAATAAGTCCCTGATATTCATAAAATAATTGGTTAATAAATATTAACATTTTTTTAACCTTTTAACTATTGACCTTTATTCTTGAAGAGGCTATGATGAAAAATAGGTTGAAAATAACAAGGAGACTGAATTATTTCTATCCCTCAGCTGTTATCAGCTGCCAAAAAAAAAGCAACTAGAAATCCACTATTCTTTATAGTAATCGCATTGATTGCTTTTTCATTTTGTTTCTTGTGTTTCGGGCTAAACTCCTTCTCTTCGAAGGATTTTTCTTTTTTGACGGCTAGCGCAGTAAAGACCGAAGAGATGATTTTTGCCAAACCAGCCAGCAATTTTCTAAGAGAGTCTCCAAAGATTGCGCTTGTTGACGGAAACAGCGTAATCTGCGTTTCTCCTCCCTCTTCCGTTGATACGCAGGTCTTAGGCGCGGTTTACGGAAACGCAGAAGCGGAGCTGGATTTTGACGGAGGCAACAACGTGTCTGAATATGTGGTGCAGGAAGGAGATTCCATTTCTTCTATCGCCTCAAAATACAATATTTCCACTCAAACAATTCTTCTGGCAAATGAATTAACTTCAAAATCAACCATTTCTCCCGGAGACAAGCTGGTGATTCTTCCTGTTTCCGGAATCCTGTATCATGTTAAAAGCGGAGATACTTTAAGCGAAATCGCAAAAACCTATAAAGGCGATGTTTCTGAAATGATAAAGATAAACGAGCTTTCCAGCGAGAATGATATATTTGTAGGGGACATATTGATTATTCCCGGAGGAAAGATTCCTTCAAAGACAACGACAAGCTACGCCCAGGTCCCCATGGGCTCCTCCCAGTTTATTTGTCCTCACGCCAGCTGTTATATAAGCCAGGGATTGCATTGGTACAATGCGATTGATTTTGCAGGCAAATGCGGAGACCCCATTTATGCCGCAGCCGCAGGCGTTGTGCAAAAAGTTGAATACGGATGGAACGGAGGAGCAGGGAATTATGTCAGAATAGTGCATTCTCTTGCCGGCGGCGACGTCATAACAATGTACGGCCATTTGCAGACAATCTTAGTTGAGCCGGGGCAAAAGGTTTCCCAGGGTGAAGCCATTGCTTTGATGGGCGGCAAGCCCGGCATGCAAGGAGCCGGAATTTCAACCGGTTGCCATGTCCACTTTGACGTCAGAGGCGCCAAGAATCCGTTTGCCAAATAAAACAGATTGTCAGTCAGAGCATGAGGGGAGCTAACGCTCCTTTTTTAATTTGTTTTAAAGTGATAATATATAATAATGAGAAAAATCTTTTTGTTGGCTTTTCTTTTATTCTTTTTGTTGCCTGTTTTTTCTTTTGCCCAAGAGCCTGTTGACGCCTGTCCTCCTTGTTCAGAGCCTGGGGGGCTGGTTCCCTGCGGCAGGACTTGCGACGACCCTGCAACCGCGAAAAACGAATGTCTTCCCTGCACTCTCTGCGATTTCTTCGTGATGATTGACAGGTGGGTGGACAGAATGCTGGATTTCACAATGCCTTTGCTGATTATAATGATTGCAGGAGCTCTTTTGCTGACCGCTTACGCTAGGAGGGGCGCTCCCGAAACAGTCAACAAGGCGAAAAGAGCTTTGTTCGGGGTGAGCATAGGAATAGCGGTTATTCTTACCGCATGGGCGATAATAAACTCTGTGTTGATGTTTTTAGGGCTTGTGAACTGGTCCGGCACGGATGACTGGTGGAGTATAAATTGCGGAGAAGAGGAGGAAGCCGTCCCTCTGGCAGAGGCTTTCTGCGGAGACGGCGTTGTCCAGTGGCCAAACGGCAGAGGGCTGATAGAAAGATGCGACGGAGACGACCTTTCCTTCCAGACATGCGAGCTGCAAGGTTATAAAAGCGGTACCTTGAAATGCCTGGATGACTGTTCCAACTTTGATTACTCGGAATGCGAAGAGTTCCCTTCTCTTGTTTATGCCAAGCCCGGACTGCCTGAAGCTACGCCGTTGAATCCTATTCCTTTAGTTCCCGCGCCGACAGGAGAGCAAGTTCTGTCTTATAACTTCAGGTCCCGTTCCTATTGGGAGTATGACGCCTGCGGCAATACAGGGAGAACAAACCCTCATTATGTCTATAACGATTATCGGACATGGGTTTTCACCAACAATCAGGGCGTTGAAGTTATGAAGGTTTCGCCTTCAGAAAGATGCGGTTCGGATTTGGGTCATCACAACTGCGGAGAAAGAATCAAAGACATAGAATGCCTTAACGGCTATATATTGGTGCAACCTGACGATTTGGGAAGATGCGAAGACGGAAGAGTGGTTTTTATAAGGGTGTCTCCCACAAAAGCAACCTACAGGTGCTCTGACTATGACGGCCATAATGCTTCGTTCTGGAACTATATGTGCGTGCTTCCGAATTAATAACTAACACAACAAGAATGAAAAGAACAATCTTAACGCTCTTTATATCTTTATTGCTTTTTGCCCCTGTTTTGGCTTTTGCTCAGAGAATAGGATGCCCTCCTGCGGATGCTCTTGTTCCTTGCGGAGGCTCCACGTGCCCCTGCACTCTTTGCGACTTCTTCGTGATGATAGAAAGGATTATTACCTATCTGCTGACAACAATCGTTCCTGTTGTTGCTGTGCTGGTAGTTGTTATCGCTGGGGCGATGATGATATTTGCCTATTCAGGAGGTTCCGGGCCCGATATGGTCAGCCGGGCGAAGAAAATATTGACTTATGCTGTAATCGGCCTCTTGGTTGTTTATATGGCGTGGATTTTCGTCAACTTGTTTTTAACCAGTCTTGGCGTGGCCCAATGGACCGGCTTGAGGACGTGGTGGCAGATTGACTGCGATTTGTAGCAAAATTGACATTTGGGCGTTTTTCTGATAAATTATCTTTATGTGCAAGCCCCCATAGCTCAATTGGTAGAGCAGTTGCCTCTTAAGCAATTGGTTGTAGGTTCGAGTCCTGCTGGGGGCACCAAAGTGAGCAGAAAAAGAGGTGTGGAAGAAATGAATTTCCGTGCCACTCTCGTTTCGGAATTGGGCGTACGAATATCTTTAAAGATTTTAAAAAAAAGAATAAAGCCATTTTGGATTTTTGAGATAGAATTTTGCGAGGGAATCTGTTTTTATTTACCGCGGTAAAGATTGACGAATTAAAGTAAATATGCGATAATCACAAATAATGCTGAGCGTGGTGCTTGGTAGGTTCTGCCGTGGAATTCCGCGGTAATTTCGTACTTTGAAAATGGAGGCGTAGAATGAGTCGGAAAGCAGTTCTTGTCGGGAGGGATGCAGCCCCCTCTGGTTGTTTCAAGCAATTAGAGCCGATTCTGAGAGATTGCGGATTTGATCTGAGCCTCATCGTAGGCGGAGGAAAACCACTCGCAAAAACAATGGAAGAAATAGCGTTTTTGGCGTCTCATGCAAACATTCTTCTTCTTGGCATGTCTTCGTCGCTTAAACTCGCTCAACCCGAGATTGTCGCTGGTAATGCAGCAAGGAATGCCGGAGTGCCTTACGGTTTTTATGGGGACGTTCCGCGCTGTTGGGCGAGAGCGCGAAAAGGGGCTTGGTTTGAAGATCTTGCTTCTGACGCTGCCTTCTACTTCGGTGTGACGCAGGCGGATGCTGATGCGGCGCGAGAAGTTTTTCCGAAGGCACAACTCATCGGCACCGGTAATCCTCTTCGTGAGGAAGCGGCCTTTCCGAGCTTTACACGAGAGGAAGTCCGCGCGAAGCTCAATGTTGCATCAGAAGAAAAATTGGTATTGGCGCCCGGTGGTAAATTCGCTGCCGGAAATATGGTTTCATGGGCAGTTGTAATGGATGCGCTTTCGCTACTTGCTAGAGACGGCAAGCGTTTCCAGCTTCTCTTGACTACTCACCCAGGAGACAGAATTCCATACGCTACTGATGCTGCAACGCGGGAAGAGATGAATCTTTACGAGGAACTTGTTTCTTTCAGCCCGATTCCCACAAGAATCGTGGGCAAGGATGTTTTAATGACTTCCGACATAGTTCCGGGCGCCGACATCATTGTGGAGTTTGGAAGTTCTATTGGTATTGAGGGCGCATACCAAAATATCCCGGTTGTGAGCCTGGGTTTTGAGATTTTGTTCCATTATTTAGAACAGGAAAGAGGCACAAGAATTCTCGAGGCTGTTGACGATGGGCTTTCTGAACTTGTTGTGGCGGACGTCAGCAAACTCGCCGAAACGATTCAAAGTCTTCTTACGGCGGAAGGTTTTGCGCGAATGCGTGCATGTCAACAGTATCTTTGTCCGAAACCGATAGAGCGTGGCGCTGCACTTCGCATGATTGCGAATGCCGTTATGCAAATTGCGTAGAGTAAAAGTTGTTAGTCAAAAGAGTCTGTGGACACGGACTCCTTTTTTTCAAAATTGCCAAAAATTTTCATATCTGGTATTTTAATATTGGAACTCGCGCACCTAATTCCGAAACGAGAGCGGTGCGGAAATTCATTTCTTCCACACCTCTTTTTCTGTCCGTATCGCTCCGTTGGCTTTGGATTACAAAACGCCTTAGGCGTTTTGCTCAAAGAAAATTCGTGTATTTTCAAAGATGGGGCGCATAGAGGACTTGCCTTTCTTTATTATTTTTGTTATAGTTAAAAAATAAATATATGTTAAAGCAAGAAGAAAAAACAAAATTAATCGAACAGTATAAATTGCACGACATAGATACGGGCTCTCCTGAGGTGCAGGTCGTTTTGCTTACAGAGGAAATCAGCAGGCTGCTTGCCCATTTGAAGAAAAGCCCGAAAGACTTTCATTCGAAAAGAGGTCTTTTGAAGATGGTTTCCAAGAGAAGAAAGCTTATGCAATATCTGAAAAGAGAGGATGAAAAGAGATACGATAAATTGGCAAAAGGGCTGGGCCTCAAGAAATAAATAACAAGCAATTTGAATTGCTTTTATTAACTTATCCCGAATTTTTATGGTGATAAAACACATAGGTCAGCGGGTCGGAGTGCTCATAGATGTTCAGAATTTATACCATTCCGCGAAGAATTTATACAACGCCAGGGTTAATTTCGGAGAAATTCTGAAAACAGCGGTTGCCGGCAGAAGTCTGATAAGAGTATTCGCTTACGTTGTAAGCACAAAAACAGGCGAAGAAAAGCCCTTTTTTGAAGCATTAACCAATCTTGGCATAGAAACAAGAATAAGGGAGCTGCAGGAATTTTACGGAGGCGCAAAAAAGGCTGATTGGGATGTGGGCATAGTGATTGACGCCGTGAGAATAGCTCCAAGCATTGACAGCTTGGTTTTAGTTTCAGGAGACGGCGATTTTCTTTCCCTTGTTGATTATTTGAGAAATCAGGGCAAAAGAGTTGAAGTTATGGCTTTCGGAAAGTCAGCTTCGGGCAAATTGAAGGAAGACGCCGATGAATTTATTGATTTGTGCGATAACCCTAAGAAGTTTTTGTTAAAAAAATGAAATTCAGTTTAAAAATAGGAGATAAAAATTTAGAGGCGGACATAACGGATTTAACTGAGCAGGCGAACGGTTCAGTCCTTATGAGGTATGGAGATACGCTGGTATTAACAACCTGCTGCATGTCCAAAGAAGACCGGGAGAATCTCGGTTTTTTTCCTTTGACAGTTGAATATCAGGAGAAATATTATGCAGTAGGCAAAATCAAGGGAGCGCGTTATGTGAGAAGAGAGGGCAAGCCTTCCGATGAAGCGGTTCTTAATGCCAGGCTGATAGACAGGTCAATAAGGCCGTTATTCCCTAAGAACCTAAAAAGAGAGGTGCAGGTTATCTCAACCGTTTTGGCCTGGGACGAGGAAAACGATCCTGATGTGCTCGCCTTGCTTTCTTCGTCTATTGCTTTGTCTGTTTCTGATATCCCGTTCGCAGGCCCGATAGGTGCGGTCAGGGTTTCCAAAAAGGACGGCAGTTTCGCGCTCAACGCAAAATACGGCGAGGACAATGAGATGGACGTTGTTTTTGTGGGCACGGAAAGAAATAGCAAACTTTTGATTAATATGATTGAAGGAGGATTCAAGGAGGTTTCGGAAAAGGATATTTTGGAGTCTTTGGACTTTGCTGAAAAAGACATTGAAAAGCTGATTGACTGGCAAAAAGAGATTCAGGCAAAAGCAGGAAGAAAAAAGATAGAGATAAAGGAAGAGGATATGGCTGATTTTGCGGACAGGGCGAGGGATTTCTTGAAAAATGGCCTGGAAGACGCCTTTTTTGAAAAGGACAAGCAAAAAAGAGAAAATTCTCTTTATGAAATAAACAAAGGATTGATTGATTTTGTCAAAAAAGAATATAATGGAGAAGAAGGGAAAATAAGGGCTGCTTCAGAGATTTTTGACGAAGAATTGAACAGGCTGCTTCACGAAAACGCATTAAAGCACAATAAAAGGCCTGATGGCCGGGACTTGGACCAGATAAGGGATATCAGCTGCGAAGCAGGCATTATCCCCCGCGCCCATGGTTCAGGATTGTTCCGCAGGGGAATCACAAAATCTTTGTCTGTTTTGACGCTGGGAGCTCCCGGAGACAAGCAATTGATAGAGGGAATGGAAGTGGTGGACCAGAAAAGATTTATGCATCACTATAACTTCCTTCCTTATTCTTCAGGAGAGGTCAAGCCGTTGAGAGGCCCTGGCAGAAGAGAGATAGGGCATGGGATGCTCGCTGAAAAAGCTTTAAGGCCTTTGCTTCCCGATATTGAAAGCTTTCCCTACACTATCAGAATAGTGACGGAAATATTGTCTTCAAACGGTTCCACTTCAATGGCTTCTGTTTCCAGTTCTTCATTGGCCCTGCTTGATGCCGGGGTGCCGATTACAAGGCCTGCCACAGGTATTGCCATCGGTCTTGCTGTAAGCGATAATGGTAAAGAATGGAAAGTGTTGAGCGATATCCAGGGGCCGGAAGACCATTACGGAGACATGGATTTTAAAGTCGCGGGGACAAGAGAGGGTATCACAGCCATACAGATGGACGTGAAAATAGACGGCATCAACAAAGAAATAATAAAAGAAGCGCTGGACAGGGCGAAAAAAGCAAGAATGGAAATTCTGGATACAATGGAAAAAACAATAGCTGTCCCGAGGGAAAGTCTTTCCCCGTATGCTCCCAGAATACTTACTTTGCAGATTAATCCCGATAAAATCAGGGAAGTCATCGGTCCGGGAGGAAAGGTAATCAATGAGATTATAGCTGAAACGGGCGCTCAGATAGATATTGAAGATTCGGGAATTATTTTCATAACTTCAGAAAACGAAGAGTCGGCCAAAAGAGCTGAGTCTTGGATAAAAGATATAACAAGGGAGGTTATGGTCGGAGAAGTTTTTGAAGGCAAGGTTAAAAGGATAATGGGTTTTGGCGCTTTCGCCGAGATTCTGCCCGGCCAAGAGGGATTGATTCATATATCAAAACTTTCCCATAAAAGGGTTAACAGAGTGGAAGATGTTGTGAACATCGGAGACACGGTTTCCGTTAAAGTGATTTCCATTGACGAGCAAGGAAGGATTAATTTAGAGCTTATTAAAAAATAGCTGTGGAATGCGGGTTTTGTGTGCGTGCTCGCAGAATCCGCAATTTGGAGCTAATTTATGGAGGAGCCAAAAGTTCTAATTTCAAAAAAATCTATCAGAACAATGGGCAAGGATATGGTTCGTTTAAAGCGGGACGATGTTGATTTTGGCAAGGATGGGAAAGACGAAAGCAAGGCTCTGATTGAAGAAATGAGAAGGAGGGAAGAGGAAGAGGCAAGACTGAAAAAATTAAGAGCGCGCGGAGAAGAAGTTGTAAAAAATATCAACGGCGAAGAGGAAGAAACTTTGGCGGAAAAACCCGTTAAAGAGAGTTCTGTTGACGAGGAAAAGATTGCGGCTGAAGAAGCAAAGAAGGCGGAAAGGGCGCGTCTTGAAGGAATAAAACAAGTGCAAGATGCGCGCGCCGAAGAAATAAAACAGGCTAAAAGGCTGGCTGCCCTTCAGGAGGCCAGAAAATGGGCGGCAGAAGAAGAGGCTCGGAGGAAAAAAGAGCATGTTCCTCCTGTTGCTGAAAAGAAAGTTGAAAAGCCTGTTTTCGTTGAAACCGTGGCCGATAAAAAAGAAGAGCCGGTTAAGGCAGAGCCTCCTGCGGCGGAAGAAACAAGAGAGCTTCTTTTGGAGAACAGAAAGAAAAACAGGGAAGAAAAAGAAAAAATCAGGCAGAACCTCAGGGATTTTGAACAAAAAAAGGCTCCGCTGGAAGAAAAAAGGAGAGCGGTTTCAAAAGAAATAGAAGGCATTGAGCTGATCTTTGGCGGGATAGAAAGCCAGGAAAAGGAAATAGAAAAGAAATACGCCGAGATTGAAGGGATGGAAGCCGCTGCCAAATCTCCCGAAGAGAAAAAGAAGTTTGAAAAAAGCAGGTGGGGCATAGAGGAAAAAAGGCGGAAGCTGGAAAAGGACAGATGGCCGCTGGACGAAAAAATTGAACAGCTGGAGTCTGGCCTCCGTTTGATTGAAAAAGAGGAAAAAGAAATAGATTCGGAAGAAAAAGAGCTTATCTTGAAGAGAGACGAAATTGACAGGGAAAGCCAGGAGATTGATTTAAAACTGGAAAGAATAAGCCTTCTTGCTGAAATGGAGAAGAATGAAGAAATTAAAGCCTCTTTTGAAAGCAAAGTAAACGATTCGTTCAAAAGGCTGGAAGAAGCCAAAAACGGCTTGAATGTTGTTTTGGGTCAGGAAGAGGAAATAGAGGGGGAAAAAAAGCTGATTGAAGCGCAAGAAGGCGGGGCCGGAAGCTTGTCTGAAAGAAGAGAGGCTGAAAAAATAAGATGGCAGATGGAGGAAAAAAGAAGAAATATTGAATCGGAAAGATGGAAGCTTGAGGCGGAGAAGGACAAGCTGTCCCAAAACTTAAACTTTTTACAGAGCAAATTAAAAGAAGTTTTAAATAAAAAAGAGAATATGTCAAAGAGGTTAGACGAAATAAACAAGTCGTTAAGCGGCGAGCCTCTTGGGGAAGAGCAAAAAATTGAAGCCAGTCCTCTGCCTCAGGATAATTCCGGGCCTCAGTCGGAGCCTCAAACGGGACCTCCTCCTGCGCCGCAGACAGAGAAGTCTTCCGTAAAAGAAGTTGACCTTACGGAAAAAATATTGGAAAGCAAGCCTAAAGCGGAAGAAAAACTGGAAGGCAAGCCTGTGGAAGAAAAGCTGGAGATTATAGAAGATGAAAGGCGAGCGAAAATAGAGGAAGCGAGGAAGAGGATAGAAATTTTGAAAAAGGTGGCATTGGAGAAGAAGCAGAGGCAGGAACAAATGAGAAAAGCCGTTTTGTCGCCGGTTGCCAAGCAGAAGCTTGTTTCAAAACCGGTCAAGCCGGAATCAGGAGGGGAAGAGAAAAGAAAAGCGCTTTTGAAGCGTTTGAGCATGCCTATTTCAATGTATGACAAGCAGGATTATGATGAAAGAGAAGAAAGAAGGGCAGAAAAAAAAGAAACCAATATTCCGGATTCCCGGGAAATTATCAGGGTCGTGCCTAAAAAGCCGAGCTTCAGGGAGAAGTTGTGGGTCAGGTCTTTGATAGTTGCGGTAATATTGGTCATATTGGCCGGCATCCTTACTTTTTGGTATTGGTATTTTGTGATAAGGAGCTCCGGACCAGTTTATCCTCCTGGCTATGAGAGAGAAAGAGAGGGCATTCAGATACCTCCTTCCCTTTTCAGCGTCGGGGATACCACCATAATAACAATCACAGAGGATAAAGAGCTTAAAGACGCTATCAGCAAGGTCTTGGAAAAATCTTTGCCAGCCGGTCAGTTCAAGCGCATAGTCATTAAAAAAGAAGGAAAGATATTGGGAATAAAGGACATGTTTGATATTCTTTCCGTTTCTGTAAGCGAGAATTTTTATAATAATATATCAGACGAACCGACTATGTTTGTTTATTCCCAGGGCCAGGGAAATCGTTTCGGCTTTGTCACAAAAATATCCGGCGCTTCCAATGATTTGAACGTTGTCTTGAAATCAATGGAGCCCACGATGGAAACAGACTTTGAGAATTTGTTCGCCCTGATGGGCAAAGAGGGCAGGGCAACGGCTCCTTATTTCAAAGATGCGTCGGCGGTTGAGGGCTACGAAGGGGTCAATTTCAGGTTTAAGACTTTAAACCAGAACGATTTGGGAATTTGTTATTCCATATCAGATTTTTACTTCGTCTTTTCCAGCTCCTGGGAAAGCATGAGCAATCTTTTGGTGAATACAGAAAATTATTTGAGCACCAGGGTTTTAATCAGAGACTTGAAGGCCGGAGATTCGGGAGAGCATGTCCGGCTTTTGCAAAAATGGCTGGCCAAGGAGCTTGATATTTATGAAGGCGATTTGGCTTCGGGGACATTTGATGCCGCGACAAAAGACGCTGTTATAAGATTTCAGGAGAAATACAGGGTAGAAATATTAACGCCGCAGGGCCGCAGCCAGGGCACGGGGATAGCCGATTTGGCCACAAGAAAAAAACTAAACCAGCTTTATTCAGAGCTTTAACAAGTATGACAAAAAAAGACCTAAAAAAATTTGAAGAGAAGCTTAAAGAGCAGAAGAAAATACTGGAAGGCGAGCTTTCCAGGTTTGCGAACAAGGATACGAATCTTAAGGATGACTGGGATACCAGGTATCCGAAGGCGAACGGAGGAACAGGAGGCCAGGCTTTGGAAGATGCCGCCGACCAGGTTGAAGCTTACGCCAATCTGCTTCCCGTTGAGCACAGCATGGAGATTAGATTGAGAGACGTTAAAATCGCTCTGGAGAAAATTAAGAAAAACCAATACGGGAAATGTGAAAAGTGTGGCAAGGATATTGATGCAAAAAGGCTGAGCATATATCCCGAAGCCCGTTACTGCGTTAGTTGCGACAAATAGCCGGACTGTTAAAACAGCGGACTGATATGCCCGCTGTTTTTTTTTAATAGCTTATTTCCTGAATTGTATATTTTTCCTCGCGCGCTACCGGAGAATATATTCTGTCTCCGACCGTTTTTCCTAAGAGTATTTTTCCCAGCGGCGATTCGTTGCTTATCTTTCCTTTTGAAGGGTCTGTTTCAGCTGTGCCCACTATTTGCAATCTTTCCGTCTGGTTGTTGTTATTTTTCAGGACTACTTCGGCGCCAAGAGAAACAGTGTTCCGCACTTTCTCCGGAGGAGTTGATATTATCTTCGCATTTTCCAAAATTTCTTTTAGGTCTTCTATCTTTTTGTTTATTATCTCCAAATCCTGGAGAAAGAAAAGATAATCCGAGTTTATGGTGTCTGACTCAAACGAGGGAGGCACCCCGTTTCTTAGCTTGGCATATCTGCTCTTTTTGAACATAAAATATCTTTTTTTGACTTCTTTTAGCCCGTCATATGTGAGATAAAATGTTTTTTTGTTTCTTTCCATAATGTTAATGTTAGTAATAATTTTTTGCAGGCGCCTTTTTTATTGTAAACAAAGAAAATTAACATATTGTTAAAAATGCTTTATTGCAAAACAAAAGGACGGATATTTTGCTATCCGCCCTTTTGGTTTGATGCTTTAAAGGGAGTTTATCTTATACCCTTCTCCATGCATTGTTTTTATCAGTTTTCTGTCTTTTTCGTCTCCGAGCTTTTTTCTCAGTCTGCTTACGTAAACATCCACTATGTTGCTGAAAGAATCAAAATTAAAATCCCATACTTTGCTTGCGATGTCTTCCCTTTTGATTATTTGATTCGGATTGCGCATTAAGTATTCAAGCAGCCTGTATTCGGTGAGCGTAAGCTTTATTTCTTCTCCCTCCCTGTTTTTGACTGTTTTGGTGGAGGGGTTCAGCGTTATTCCGCTTAACGACAGCTTGCTTGGCAGAGAAACCTTCGGCCTGCGGTTTATCGCCCTTATTCTTGCTATCAGCTCATTGCGGCTGAATGGTTTGACTATATAGTCGTCAGCTCCGGCGTTGAGCAGGGAAACTTTGTCTTCTTCGCTGTCTTTTGCCGTAAGCACCAGGATTGGCGTTGAAACGCCTGCGCTTCTTACGTTCCTGCAGACTTCAAGCCCGTTTCTTTTGGGAAGCATCAGGTCCAGTATTACTAAGTCATAGTCATCATGATGCAGCTCTATTCTTCTCTGGGCGGTTTCTCCGTCTGAAACATGGTCTGTGACATACCCTTCTGATTTTAACGCTTTTTCCAGAATTACGGCCAGATTTTTTTGGTCTTCAACGATTAATATTTTCATAGTATTGTATTTTTAATAAGTTTTTAAAACCAATTATAGTTTTACACAGCATTCATTAAAAAATTATTAAAGAATTTAATATTTAACAATTTAACGTTCTTTTAATAACAGAAAAGCTATTATTGCTTTGCTATGAGCAAAAAAGAGCTAATTTCTTATGAAAGGCTGAAAAAGGACATGGAGGAGCTAAGGAGAATAAGGCCTGACGAGGAATGGGTTGCTTTAACAAAAGAAAGGATATTCAGCGAAATAATCGAGCCGGGAGCCCGTTCAGGAGAAAAAGGCGTTCTGGCCGTAGCGTTCAGCGCTGTTGCAGCCCTTGCCTACTTTGTAATCTTCTTCTGAAGTTTGAGCGCCTGGCAGGAGTCGAACCCGCAACCTCTGCGTCCGAAGCGCAGCGCTCTATCCAGTTGAGCTACAGGCGCGCTTTTTATACTTTAACACTTTTTCTTAAAAAAGCAAAGTTTGTTGAATTGAAAAAAAAGGCTCTTTGGGATAGGATAAAGATAGTGAATGCGCATGAAATACCAAAAAGCGTAAAGGACATTGTCAAAAAGCTGGAAAGCAAGAAATTCCAGGTCTTTTTGGTGGGCGGATGCGTCAGAGACTTGTTAAGGAGAATTGAACCGAAAGACTGGGATATTGCCACTTCGGCCAGCCCGGAACAAATCCAGAAGCTTTTTCCAAAGAGTTTCTGCAACAATGAGTTCGGCACGGTTAATGTGGAAGGAGTTGAGATTACGCCTTTCAGAATAGAAGAGAAATATACTGACAAGCGCCATCCTGACAGCGTGAAATGGGCCAAGACAATAGAAGAAGACCTTTCCCGCAGGGATTTCACTATCAATGCCATGGCTTTGAATATCAAAGACGATGAAATTGTCGATCCTTACAGCGGGCAGGAGGATATTAAAAAGAAGGTTATCCGCACGGTAGGAGAAGCGAAGGACAGGTTTTCAGAAGATGCTTTGCGCATGATGAGGGCTGTGAGGTTTGCGAGCCAGTTTAATTTTAAGATAGACTCTGCGACGGAAAAAGCTGTCAAAGAAAATGCTGCTTTGCTGGAAGCGATTTCCAAAGAAAGAATAAGGGATGAATTCCTGAAAATCATTATGACGGATAACGCGGTTTCAGGCATAGAGAAGCTGAAAGAGCTTGGCCTTCTTCATTACATTATTCCCGAGCTTGAAGAGAATATCGGAGTTTCCCAGAATAAGCATCATATTTATGACTGCTACAAACACGCTGTTTTGTCTTTGGGCTATGCTTCAAAGAAGAAGTTTAACATGCATGTGAGAATGGCTTCTCTTTTGCATGATATCGGCAAGCCGGCCACCAAGAGAGGCGAGGGAGACAGCGCCACTTTCTACAATCATGAAGTTGTCGGAGCGAAAATAGCGGCAAAGATTCTGGAAAGGCTTCGTTTTTCCAAGAAAGACATGGACAAGATTGTTAAGCTGGTGCGCTACCATCTGTTTTATTACAACGTTGGAGAGGTTTCAGAGTCGTCTGTGAGGCGCTTGCTCCGAAAGGTGGGCCGGGAGGACATAGAAGAGCTTTTGCAGTTAAGGCAGGCAGACAGAATTGGTTCCGGATGTCCTAAGGCAGAGCCTTACAAGCTTCGCCATTTGAGGTATGTTATAGAAAAGGTTTCCAAAGACCCTATTTCAGTGGTTATGCTTAAAGTTTCAGGAGACGACATAATGAATATTTTAAAAGAGAGGCCCGGGCCTAAAATAGGGTGGATACTTGATATTTTGCTCGGATATGTTTTAATAGACCCTAAAAAGAACAAGAGGGACTTCTTGGAGAAAGAAGTCAGGAAACTGGGAAAGCTTAAAAATGAAGAGCTTTTGGAAATCGCCCAAAAGGCAAAAAAAGAAAGAGACGAGGTTGTGACAAAAGAGGACAAGATGACCAAAGATAAATACTGGGTCACCTGACGGAGTGTGGTATAACGGCATTACGCTGGCTTCGGGAGTCAGTAATCTGGGTTCAATTCCCAGCACTCCGACATTTTGGGCCTGTAGTATAGTGGCAATACGCTGCATTCGCATTGCAGAGACGGCAGTTCGATTCTGCCCAGGTCCACCAATCCATTCATATCTATGAAAATAGGCATCATATTACAATCAAATAAGCCAGAACATATTTGGAACACCTTCCGTTTCGGTATAACCGCCCTAAAGGCCAATCACCAAGTAAAGGTTTTTTTGATGAGCGAGGGAGCAGAACTCGATACCGTTCCCGATACGGATAATTTTGATATTTCCAATAAGATTGCCGAATATAAAAATCTTAAAGGGGAGATTTATGCTTGCGGAACTTGCCTGAAAGTTCGTCAGAAGAAAGAATCAAAAGTTTGTCCTGTGTCCACAATGACAGATTTGCTTAAAATGGTTGAGGAGAGCGACAAGGTGTTGGTGTTCGGTTAAGTAGTGCTTGCCATTCCCGTGATTCTTCAATAATCAGGTTCCAACTTACACATACGAAGTTCACCAAAATTGACAAGCGTTTTAGAAGAAATATAATAAAAATATGGAAGAGGAAAAGAAAATAACAATAGATGATTTGGCGGCAATGGTGCAGAACGGCTTTAATGAAGTCGTTACTCGTTTGGATAGAATAGAAAATATTATATTGAAACAACACGCAGAGCAAATAGAATCTCTGGAAAGAAGAATCCGACGGCTTGAAGATGCTTTAGCTATAAAATAATATTTTATTTTTGGATAGGCACAAATATTTTTGTGTTTTTTTATTTACTTTTTTGCCTTAATTTGCAGAATCCATTATTGTCGGACAAAGAAGTCGGTAATTATATTGATGAATATGAGCCTTTTAGCCAGGACGGATATTTTGAAAGATATTTTTGTCAGATTTGGATTCTGTGGGATCTTATAAAGATGGAAATTGGGAAATAAAAAAATAGAATGATGGAGGGGTGCGCTAGCTTTATTGGCGCAAGAACTGTCATCTGAGGTCTGTTTTCTAATCAATAGCTTGTAATCACTTTGAGAGTTTCTAATGGCGTTCTCATCTTTAACGCCATATGTGGTCTTTTAGTATTATACCATAAAAGATATTCCGGAATTTCTTTTCTCCAAGAT
>Ga0265297_10005306_pt1 | contig 19788 bp, 17 predicted proteins | sample Munlanlwell13791_FD_192502 | JGI IMG/M metagenome (GOLD analysis project Ga0265297, IMG submission 192502) | Leachate microbial communities from a municipal landfill in Southern Ontario, Canada - Leachate well 137-91 | ecosystem: Engineered > Solid waste > Landfill > Unclassified | place...
CCATGAGCGACCTCTTGTAATGCTCGACGTACTTCGCGATCGTGTCCTCGGCTGAATACGCCACGGCGACAGGTTCACCAGGCTTCAGCTTCAAGGCCTTGCGCAACGAGTTCACTGCGCGGACCATCTCGCGAAGGTAGCCTTCCTCGCGCAGCTCGTCGGTCACCGTCGTATCAAGCGCCACGCCGTTCATCGATATCCATCCCTGCTCCTCCGGTACTTTCTTCGCGACAAGCACCTCTTTGACATTCATTTCGTCCTTCAGAATATCAAGAATCGCGCCATGAAACTCCTGCGTGACGACGAGCTGCGACAGCGGCTGCCGCACCTTCAACTTCGACTGCGCACGCAGGGCGTGGCCTGTCTCCACGACGGCCCGAGCGCGTGCCATGTTCGCAAGCAATTCCTCATGCAACGCTCCATGCGTCGGCCAGTTTTCAAGGTGTACTGACGTCTTGTTTCCAAGTTCGCGCCACAGCGCGTCGGCCAAAAACGGCGTGAACGGCGCGGACAGCTTCGCGTACCCGCGGAGCACGAAGCCAAGTGTCGCCGCCACTTCAGCATCGCTCTTGGCACGGTCGCGCGACCGCCGCACGTACCACGTCGACAGGTCGGTCACGAACGCCATGAGCTCGCGCCCGGCGTCGACGATGGCGTACCGTTCCAGCTTCTCGGTCACGCTCTTGATCGTCTGATCGAGCAGCGCCACGATCCACCGGTCCATGACGTCGTCGCTCTCCGGTCGTTGCTCCGGCGCCGCACCCTTCGCGTACAGCTTCCAGAACGAAAGCACGTTCCAGAGGATCATGAAGTTCTTCTTCACGACGTCGTTCAGCTGGTCCTCGTCGAAATTCTTCGGCTCGGACGGCTGGTTGATCGTGAACAGGTACATGCGTACGGCATCGGCGCCGTACTTGTCGAGCAACAGCATCGGGTCGATGTAGTTGCCGAGCGACTTCGACAGCTTCTTGCCGTTCTTGTCGCGGATGTGTCCGAGGACGACGCACGTCTCGTACGGCGGGCCTTTCTTGATGGCCTTTGCCTTTTGCAGGAATGTCGAGATCGCGAGCAGCGTGTAGAACCACCCGCGCGTCTGATCGATCGCCTCGCTGATGAACGCGGCCGGATACGCTTCGCCCTTGTCGATTTTTTCCCTGTTCTCGAACGGATAATGCCACTGCGCATAGGGCATGGAACCTGAATCGAACCATGCGTCAGCGACCTCGGGCACGCGCTTCATCGTCCCCTTTCCACATGCTTCACACTTCCATGAAACTGCATCAATGAACGGCTTGTGCGGGTCGAAGCTGCCATCCTCACGGAACAGTCCGGTCAGTACCCGAACATCGTGCGTGCTCCCCGTCTCCGGGAACCGGATGTCTGATGTGATCTGCGTTTCCGATTTCAACGACGTCGCCCAGAGCGCGAGGTAGATCGGATCGCCGTGCGACACCACGACGAACGTCTTCCCCTCGTTCGCTGCATCGAGCTCGAGTACGAACGACATGACGCGCGCACGAACATCCATCCACGTCTCCGCATCCGGTGCGACCTTCGTGTGGAACCTTGTCACATCCGGAAATTCACGGTGAATCTCGTCCCACGATTTCCCCTGCCACGGCTTCCCGACGTTCACCTCGTTGAGCCGGGCGTCGGTCGTCGGAGCAACTCCGCACTCATCCGCGATGATCTGCGCGGTCTGCCGTGCACGCTTGAAGGTGGACACATACAGCCCGTCAATACGTTCCTTCTTCAGTTTCAGGGCAACTGCCTTCGCCTGCTTCTCACCGACTGCCGTCAATGCAACACGATCGTCATCCGGATCAGTATTAACCATGATCGTCGGCTTCGTGTTTGTCGCTTCCCCATGCCGCACGAAGATGAACCGGTTCCGCGTCGGTAGCTTCTGCAGTAATTCCTCATAACTACCCAAGCACTCGGTCTCGCCGCACGAATCGCATGTCCAGATCGGCAGCGGCGTTCCCCAGTACCGCTCGCGGCTCACGGCCCAGTCCTTCACCTCGCGCAACCACTCGCCGAACCGGCCTTCCTTGATATGCTCAGGAACCCAATTAACTTTCCGATTATTCTGAATTAACTCATCCCTCAACCTTGACATCATGATGAACCATGACGTCTTCGCGTAGTATAATAGCGGCGACTTGCAGCGCCAGCAGAACGGATAGTCGTGCTCGAACATTTCTTCCGCGTACAGTTCGTTGTGGTCCTGCAGGTACTTCACGATGTCGTCCTCGACGGCCTTCGACTTCACGTACTTCCCTGCCCACGGCTTCACCAGCCCGTTAAACTTGCCGACCTCATCAACCGTGTGCTTTTTCGGCAGATCGAACTTCTTCCCAAGCTCGAAGTCGTCTTCTCCATACATGACGGCAGTATGCACGACTCCAGTACCATCCTCTGTTGTAACAAAGTCAGCCGGAACTACCGTGTATGCGTCTTTGTATTTCTCCCCTCCTCGGTGAGGAGGGGTGGCGCGGAGCGCCGGGGTGGTTGTCTCTTTCCGCAAATCAAGAAAATCAAACAGCGGTTTGTATTGCTTTCCCACAATATTCACACCGCGTACAATTCGCATTGATGGCTTAATTGGTGACGAACCTGGTTCGATTTTCTTTCCAGTGGTCCGTGATGCAATAACTGGACCGATTCGCGAATCCTCCAAAATGTAGCTCTCACCGTTCTCTAGAGTAACTTTTGAGTATACAAATTTCGGATTTACTGCAAGCGCAACGTTCCCCGGCAGGGTCCACGGTGTCGTGGTCCATCCGAGGATGAACGTACCCGGCTCGTCAACGAGCTCGAACTTCACGTACACCGACCGGTCCTTCACGCGCTCGTAGCCCTGCGCGACCTCGTGCGACGAGAGCGCCGTGCCGCAGCGCGTGCAAAACGGTACGACCTTGTAGTCCTGCTTTAAAAGATTTGCGTCCCGCGCCTGCTTGAAGATCCACCACAGCGTCTCGATGTAGTCGTTCGTGTAGGTCGCGTATGGGTGCTCCATGTCCAGCCAGAACCCGATGCGGTCCGTGATCTTCTCCCAGATCTCCTTGTACTTCCAGACGTTCTTCCGGCACTCCGCGTTGAACTTCTCGACGCCGTACGCCTCGATGTCCTTCTTGCCCGAGACCTTGATGGCTTTTTCCACTTCCAGTTCCACGGGCAAGCCCTGCGTATCCCAACCGGCCTTCCGGTCGACGCGGTAGCCCTGCATCGTCTTGAACCGCGGGATCAGGTCCTTGAACGCGCGTGTCTCGACGTGGCCGATATGCGGCATACCGTTCGCGGTCGGCGGTCCCTCGAAGAACACGAAATCGCCCTTCTGCGCTTCCTTCGCCAAGGTTTTTTTGAACACATCCTCGTCCTTCCACTTCTTCAGGACTTCCTTTTCCAGTTCGACGAAATTCGGTACGGCCATACGAAGTCTCCGCTGTTAGTTCGCAGCGGATTCAGATCGGTTCTGACCTTCACACTGCGATATATCAGATCGCAAATCCAGAATACCAAATATTCGCAAATCCCACAACCTAGGACAATCTATCAGGATTTCTCGTATTTAAAAAATTACTAGAGCATTCTTTCAAGAATGCTCTCATCTATCCAACAATACGGTTCATGCTCAAAACATTCGGGCAAATTATGTTTTCTTGAATTGAATCGAATGTACCGGACCACCCGTTCAAGATCGTCCGCACCGACGTGCCGCAGATAATACCGCCGCTGCCACACGTGTCCCTGCTGTTGCACACGGGAGAACGTCCCTTTAATGGAACGCATCAGGTCACCAACATCGGGCGATCTGGAAAGATCGCCCTCGGTGTGGTTTGTAGGTACCGAGCTGTCTAGTCCCCCATCCTCCCAGCGCATTCTTTCCAGAATGCGCTGGTCCACAACCAGCAGGTGTACATGATCGGGCAGGATCGCATACGCGAGCAGAACGAATTCCTTCATCGCGCACGCCATCTGGATCATCGTCGCTAACCGCTGCACCAACCAGATATCGCACAACAGCGGCCGACGGTCTTTTGTTACCGTTGTGATAAAATACGCAATTGGAAATCCAACAATCGGGCGCATGTCTGTCTCCTGCGCCACTAGATACTGTTAGGAACGGCTATTGCTTCTTCAACCCCTGCAGTACGTCGCGGTACACGGCGAGTGTTTCCCGCGCGACCGTGTCCCACGTGAACTGGCTCGCGCGCTTCTGACCCTCGCTGATGAGCCGTGCGCGGAGCTGCTTGTTGCCGACGACCTTCGCGATGGCCTGGCCGATGTCCTTGTACCGCGACGGGTTAACGAACACGGCGGCAGTACCGGCGACCTCGGGAAGTGACGACACCCGGCTCGTCACGACCGGCGCGCCGAGACTCATCGCCTCCAAGACCGGCAGACCGAATCCCTCATAGAGTGACGGGAACACGAACGCTGCCGCATGCTCGATGAGGTGGAGCTTATCCTGATGCGGCAGGTAGCCGAGATACCGGATCCGGCCGCTCTTCCCACTCTCCTTGATGGCCTTGATGACGTTGTGGTACTTCCAACCGGGAGCCCCGGCGAGGATGAGGTCGACCTTCTTCATCGAGGGAAGGTTTACAACCGACTGGAACCCCTTGATGAGGTTAAGCATGTTCTTCCGAGGCTCGAGCGTCCCGACGAAGCAGACATACGGACGGGCAAGCCCGTACCTTTCACGCACGTCGACAACGCTCTTGCCTGCGCGCTCCTTCAGAAATCCCTCGGGTATGACCGTGATGCGCTTCTCGGCAACGCGAAACAGCTGACGGACGTCGCGCTTGGTCGATTCGGACACGGCAATGACCCGCTTCGCGCGCCTGATGCTGCGCGGTACGACGAACTTCGTCGACAGGAGCTGCCGACCGGGGAACAGCTTCGGGTGCTTGTAGATAGCAAGGTCGTGCACGGTCACAACGGTCGGTCCGCGGTACGTGAGCGGTACCGAGGTCGCGGGCGCATGGTACAGGTCAAGCCGCTCGCGCATGAGCGCGCCGGTGATGAGGAGGTGCGAGTAGCCGACCGGCAGGAACCGGCGGTACTGCGAGAACGGGAAGAACTTGATCTTCACGTTCGCCTGCTCGAACTCCTGCGCCTTGTCACACGACATGCGCGAATCGAAGAACAGGACGTACTCGTTCTTCCTGTCCAGCCGCAAGAGCGTCTTCACGAGGTAGTACGTGTAGTGGCCGACGCCGGCCTGCTCGCCCTTGCCGGGATTCAGTATTGTCCGACAGTCTATTCCAATTCGCATAGTTTTGTTTCCAGTCCCTCTCCTGCCCGAGGAGAGGGGTGCCCGAAGGGCGGGGTGAGGTGGGAGGTGCGACAGTCAATTCCAATTCTCATAGTTACATCTTCTCGGGCGCAGAGACGCCCATTAATTTCAGCGTGGTCGCGAGGACGGTCTTCGTCGCCTCGACGAGGGCCAGCCGGCGTTCATCGACGGTGCCTTCGTCGATGACCCGCACCTTGCCGTAGAAGTCATGGAACGCGGTCGCGAGCTCGACGGCATAGAACGGAAGCTTCTGCACGTCGTAGGTCCGCGCGACTTCCTCGATGAGCGACGGAAGTCTCAATAATTGTTTGATGAGCCCCAATGCCGACGGCTCCGCTAAGGCTGCACCTTTTTTCCGCGGCAGTCCCTTCGTCTTCTTCATGATACTGCAAATCCGGGCGTGCGCATACTGGACGTAGTAGACCGGGTTCTTGTCGCTCTTCTCCTTTGCCAGATCAAGATCGAAATCCATGTGCGTGTTCGCGGCGTGCATCAGGAAAAAAAACCGCGCCGCGTCGATGCCGACCTCGTCGACCAGCTCGTCGATCACGATGACGTTGCCGGCGCGCTTCGACATCTTCACCTCGACGCCTTCCTTCATCAATCGCACGAACTGCACGATCACGATGTCGAGCTTGCCCGGGAACCCGAGCGCTGCGACCGCGGCCTGCAGGCGGCGCATGTACCCGTGGTGGTCCGCCCCCAGGAACAGGATCTCGCGGCCGACCTTCCGCTGCACGAACCGGTTGTACCGGAGCGCGATGTCGGAGAGGAAGTACGTCTTCTCGCCGTCGGACTTCACCAGCACGCGATCCTTATCGTCGCCGAACTGGGTCGTCCTGAACCACGTCGCGCCGTCCTGCTCGTAGGTTAGCCCCTTCTCAACGAGTAAGGCCAACACCTTATCATCGAGCTTCTGGTCGTAGAGCTCCGATTCCCTGAACCAGCGATGATACGTGATGCCAAGCTTCTTCCCGGCCATACGTTCGAGGTCCGTGATCATCATGTTCACGACGCGGCCCTGAATGCGCTTCTTCAGTTCGTTTGCGTTCGCGAGCTTGTACCGTTCGAGGTGGAGCTTCTTCGCGATGTCAGCAATGTACTCGCCCTGATAGAGATCGGACGGGAAATCGACGTTGATCCCCTGGAGCTGGAACGATCGCCGGATGACCGACTCAGCGAGCTTGCCGACCTGCACGCCGACGTCGTTCACGTAGTACTCACGGTGGACCTTGTACCCCGCGAACGCCATCACGTTCGCCGTGACGTCGCCGGAGAAACCGCCCCGGCCGTTCGCGAGCGTCATCGGTCCGGTCGGGTTCGCGGAAATGAACTCGAGCAGGACCTTCTCATCCTTGCCCACGTCGATACGACCGAAGTCCTTGCCTTCGCGCATGATGGTCGCGACTTGCCGCTGGAACCACGATGCCGAAACGTAGAAGTTCAGGAATCCCGGCGCTGCGATCTCGATCCGATCGATGCCAGGTACAGTACCAAGATGCTCCTTGAGCTTCGTCGCGATACGCATCGGGCTGTCCTTCACGACCGGCGCCAATTGCATCGCCACGTTCGTCGCATAATCGCCGTTCTTTCCGTCAGCCGGCACCTCGACCCGGACAGCAGGCGGCTGTAACCGGCACTCCTCGAACAGCGCAGCGGACGCGTCGATCAGCTTCTTCCGGAGTTGTTGCACCATAGTGGTCATAAGCCATGACAGTATAACGGATTTTAATGAATGACTGAAGCTGCCCTGCACATACCTTTATCACGCAAGCGAAAATCGTTTGAGGTTTTCCCTCCGAACGTCTACACTTCCCCTATGCCCCACCTCGCCGAGAACCGCCAGGCCTACCATGAGTACGAGATCCTCGAAAAGATCGAGGCAGGTCTCGTGCTGTCCGGCGGCGAGGTGAAATCCGCGAAAGCGGCGCAGATCAACCTGCGCGGCAGCTATGTCACCATCCGCGACGGCGCGGCATGGATCATCAACATGCACATCGCGCCCTACCAGCCGAAGAACCAGCCGAAGGGCTACAACCCGACGCGCTCGCGCAAACTGTTGCTCAACAAACAAGAGATCGACTCGCTCATCGGCAAGTCGAAGGCGCAGGGCCAGACCGTCATTCCCCTCTCCGTCTTCTCGAAGCGCGGCCTCGTGAAGGTCGAGCTCGCCCTCGTCCGCGGCAAGAAGTCACACGACAAGCGCGCATCGATCAAGAAGCGTGAAGCTGACCGTGAGATCGGCCGCGCGATGCGAAAAAAAATCTGAATGTTCCCAACTATTTCGCGAATGCGTGTTTGTTATTGCGGCTCGCCGAGAGCGTTAATGCGTTCGATCATGCTACTCAGCCGCGCGACCTTTCCTTTAAATACCTCGGCTAATTCCTTGTTCTTCATGAATGTGTCGCCTTCGTACAGATTTAAAGCGGACTTAAGCTTGCTATGCGCGACCACAAGATAATCGAGAACCGAGCTATCCTCACATTGTTGGGAACCCACGGTATATCGCCTGTGTTCGGTGAATCTTCCTTGTTTAGCGGCTTCGAGCAATTGCTGCATCTCTCTGTCGTCTTCCTCAACTAGCTCCTTTGACCATAGAGCGGGTCCCTTAGCCCCCAGCTCGATGTGGTAGTTCAAATACGCTACGACATCGTCAATAAGTCCTTGGAGTTCTCCTTCTCTGTTTTCGTTGCCTTCAAAATGTAGTGATCCCATATTGTTCATTAGTCAAGATAAATCAAGTCTAGCATCAAAGCGGTGACCGTCAATGCCTTGACAGTTCTTCGTATTTCATTCATACTCTCCCTCGCTGTACATTCACCCAGTGTGCACGTTTGAACTTCCGAATCCGTCGCGCCTCGAGAGTGAGGATCAGGGTGTCCGGCTTTGCCGGACGGGACCCTAGCCGAGCGGGTCGAGCGCGACACCTTGCAAGGGAAAGGGAGGAATCGGAAGGGAAAACCGTTCAGGTTTTCCCTCCGAACCACTGGGGGGATGTTCAGCAGTCGATACAGCCTGTACCTTCTATCATTGCACGGCGCAGCGCCAAGATCTGCGTAAAAATCCTGGAAACGATAAGTGCAAAGACACTTGCCAGCAAGCTTAGGAGCGCGTTCAGCGTTCCGCAGTTTGCCCCGTCGTTCGCCTAAACAGTGAACGGCCATCCGTCCGGTGATGCCGACGATCCGGATCCGGGTGCCATATCTATCGGCTGGACTGCGCGACGCTCCGACGCACGGTCGAGAACTTCGGAGCTAGTGACGGGTGTATCTGGTCCGCCTCCAAGCATCCGTTACGAACAACCCTGAGGTGGACGAACCGTGTGGACTGTGGTAGATTGTTGGTTGTAGACGCGGGCGCACGACCCGCCATCTCCACCAGACTTACCCATAATTCCGCGACCATCAGTACAAAATTCCTGCGCGTCAACGGGCTGATCCGGATTCCCGAGGTCACGCTCATCGACGAGACCGGCACATCGGTCGGCACCATACCTACGTCGGAAGCACTGCGCATGGCGCAGGAACGCGGCTTTGATCTCGTCGAGGTTGCCCCGCACGCACGACCACCCGTGTGCAAGCTTCTCGACTACGGCGCCTACCAGTACCGCATCGAAAAGCAGGAGCGGAAGGCCAAGGCGAACCAGAAGCGCGTCGAGATCAAGGGCATCCGCCTCACCTTCAAGATCGGCGAGCACGACCGGACGGTCCGCATCGAGACCGCGAAAAAGTTCCTCACGGAAGGACACAAGGTCAAGATCGAGATGATCCTCCGCGGCCGTGAGTTCGCCCACCAGGACCTCGCCCGCGAGAAGGTCCGCGAGTTCATCAAGGAACTCGGCGAAGGCGTCACGGTCGAACAGCCCTTGAGCAAACAGGGCAATAAACTCCTCTGCATCATCACCAACGTATCCACCAAACCAGCACTATGAAACTGAAGACCCACAAAGCGACCGCGAAACGGTTCCGCGTCACGAAGCGCGGCAAGATCCTGAAGCGCGCCGCAGGCCAGAGCCACTTCAACTCACGCGACCCAGGCAGGATCACGCTGCGCAAGCGCCGCGACCGGACCATAGCGAAGGTCGACACCCGCGCGCTGCGCCACCTGCTCCCCTACCAGCACATCACCCCGTCACAAGGTAAGGATTTCTAGCACCCGCCTCCCAACCTCGTAACCTCGTCACCTTCTTCCCTCATCACCTAATTCCCTTCCCCACATGCGCATCAAACGCGGTGTCATCCACAAGAAGCACGTCAAGCACGTCCTCAAGCACACGAAGGGCTACCGCTGGCGTCGGAAGACCTCCATCAAGCTCGCGAAGGTCGCCGTCACGCACGCCGGCTGGCACGCGTACCAGCACCGCCGCCTGAAGAAGCGCGACATGCGACGCCTCTGGCAGGTCCGCATCAACGCAGGCTCGCGGCAGAACGGCGTATCCTACTCGAAATTCATCCCGCTCCTCAAGGCGAAGAACATCAACCTGAACCGGAAGGTCATGAGCGAGCTCGCCGCCGACCACCCGAAGGTCTTCGCGGAGCTCGTGAAGTTCGCCCAGGCGAAGTAATACCACCACAAATTGAAGACCGGTCACTCCCTGTGGCCGGTCTTTTGTTGATGGCATCTTCGCGTAAGCGACGATACCAGACGAGCTGGTTGCCGTGTACTCCCTTACACGGCGACTGTAGATCCCCTCCGAAGCGCGATACGAGCGTTCATGACCCGCTCCCAGAGCTCCCAGGCGTAGCAGCGGAACCTCTTGTCGATCTCTGCACCGAAGATGTCGGGCTTCCGAAGCGGGAAGATATTGCACTCCGGCTTGAAGTGCAGCGTGACGATGACGAGGCTCCGGGGATCCGACTCCATGATCCGGTGCTCCGCGCGGATGGCGCTCTTCCCGGACTCCCAGACCTCGTCGAAAAGCAGCACGCGCTTGTTCCGAAGAAGGGCATCCTCCGGGAAGTACTCGATCGCCGGCGGTGGGGCGTCGACGACCGTCAGACCCGTCTCCTCGCGTTTGAGCTTGGCATACCGGAGCATGCCGTGCGGAACGGTCCGTTCGAGCAACGAGGCGCCATAGGTTCCGCCGTGCTTGATCGCGACCATCGTATCGAACGGTCCGAACTTCTGGATGTTGATGTCGAGCTGCAGTCCGACCTCCTGCGTCAGGAGTCCGGCCTCGACCCACGGTACGTACACCTCGTCAGGCTGCAGCAGGCTGCGGGGGTCGATCCCATCGACAGGTTTGAGTTCGAGCATACGGCCCTCCTCTGGTGTTCGGGGGTTTACGTCTTGTCGAGCGAGCGTTGTGTATTTTTGTGTCGATATCGAAGCCCCGACGACCTGCGCTATTACAAAAAGCGGCCGCAGTGCGGCCTTAGGTGATGGTTGGGAGTCTGCGCAGTTGTCGGGTGGGCTCCATAGGGAATTGTTATCACACCCTCCCCCGCCCCGCAAGGGCTTCGCCTGTGGATTACTGCCGCTTATGGGCGACGAGCGCCCCGAACAGTACGCCGAACGAGTCGAGCGTCGCGTCAATAATCGCGCCGTGACGGCCCGGTACGAACGTCTGGTGGTACTCGTCGCTCACAGCATAAAGTACACCGATCAAGACTCCGAGCCAAAGCGCCCTCGCTTTGGCGACACCGCTCGCAGCAAGCGCACGATATGCCAGCCAGCCCAGAATTGCATATTCTCCTGCGTGCGCGAACTTCCGTAGAACCAAGTCCCACATCGGCTGCAGGCCAGAGCTCAAATCAGGTATCGATGACAGCGTGAATATCAGCGCCATCCAGACGATGAGTGCGGTCCATGACGAGGTTTTTGAGCGAAGGAATTGCATGGCACCAGTGTACCACACAGATGCGGACGCTCAAGAAAACTCGACAAACTCAATCGGTTCTGTTAGAATCAGTCATGCTTTTTGAAACCGGGGGCCCATGGTGTAGCCCGGTTAACACGTCTCCCTGTCACGGAGAAGATCAGGGGTTCGAATCCCCTTGGGCCCGCCAGACTATCAATAGCTAACTTGAAACACATGTCCACTACGCCAACCAAGAAAGACCTCCTGAAGGAAACGATTGAGCACGTCGACATCACGAAGCTCAACGCGACACCGCTCGTCGAATCGTACAAGAAGATGTCGTTCTCGTCGCGCGACCTCGGCCGCGCCGCTGATATCTTCACGATGATGCTGAAAGATAAGGATTCGTCCGTCTGGCTCACGCTTGCGGGCTCGACGAGCGCCGCCGGCTGCATGCAGGCATACGTCGATATGGTGAAACTCGGCATGATCGACTGCATCGTCGCGACGGGTGCGAGCATCGTCGACATGGACTTCTTCGAGGCGCTCGGCTACAAACACTACAAGGGCACGTCGTTCATCGACGACGCCCTGCTCCGTTCGCTCTACATCGACCGCATCTACGACACGTTCATCGACGAGGAGGAGCTGCAGGAATGTGATAAGGCCGTGAAGAAGGTCGCCGACCAGCTCGAACCCCGGCCGTACTCGTCCCGCGAGTTCATCTGGGAGATGGGCAAATGGCTCACGACGAACTCGAAGAAGAAGGAATCGCTCATCCAGACCGCCTACGAGCACAACGTCCCGATCTTCTGCCCGGCGTTCACTGATTCGTCCGCCGGTTTCGGCCTCGTCATGCACCAGGTCGAACGGCCTGACAAGCACATGACCATCGACTCAGTCGCCGATTTCCGAGAGCTCACCGAGATCAAGCTGAAGAGCAAGGAATCCGGCCTCCTCATGGTCGGCGGCGGCGTGCCGAAGAACTTCGCGCAGGACACGGTCGTCTGCGCAGAGGTGCTCGGCCACGACGTGCCGGTCCACAAATACGCGATCCAGCTGACCGTCGCCGATGTACGCGATGGCGCCTGTTCCTCGTCCACGCTCAAGGAAGCGAGCTCGTGGGGCAAGGTGTCGACCGTGTACGAACAGATGGTCTACGCCGAGGCGACCATGTCGCTCCCGCTCATCGCCGCATACGCGTACGAGCAGGGCGCGCACAAGGGCCGCACGACACGTGAATTTGCGAAGCTGTACACGAAGTAGCTTGCTAACGCCCCAACGGTCGTAGCCTGCCCATTCATGGGCATTGATTGACAGTCGATCCATGCGCGGTCTGAAAAATATCCGGCTTCCTGCTTACGATTACCGCTCGAACGGGTATTATTTCGTTACCATCGTCACGAAACAAAGACAAAAAATACTGGAACAGCCGATTGAACGAATGATGCGTGATGCGATCGAAGCAATGCGGGGTGTCGCTATTGATACAATGGTGATCATGCCGGACCATATCCATCTCATTCTTGTCTTGAACGGATGTTCGCTGCCACTCGGCGAAATAATCCGTCGTATGAAAGCGACGATTTCGCATGCGATGCGACAACCACTATGGCAACCAAATTACTACGAACACGTGATACGTGATGAAGACGCTCTGAACCGCATACGGGAATACATCATCAATAATCCTGACCGCGAAATCTCCAAATTTGAACAATTCTATCATCAGGCAGGCCGATGAATCGGCGTTGCTACAACATCATGGTATTGCGTGGTATTATAAACGCATGAAATTTACCTCCACAGGCTCCCACGGTTTCCTCAACCTCCCCGACCACAACGACTACCGGAAATCGAAGGTTATCGTTGTGCCGTTCGGTCTGGAAAAATCCGTCACGTTCGAGTGCGGCACGGACAAAGGGCCGGACGCGATCATCGCGGCGAGCCACGAGGTCGAGCTCTACGACATGCTGTTCAAGTCCGAGCCGTACAAGAAGTACGGCGTTGCGACGCTCCCGAAGTTCCCGATCGCGCAGTCGCACCAGGCAGCCCTCACGCAACTACAAGGCATTACGACGGCGCTCCTCAAGGACGGGAAGTTCCCGGTCATCCTCGGCGGCGAGCATTCTCTGTCCGGCGGGTCCATACCTGGCGTGAAGAAGGCGTTCCCGAAGGGCATCAATGTCCTGCACTTCGATGCGCACTCCGACCTCCGGCCCGAATTCGAGGGCAACACGTTGAGCCACGGATCGGCCATGTACCTCGCGCTCCCCTACCTCCACCGCATCGTGCAGCTCGGCATCAGGAACACCTCGACCGAGGAACAGCCGGTCATCAAGAAGGCCATCGCGCAGAAGAAGCTCAAACTGTTCACGGGCGAGGACATCATGCGGCGTAAGAAACCGGCATTCCTGAAGGAAACTATTGCTTTCTTAAAGGACAAACCGGTCTACCTTACCTTCGACATCGACGCGTTCGACCTTAGCCTCACCGGCTCAAGCACGGGCACGCCAGAACCGGGCGGCCTCGGCTGGTACGAGACGCTCGACAGCCTCTGCGCTGCGACGCAGCATCTCAACACCATCGGCGCCGAGTTCGTCGAGCTGCTGCCGAAAAAAGGCCAGCACGCGCCGGACTTCATGGTCGCGAAGCTGATCTACTGGTTCCTGAACCTCCGGTTCGCGCGCTAGGGGCGACGTTTCGACACCGCGACCAGCTTGCGGAGCTTTTTTGCATCGCTTATCTTCAATTCAGCCTCACAGTACCGCCACCGCCAGTTGTCCTCACGGGTACCGGGCGTGTTCATGCGTGCGTCGCTTCCGAGGTTCAGGACATCCTGCAACGGGACGATCACCGAGTTCGCCCTGCTCGCATACGCGGCCTTGATCATCAACCGAGCGACGCTCTTCTCGCTTGCGCGGAGCATGTGCCGGACGCGCTTCCGCTCCAGCCGCGACGCTTGTTCTTCAAACCATCCGCGCGTGGTGTTGTTGTCGTGCGTGCCGGTGTACGCGACGCAGCGCCGGCTCCAGTTGGCGATCGCGTGGATGCTGCCGAGGTTGTCGAACCCGAACTGCGCGACGCGCACGCCCGGGAACTCCAGCTCGTTCCGCAGCGCGTTGACGTCGTTCGTGATCACGCCGAGATCTTCGGCGATGAACGACGCCCTCGGGTACCGGCGCTGTACGATCTTGAACAGCTCCCTGCCCGGGACCGCATGCCACGACCCGCGCCGGCTGCTCCGGCTCCCCGCCCGGACGCCCCACGTCGCGACGTACCCGCGGAAGTGGTCCAGCCGCACGACGTCGTACAGGTCGAACGATCTGCGGAACCGCTTGCGCCACCAGGTGAAGCCGTTCCCCGCCATGTGCTTCCAGTCGTACAGCGGATCGCCCCACACCTGTCCGCGGCTCGAGAAGTAGTCCGGCGGTACGCCTGCGACCAGCTTCGGCCGTCCCATCCGGTCGAGCAGGTATCCGTGGGGGTTCGACCAGGTATCGGCGCTATCCCGCGTCACGAAGATCGGCAGGTCGCCGATGATACGGATGCCTTTGGCATGGATGTACCGTTTCAGGCGGCGCCACTGCATGTCAAACTGCCACTGAACAAACTCATGGAACGAGATCTGATCGTGCAGTCTCTCACGCCATGTTGCCAGTGACTCCGGCTTACGCCGACGAAGGGAGTGTTGCCACCGTGTCCACGGCACCGATACGCCGAAATGCTCCTTCAACGCGGCGAATAGCACATAATCATGAAGCCAGTAGTGCTCGCGACGCACGAACGCGTTGAACTGCATCCGCTGCAACTTCGTGCCGTGCGCCTCGAAGTGCTCCCACGCCGCCGTCAGAATCGCGCGTTTCCTCCGTGCGACCTCGCGGTATCGGATCGGCTCGTCCTCGCTGCTCCACGGTTTCGGTTGTATCGGAAGGAACCCGTCCTCCACCAGAAGTTCCGGACTCACGAGCAGCCAGTTGCCGGCAAACGCCGATGACGAAGCGTACGGCGATCCCACAAGGTCCGGGATCACCAGCGGCAGTACCTGCCAGTACGCCTGCCGTGCGGCTGCGAGGAAGTCCACGAACCGATAGGCAGACGGACCGAAATCACCGATGCCGTAGGGTGACGGCAGCGAGGTCGGGTGCAGCAGGATGCCGGCGGTGCGGGTATGTTTTTTCATGATGGTTGCGGCGCCTGTGTGCGCATGCGCCCGACGGCATTGATGATGCCGAGCGCGACGACCTCGATGATGATCATGACGACACGGCTCACGACCGCGAGCAGGATCGCTTCCCCCGCTCCCATGAACGGCGCGAGCAGGAACGCGAGCACCGCTTCACGGACGCCGAGACCGCTCGGCGTGATGAAGCTCAAGTAGCCGACGAGCCAGCTCAACAGGAACACGCCTGCCAGCACGACGACGTCCGTCGGGTCGTACAGCGGCAACCCGAGCGCCTTGACCGTGCACACCTGGAATGCCGCGAACACGAGCCATGCGAGCGACATCCATACGAACGCCCGTCCGATGCCGGAGGTCGCAGGTATCCGGTCCTTCTTCCGTACCATGCGGTACACGAGCGCGACGAGCCACTGCGTGACCGTCCTGACGCCCACGAGCATGCACAGGAACGCCGCGAGCACCAGGAGCGCTCCCCGGCCTGTAAACAGGTAATCCGGGTAACCGATCAGCATGAGTGCGGAGAGTCCCGCCGCCGTTACGATGAGCGCGAGCGCCTCGAGCACCATGCTCGAGAATACGGCGACGCGCTCGGCGCCGAGCCGCGGTGCCATGGCGACCCGACCCACGACCGACCAGACGTTGCCCGGGATGTACCGGATGATCTCGCCGTTCATCCAGACCGTACCGACCGGCCAGTAGCCCGCGCGGACGCCCACGGATTCAAGCGCCCGCTGCCAGGCGACGATGCGGAAGAAGAAATACCCGATCCCGGGGATGGCTCCCACCGCGAGCCACGACCACGCGAGATGATCAAAACTGTCCCGCACGGTCGGCCAGTCATGCGCGAGCCGCTGCACCAAAAACACGATGATGACGACCGCGAGCGCCCACCGCAGCATGTCACGCAGGAGCGATCGGCTCTTCTTAACGGCTGGCGGCGTGTCCGTCGTCATGGTCGAGCGTCTCATGGACCGCTACCTGCCGTTCCCTGAACCGGCTGACGATCAGTTCGGCGAGCAGCCCCGTCATGATGAGCTGCAGGCCCGTGAGGATCAGGAGGACCGAGAAGATGAGGAGCGGCCGTTCGCCGATCGAATGGCCCTGGAGCTTCACGATGACCAGGTAGATCGCGCACAGGAAACCGACGAGGAAAGTCGTTCCGCCGATGCTGCCGAAAAGATAGAGCGGGCTGTTCTGGAACTTTCCGAGGAACGCGACGGTCATCAGGTCGAATATGCCCTTGAAGAACCGCTTCCATCCGTACTTCGATGCGCCGTACTTGCGCTCGTGGTGGACGACCGGCAGCTCGGCGACCGAAAAACCCCTGATGTGGGCGAGCACCGGGATCAGGCGATGCATGTCGCCGTAGAGGTCGATCGAACGCGCGACCTCGGCCCGCATCGCCTTCAGTCCGCAGTTGAGGTCATGGAGTTTCAGGCCGAACAGCAGGCGCGCGAACCCGTTGAAGACGCGGGACGGGAACGTTTTCGTCCAAGGGTCGTTCCGCTGCTGCTTCCAGCCAGTCACGAGATCGGCCTCATCGAGTTTACCGACGAGTGCCGGGATCTCCGACGGCTCGTCCTGCAGGTCGGCGTCGATCATGATGAAGATCTCGCCGCGGGCTGCTGCGAACCCCTCGGAGAGCGCCGCTGATTTCCCCTGGTTCTTCCTGAACTTGACGGCGCGGATGCGCTGGTCGCGTGCGTGCAGCTCCCTGACGATCGCGTAGGATCCGTCGGTACTGCCGTCGTCGATGAAGATGAGCTCAAAGGTTCCCATGGGCTCGAGCGTACGGACGAGCTTGTCATGCAGTTCGCGGATGCTCTGTTCCTCGTTCAGGAACGGGATGATGACTGAAAAACGTGGTTGCATGTGATTATTGGGCCATTACGGGTCTCTGGATCAGGGCGAAGTGGTCGCGTTCCAGTATAGCACTTCCCATGCTGCTGACCGAATCATACAGCGGCGAGTTGGCATCAGTGAGGATGAGGTCATGCGATACGGCATCGGCGTGCTTCAGCTCGTGGACGGTCAAGCCCGCAACACTTTTCAGATAGTAGTCCCCCGCAGGTTGCGTCACGAGGTTGATGCCGACGACGTCGACATCCTTCGCCTTCATCGACGAGAGCCGCGCTGCCATGTCCTTGAGCGGCGACGACGTCGGCAGGTGCTTGATATATGAATACTGCCAGCCGCCGGCGATCGCCAGCAGGTACACGATGGTCACCATGCCGACGATACGCGTCGGCTTGATGATCGTCTGCGTCTTCAGCAACAGCGTCACCCCAACGGCCAGTGCCGTGATCACTGCTGCCACGACGGTCCTTCCCGAAGCCGTATCTGCAAACGACGACGGGAGGTAGGCGTACGGCGTCAGCCGCCAGAGGAACCCCTCGTGCGCTAGCCCAAGCGGCAGGACGTACGCACCGGCGAAGAAGCTCGCAACTGTAGCCCAAACGAGCAGCCGGTCCTTTTCCTGGTGCAGGAACTCGCTGCACCCCCGCCCAAGCATCATCACGAGCGGTACGTACAGCGGCAGTAGGTACCAGTCGAACTTCGTCTTGACGAGCGAGAACAGCACGAACACGACAGCAAACCAGATGAGGAGCAGCCGATCGAGCGCGTCGCGCTTCATGAGCCACCGGCGGCTTGATTGCAGAAGCGCGAGCGGGATGAACACGCCGAACGGGAACATGCGCTTGAACATGACCTCGGCATACCAGAACACCGATACGTCGTTTTTGTACAGTACCTCGGTCGCACGGTCGAGGACATGGAACCCGAAGTAGCCGTCCCAGAAGGCTCTACCGTTTTTGATCAGCTCGAAGACATGCCATGGCGCGGCGACTGCGGCGGCGATCCCCGCTGCGGCTGCGACGGTCTTGATGCCGTAGTGCGACCACCGCTTCGCGAGCGTGGTATCGAAGCCCATGATGATGACCGGGATCACACCGGCAAACGACTTCGTCATGACCGCGAGCCCCACGAGCCCGCCGAACACATACAGCCACCGCGGCGACCGTATGCTCTTCCAGTATGCGAACATCGCGGCGGTCAGGAACAGCATGAGCAGCCCGTCAGTCTCCCCGGTCCGGAACGCGTGGTACAGGACGAACCGACCGGTCACGAACAGCGCACCCGTGAGGAACGAGAGGCGCAGACTGTTGCTGATACGGAACATCCAGAAGGTTACCAGGAGCGCGGTCGCGATGCCCGCGATTGCCGACCAGAACCGCAGCGCGAACTCGGTCTGCCCGAACAGCGGCATGACCGCCGCCGTCATCCAGAACCGGAGCGGCGGTTTGGCCGTATAGAGCTGCTCGCGGTACGTCATCGAAAACACATGCCCCTCGCGGTACATCTCGCGCGTGACCTCGGCATGGATTCCCTCGTCCCAGTTCTCGAGGGGCTTGTCGCCGAGCCGCCAGAAGAACATGAAGGACGATAGCACGAGGATGAGAGCCATCGATATGGCAAGCAGCCTGAAGGAGGAATTTGCGACTTCCGGGTAGTGGTCCTGTAATATCACCGGGACGTATCGGTTAGCGGCGTAACTGATGAAAATCTAGCAGAAAAATGGCAAAACGAAAAGAGCGGCTAGAGCAGAACGTGTTGTCCTGTCCCATACCGCTCTTTCCTTACAGAGCGCTCTCCGTTTTCCTCCGAATCCGGAGAGACTAGTTGTCAGGCAGTGGCACGCCTTCTGTTGTGGCCTCCCATGATGGCGAGTGTGAGAACCAGCACGACCGCAACGAAGGGCCACCAGTGCTGCATCCAGACCGACCAGGCTCCGCCCATGATGGCGAATGCCAGCCACGGGAGGCCGATGGTACGCCGCAGCATCAGGACGAACGCGACGAGGACCACGCCAATCGCGGCGAACAGGAGCCAGGCGTTGTTGGATGCCTGGAGCACCCGGTACAGATACTTGTTGAATCCGTACCAGGGACGCGTCTCGATGTAGTTGCGCGCCGCGGCCATGGATGCGGACGTGCTGTCGACCGTACCCGGGACCATCGTAGTCCCCGCCGTGCGCAGCGAATCCTCCCGGATGCGCATGACCCTACGAAGCGAGTCTGCTCGCAGGCGAAGGGAAACGTCCATCGTGTTCCCCCACACCTCGATGTTGGTGATACGCGCCTCCATCGGGTCGTTCTGGAAGGCAATCGTGGGACTTGTTCCGTCCCCGATCTCTTCGCCGTCGCCCTTGCCGTCGTGATCCGTGTCGGCCACGAACGGGTCGGACCTGTACTTCTTCTCGTTGTAGTTCGACAGACCGTCGTGATCCGTGTCGTTGCGGTAGACGAACGCCGCAGTCCACGAACCGACGACCGTCGCCGCGATGAGAAGCGCCATGGCGAGCTGCAGCTTCGACTGGAACCACGGAAGAGCGAACTTCCGTCCCTTTCCGACCGTCCAGACGATCTGGCCGGCCGCGTTCCGCTCGCGCCTGAGCGTATCGTACTCCACCTTCGTGATCACGTGCGCGCCGTCGCCAGCCTT
>Ga0265297_10005307_pt1 | contig 19787 bp, 9 predicted proteins | sample Munlanlwell13791_FD_192502 | JGI IMG/M metagenome (GOLD analysis project Ga0265297, IMG submission 192502) | Leachate microbial communities from a municipal landfill in Southern Ontario, Canada - Leachate well 137-91 | ecosystem: Engineered > Solid waste > Landfill > Unclassified | place...
ATTGTCATTTTCAAAAGCGACATCGCGCCTGGTTAAAATTCCTTCAAGGCGCCCCAGGTGGTCAACAATTAAAAGCCCGGTTACGCCAAATTTTCTCATTGATTCCCTTGCTTCGCCCAAAGTTTTACCCGGCTCAAGAGTATATGGCGCGTCAACACGATAACTTTCAAAGCGTTTTACCTTTTTAACCTGCTCAACCTGGTCATCTATAGACATAAATCTGTGGATAACTCCCAAGCCTCCCATTCTCGCCATAGCTATCGCCGTTTTATGTTCCGTGACAGTATCCATATTAGCCGATAAAATCGGCATTTTAAGGCGGATGTCTTTTGTTAAATTTGAGGAAACATCAACAAGTTTTCTGGAAAGAATTGAAGACCTCTGCGGTATTAAAAGCACATCTCCGTATGCTAAGCCTTCTTTTGTAATCTTTTCGTCTAACATAAAAGTTACCTCCTTTTAATTACACTTATAGTTTATCAAACAACAAAAAAAACTCCAAAATAAACGGAGCTTAATTTGATTTAATGCTCCAGGGAGAAAAAGTTACATTGTCGGAGACGGCATCACCCGCACCGGAGGGGTTTGAGAGGTGGCGCGGACCGGAAGCGTTGCCCCAATAATTATTTTTGGCATTCAAGCTCTCCCCTTTGGTTGGGTAATAGTAAAGGCCAAAATTTTCATTGGAAGAAAAATTATTATTCTCTATTGTGCTTTCCGCGCCATTTTTTATTAATACTCCGGCGGTTATATCTGAAAGGCGCGGCAAGCCGTTGCAACTAAAAGTATTGCCAATGATTTTTAATGGCGTTGCCGAGGATGCGCCAAAAGATTCGTTATATTCAAAATTATTATTCAAGATTTCCAAATGGCTCTTGGTAGAATTATTAATATAAATGCCGGAATGACTGTATTTGAATTTTGTTTCAGAAATTCCAATATCTGCGGAAGCGCTGTTTATAAATATGGCTCCGCCGTGAGCATTGGCATTATCGCGATGGCCGCCGCCATAATAAAATTCCGCATTTTGAATTTTTATCGTCTCGCTTCCATTGCTTTCGATTTGCAAAGCTCCCCAATCGCCTGGCGCGGGCGTTGAAGACGCCATTATTATTTGTCCATGCTCATTGTCGCGAACGGAAGTAAAAATTACCGGATTCTCTTTGGTGCCGTTTACTTCCAAACTGCCGGCAACACGAAGCACCGCGGGAAAATCAAACCACCCGCTCCGCCGCCACGGACCAAATTTTATTACAACGCCTTCTTCTATAATAAGTTTGGCGCCGGGCTTAATAAAATTAATGCTTTCGCCGCTATTATTCCAGGCATCAACGTAATAAGTTGTGTTTGCGGACAAAGTAACTGTTTGTCCGGCGTATACTTTTGGAATTAAATTCACAGTAGATAAATCCACATCTCCTTCAGTTTTATGAGATTCAAATTCGGGAAAAGCGCACAAGACATTGCCTTCCGGCTCGGATTCTATTATTTCCGGCGCAAGTGGCTCCGGAGGCGGCGGATAATGCTGGTTTGTCGGATCTTCCGCATCACTCAAAGAACTTTGCGGATTAGAAGTTTGCTGAATTGTAAAATCATTTTTATTATTGTCCGTATCGTAAATATTGCCATCTTTTTCATTTATTCCGTCCTTTGCCATAGTTTCCGCAGTTGATGAAGCGTTGGATTTTCTTTCAAAACTTCCGCCGGATTGCAAATCAGAAATATTAACCTCCTGCGTTTCCGGAAAGATAAAGACAGTTTCCGATTTTTCGCCTTTATAATACGCGACTTTGTCGGCAATTTCCGTTTCAATTCCGGTTTCAAGCGCGGTGGCGGCGCGAACTAAAAATATAGTTCCGCCTTCAGAAGATAAACTAAAGCTGGAATGCGCCATATCGGCGGTTCCGCTTGATGAGTAATTTTTGTGTGCAACCAAATAAAAACCGTAAGCCGGAATTTCTGCGCCGGCTAAAAAATTTTTCTTATAAAAAGTTAATGCATTTGCCCCTCGATACTGGATGGACCAGCCGGCGAGAGAAATATTTTTACCATTGGGGTTATAAAGCTCAACAAATTCGTCGTCAGCCGCGCCGCCCGCAACTTGGACTTCGGAGATTAATATTTTTTCCTGCGCCGGCGCCGGATCGGATTCAGCCGGCGTGGATGTCGCGGATTCCGGAGTTGAAGATGTTATCTGCGTGCTCGTAGGGGTGATTGGTAAAATTAAATCTAACGTTGAGGTTGCGGAGACGGAAGTTGATGTGGGGGTTACAAAAGCATCCATATCCTCCACCACCGCACTACTATCGGAAGTCGGACTTCCGATAGTAGGAGAATTTTGGTCTTGCGGTGCGCCGGGCGCGCCCGCTGATGACGAACCGCCGTAATACGGCCCTCGGTCGTCATATGCGTTAGAAATTTCATCCCCCGCCCCGCCAACCGGATTATTAAAAAGACAGCCCCGGTGGGCATGCTTAGCTTCTTTTTCTAAAATCTTTAAATCATCAACATACTTCGTATCGGGCGGAACGGTCATAACTTCGGCATATCCATTTTTTATTATTTCAGAATTTATAAAAACTCCATCGACGTAAATATTCCGCAAAAGCCGACCATACTTATCAACTTCACTCGTGTCTTTTTCCAGTTTAATATTTTTTCCAAGCACTAAATTTTTTAAATATTCCTTGCTTTCTTCAAAACACTCATCTCCAGATTCGGGAGTATTAATCCCAATAAGACGCACATCTTTCCCGTTATTTAAGGTAACAGTGTCGCCGTCTATAACATGACTAACATAAACATTTTCTTCGAGAGGCGCGGCTTGCGGGGGGACAACTTTTTCATCTTTGCCATTCTCCTTTTTATCAGAGTATTCTTCCTTATTATTTTGAAGCATCGGCAAATCTTTTTCATTTGACGGTTCAGAATCCAAACCGTCGGATTTTTCCTCTGTCTCTGATAAAACCGGAGAGGTGTCTCCGCCCTCCAACTCGTCAAGATTAACCATTGTTTGCGTCTTTCCGGTTTGCGGTAAAAATTTTGAAACAAAATTTTTAGTTCCGGAAATCAATTGAACAATTCTGTTATTCAAGCGCACGAGTTCGCCAAAGGGCGAGATTACGCCCGCGCGCTCCCTCCCCTTGGATAAGGGGAGGGTCGGGGTGGGGTTTGTCTTTTTATATTCCTCAACCTCTTTAAAAAATAAATTTATAACTCCCGCGCCGGAAATCACGGCTTGTTTTGATAGTCGTTCCCAGTAGGCGGAGAGGATAATGGGATCATTAATGGTATAATCCTTTTTATCCGTACTATATATAGAATGCTTAACGATCGGGAATTCGTCTTGATTAACTTTTGCAAAAATAAAACTGTCTAAACCAATATTCTTTTTATAAAAATCTTCTACATCAACTCTATCGCTATCGAAAATTGTATCGTCACTCAAAAAATTATCATGGCTATATTTAGAATTAATATCAAAATAATTTTCCAAAAGTAAAAAATTAAGAGGCTTTGTATTTTGTTTTTGTAAATTTTCAGCAATATTCAATGATTTGGTTTTTCCGGATGTATAATTCTCTGCCCAAGTCTCGTATGAACTGCCCTTATCACCGGCAAGCCCGGCATGAGTATCGTTACGCGTATGATCCGGCACAGTCATATCTTCCAATAAATGCAAAATGTGGCCAAGGGTGACCAAACCGCCTTTTTTATCGCCGGACGCATAGAGAGCTATTGCTCTTTGCCAAGTTTTGTCGCCTAAATATAAACCATAATCACTTTGAGCAGATTGATTTTTTGCCCAATTTTTTGCGGAGATCGGCTTTCTTGAACTTAGGGCCAATGAGCTTAATGCGCGCAATGTATGAGAATCTACACTCCCCAACCCCTCTCCGGTCCAGCCTTCCCCCGTTATCGGATTGTAAAAATGATTTACCCAGCGTGGCGGTGTGTCTTCATCTTCTGCGCCCTGCATTAGCCAGCTAACACCTTCATCATTTATCTTCTTTATCCCGTCTTTACTATTTTCCGCATTTAAATTGTAAAATTCCGCCGCTTCATATGTTAAAGCCGGGTGGGTATTTTTATGTCCGTAAGCAGAAACGTTAAAAATAAAAAATCCGGCTAATAAAAAAATAGCCAGAAAAATAAATCCTCCTTTTTTTATAAAAGAGGACTTTATCATAGAGAATAAATTTTCCAGATTATATTATTTTGAGAAAAAATCGCTACATTATCAAAGTGCCCAATTTGCATCTTTTGCCTTACTACTTCCAGCTTATCATTTACTACCTCAGTAGTTCTTGTGCTACTACGATAACCATCGTATTTTATTGTTAATTGCCCATTAAACTCTTCTTTTTTCCAATCTTCCTTTTTCACAGAAGACAATTCCTCTATGTATCCAATTAACTCACCATTGGTCCTCATTTCTTTTAATGACTCTAGTTCCCCCTCCTGCTTCGTCGGATAAAAATACCTACTCGCCAATTCCAAATCCCCCTTCTTGAGCGCTGAAAGATATAAATCAAAGGTCTCCTCCGGAGTTTTTCCACCGTATTTATCATTTTTAAACGGATCTAAAGATTCCATCCATAACGCCACGTTTCTCCTCGCTTTCCACTCATCAATATAAAACTTCCCCGCAAGCCCCATGGCAAATCCGCCGGCAAATATCAAAATCAATAAAACAATTTTTCCAATCTTTTTCATAAAAATTTTATTTTCTCTCTAACTGTAGGACACCGAGTGTCCTACAGTATTAAAATGGTAATAATAGTTGCCAAAAATTTTGGCCTTCCAGTCCGAGGGGCTGATTAATTTGTGTTGCCCAGGTCATCCATAGCCACCCTCCGACAAGTCCTACAATAAAAAAAATCACCGCTTTCTTTTTCCACGGCATTTTTTTATTCTTCGGCTCCGCCAAAATCGGATCCGGCACTATTACTTTTTTCTCACCCATAAAAAAATAAATAATTAAGCTACGCTAAAATTGTAAATCTTCCAACTTTACCCGTCAAACCTTTTCTGTGGATAACTATCGGATTTCCGACTTCCGATAGTAGGGTTAATCAAGGGAGATTTCGGAAATTAAATCAAAATTTCCATTTTTCCAACTTAAAGAAAAATTCTTATATTCCCCAACTGAATTAAAATATCCACTGATAATCTCCTTATTAAGGAGAGACGGATAATTTCCCTGGCCTAAAAAGTCTAAATAAGAAGACCATTTATAATTCTGCAAAAAACTCTGCAGTTTTAGCGGGTCCCTTATTATACCTTCTCTAATCTGCGGCTCCACCAGTTCACCCGGATTTAAAACGTGGATGTAACGCGAAAGGTGCATCATTTGGCTGTCGTTTTTTATATGAACCGACTGGAATTTCCCCTGAAATAGCGATCCGCTTCTTGAATATTTGAGATTAAAATAATGGCGAGTATCCCTTGACAGCAGGTAGATGGTATGTTATAATATAGGTATAAATAATTAACCTAAATTATATGCAAAAATTTACCTACAAAGAATTTAATAAGAAATATTCTGATGATAATGCTTGTTTAGAAGCCATTTTTAACGCTCGTTATGGAGCTAAAAAATGCCCTAAATGCAAGCATAAATCTAAATTTCATAAATTATCTAAAAGGAAGTGTTATTCTTGCCAAAACTGCGGATATAACATATTTCCTTTAGCAGATACTATATTTCACAAGTCATCTACTTCATTAAAAGATTGGTTTTTTGCAATCTATCTATTTGCGACTTCTAAAAATGGCGTATCAGCTAAAGAACTTCAAAGACAATTAGGTTGCACATATAAAACAGCGTGGCGTATCGGCAAACAAATCCGTTTATTATTCAGCCAAAACAATATTCAGCTATTTGATGTAGTGGAAGCCGATGAAACATATATTGGCGGTAAGAAAGGCGGTAAGCGTGGCAGGGGTGCTGGAAATAAAACCGCTGTATTCGGAATTGTGCAAAGAAAAGGCAGTATAAAGGTAAAGGTGGTTAAGAATGTAAAATCTAAAACTTTATTGCCTATAATCAAAGAAAATGTAAAGAACGGAGCAAGGTTTATAAGCGACGAGTTCCCGTCATATTCAAAAGTAGGCAAGAACGGCTACAATCACAACTATATTAAGCACGCCGTCAAAGAATATGTAAGAGGCGATATTCATACCAATAACATTGAGGGCTTTTGGAGCCAGTTAAAACGGAGCATTGACGGAACGCACCACGCTGTAAGCCCTAAGTATCTTCAGAGTTATGTTGACGAGTTCTCTTATCGCTACAATCAACGCAACGCTTCCTCACCTTTGTTTTATCTTTTTTTGGAAGAGGTTTTGAAGCGAGCTTAATTATTTCTTCAAACTTTTTTTTGGTTAGCTCATTTTTCATATTATTGGAATAATATTTTTGTATCAGATATTTTCTTAAAATATAAGTCCAATTTGTTTTTTATTTCTTCTATTCTCTCTATTTTATCCGCCATCAATTTTTGAATTTCAAAATCTGGTTCATTTTTTTTATTTGTTGGTAAAGATATTTCTATATCGGCAATTTTTATAGAACCCAAACGCTTATTAGAGCTTTCGCCCTCTTTATATTTTGGTAATTCATCATTCAATATGCTCTTTAAGTATGGTAAATATAATTTTTCTTTATGTTTTTCTTTTGGAAATAATGCTCCGCAATGAGTGGTCATTGAAAACTTATTATTTCTATAAAATACAGTCCCAACATAAGTTCCGTCGGTAGTCCAAGTCAAACATTCTTCATCATAATCAAAATTATTTATTTTTCCAATAATTCCATCATTGCTTGTTTGCGATGAATAAACAGGGTATTCTCCTTTATGCGTATTTATATATTTCTTAGTATATAATCCCTTACCCTTTGCAATATCAAAAATATCTTTAATTTTAAAATCATCAAAATTGGAAATATTTACAACATTCTTTTTTAACTTTTCTAAATTTTTTAATTCTTTATCAAGTTCATTTTTTAATTTTGATATTTCCGCCACAAATTCTTCTAAATTGTATTCTTGTTTTTCTTCCAAGATACCAAGTTTTATTCTTTCTTCCTCACTCCACCACTTATCAATTATCCACCCACTACTTAATCCTTTTATAAATCTTGTTATCGGTTGTATTTTGCATCTTTTATCATTAGTTTTAAAACTAAATTTTGAACCTTTAAAATTATTGTATAAATCAACGGCTACCTCCAAATCATTTTCGTTAATTTCAAATCTGTTAATATCCAAAGTTTCTCCTATATTGCTAACAATATAAGTAAAAATAGGCTCTTTTTGTTCTTTCTTTTCTTCTTTTTTGGTAATCCCTACAATATAGGTTTTTTTATTCGTTGTAAAAAATGTTTTTTGAGGTAGAGAAATAATCAAATCTATAAAACATTCATCAAGTATAAACTGTCTTAACCTTTCATCATATATTCTATTTAAAATTCCGTCAGGGATAATAACAAATGCTTTTCCGTTTGGTTTTAAAGCTCTTACAATCCATTCAAAAAATAATCCTTCTACTCCGGTGGCGTTTATTTTATAAAATTTTTCGTCCAATTTGTTTTTTTCTATTTCTTTTTTTAAATTACTGCTTCCGCTCGTAATATAGGGTGGATTGGTCAATATCAAATCATACTCATCTTTTCTTATATCTTCTAATGTCCCTAAAATTGAGTTTGTTTTTAATTCAAAAGTTTCATTAAATAATTCCGCAAATTCTTTCGTCAATCCTATATTTTCTTTTATCAAATCGCTAAAATATATCAGCATATTTGCTTTTGCCAATATAATTGTCTTTTGTTCTTCAGTGTCAAAACCCTTGTCAAATCCGAATAATTCTATTCTTTTAACTATTTTTTCGTTTTCTCTATCAATTTTATAAAATTTTTTTATTTCTCTTTGTATTGGTTCTAATAAAAATTTTCCCACTCCGCAAGCAGGGTCGCAAATTTTCATTCCCTCTTTTATTTCCGTCATTCTTATTATTGCACGCACCACTTTAAGAGGAGTAAAAAACTGCCCCCAATTTTTCTTACTAATACTTTCCTTTAAAAAACTTTCAAATAATTTACTTTTAAAATCTAAATCAATGTTTTTTAATTCTCCAAAATCCTTAAATTTGAACATTACTTTTTTAAAAACTTCACCATAACCTTTAACTGCATTTCCGTCTTTATTGATAAATATACTACCATTTATAATCGTGGTATTATCTTTATTACTCGGTTTAAAGTATTCTTTAATTCTTTTTCTTATAGTTCCGGCATAAAAAGATAAAACATCCTCAACGGTGTTATTTTCATATTGGTTTATTAAAGCATCAAAACTATACATTTCTCGCAACACTCCCAAATCACTTAAATATTTAAAAATAAAAAATTCAACAAAACTATATAAACAATTTTCAGGGGTAGCTCCACTAACGCTCCAAATATCTTGCCATACGCTTTTAGCTAATGGAGTGGGGTCAATCAAATTTATATTTCCTATTTTAGAGTTGTGTCTATTTATTGATTGAAAAATTTTATCAAGCAACTGTTCATTTCTAAAAAATAATTTTAAATCATTATTATTTTCATCTTTGATGGTAATATCATTGATAGCATTTATCCAAATAATATCGTCGCCATCAGTAGCCAACGCAACTTGTGCTTTTAATATTTTAGCTACATCAAGAGCTTGTCTTATAGCGTCTTCTTTTTTCTTTTTATTGTTAAATTGTGATGGTTTTTTAAATTCAACAACACCCAATATCTTTTTGCCGAGAATAATTAAGCCATCGGGTTTGCGACTTTTGTATTCTTTATAATCTTTATTTGGAATTATTTTATTACATTTTAAATCTTCCAGTGATGTATTTCCAATATTAAAATAGTCATATTTACCAATTTTTTCTTTTTTTCTTTGTATTAGTTCCTCGCTCATATATAATCATTATATGATATGCTGTAAAAAAACACAACTACCTGTTTTAAATAAATACCCACATACCATATTTTATGGTAAAATCAAAATATCAACACAAATATCCTAAATTATCTCTTACCTGCTGTCAAGGGATACTCGCCAAAATAATTTACATATCCGCTGCCCAATTTTCGCATAAACAACGATATTCCGTTTTCTATCAAAGGTTTTAAGATAAAATGATAGTGATTGGGCATTAAACAAAAGCAACAGATATCAACCAGCGGTTTCTTATCCTGGTTAAATTCCGGCCGTTTTCCCTGTATCTGGGGAAGTTTATTCTGCATCCACTTCGGAGCCGAGGCGGTGTCATTAAATTCATACATATTATGAAGAAAACGGAACCGATCTTCGTCGTCCATAAAAATATCGCGTTTGTCCGTGCCGCGGTTAAAAATGTGATAATAATTTTCAAAAGCAAATTCAGACGGTCTCAATCTTTTCATTTTTTTTTCAAGACTATCGGATTTCCGACTTCCGATAGTGGGAAATAAATTAAAATTTGTGTAATTTTACAACTATCGGAAGTCGGAAATACGATAGTGGGAATTATTTTACATAATTTGTTTTAGCAGAATTATACAGCTGGGCTATCTCTTGCGCGGAAAGAGCGCGATTATACACACGGATATCATCAATTGAACCGTTAAAATTAAACTCATTTACACTCAAGCGACCTATTTCAAACGTACTTGCAAGATAATTTATTGCCGTTGTATACGGCCGAGAGTCAACAAGAGTTCCGTTTTTATAAAGCTTGATATTTGATCTATCGTAAGTTCCCACAACGTGATACCAATTACCAACAGAAATAGTGGATGATACACATTGATCCCAATAATCATTAATCCAAAAAACTAAGTTTTTACCAACATGATACCTATCAAACATATCCAGCCCATATCCATCAAGCCACGTCCAATCAGATGTTTTACCCATAATTGCGTCAGCGGTCGAATCTATCGTAGTGGGCTTGATCCAAGCGGATAGCGTAATATTCGCCGGGCTTAATGATGAACTATCAGCAGCGCTCAAATACTGCGTCGTTCCATTAAAGTAAACCCCTTGGTTTATTTTACCTTTTGCGGACGTTGGGCTAGCAACGGCGACGGCAGTATTTTTAAATCCCGATTTATCATAAATCTTGGTTCCATTAGTATCATTAGTGTCCATTGTCCACCAGCTGACAAGGCCGGATTTTGGCGCGGAAGATGTATATTTTGTTTTAGCGGAATTATAAAGATCGGAAATTTCTTGCGCCGAGAGAGCGTAATTATAAATACGAACATCATCCATCAAACATTTTAAATAAGAAGTATATTGCGTTGGCCCAGGAAATATTAGATTGCCAGTTGTCGTATCCATATCGCCTACGTGGCCAGCAGAATTTAACAATACACCATCTCCATATATTTTTACGGTAGAACCATCGTATGTCCCAACCACGTGATGCCACTGGTTATCAAAAACGTACGGCCCATTTCCCGAAGAATAAGTGGTTCCGCCGTCCTTTATCCTAAACTCTATCAGCCCATCAGTGTCATATACCAAATTCAAATAGCTTGATCCTCCTTTGTAAAAAAGATGTCCCCACCCAGTGGAGGTAGATTTTACCCAAAGCGAAACCGTAGCTTGCGCAGTAAAGTTAAAAATTGGGTCGTCAATTACACTAAAGTATTCATTAGTTCCATTTAAATCAACGGCTTGATTTATTTTTCCCTGGGCAACATCATCAGAAGAGATATTATTGGCATTTGCATTTTTACTATTTCCAGACTTATCAAACATCTTTGTTCCCAAATCATTTGCATCCATTGTCCACCAGCCCATAAGCTTGCCGGAAGTTGAAATTTCTTTTTTGGGAGCTTTAATGAATGTTTCGCGATCAGCCGAAAGATTAGCCACTTCGGTATCTGTCAAAAGCCTATTCCACACTTTTAACCATTTCATTTTTCCATTAAAATCCAGGCCCGTTCCTTTTCCATAATAATTTCCAATTACTAAATTCGTCGGATTATCAGGAGTCCAAGCCGTTGTAATACTTTTAACCATCACTCCATTTAAGTATATCTTTGTGTTTCCTGTCGTTCCCGTAATCACAAGAATATTCTCTTGCCCCTTTTTCCAAAGAGGCTTATAGACTGCAAGAGCGACGTCAGCAAAGCCCGTATTGCCCAAATAAAGCCTCAAGCCATTGCCAAGAGCCACGCTTACTTTATAGACAAGATAGCGTTCTGTCGTTCCCGAAACTGCGTCAAGAAGAACGTGGTCTAAACCGTCATCTGCGTCAAAAGTCGGTGTAAAATTAAAAGCGATAGAGATTTGATCAAAGTTAAAAACTCCGTCCGAGGCAACTGAAAAATAGCCTCCGGCGGGAAAAGTGCAATCATTTGTTCCGCAAGCAGGCGCAACACCGTTGGTAGATGTGGCATGCCTTTTATTTCCAGAGGTATCATAGATGATTGGAGCGGCGGCACCATTGTTATTACCAAAATTTAAATCAAGAGTTAGCCCGGATTTAAGGGCGGCGGCTTCGGCTTCTTCTATTTTCCCCTCTTCCGATGATGATTTAAATATCAAAAAACTCCCGACTGTAGCGAGAATTACGAGAGAGAAAATTATTAGGAGTTTTTTGGACATAGGGATTAGTTACTGGATTCCGGGTCAAGCCCGGAATGACAAGTGAAAGGTGGATTCCGGGTCAAGCCTGGAATGACAAAATATTGTCATCCTGAACTTGATTCAGGATCCAGAAATTAAATTATTATATAAATCGTTCCAATCGCGATTATCTTTTTCTATAAGCGCTAGCTTCCATCCGCGCTTCCAATTCTTGAGTTGCTTTTCTCTGCTGATTGCGCTATACACATCCGTAGTAGATTCAAAATAAACTAATTTATCAACATCGTACTTTGCGGTAAATCCTGGGGCTAACTTATTTCTATGTTCATATATCCGCTTTATTAAATCAGATGTACTCCTATATATAGTGTCCCATTCTTTTGACTGGCTAAAATATAATACATTATTTTGTAACTGGATTCCTGCTTTCTCGCCTCGATTCGAGTCGAAGCGGGCGCAGGAATGACAAATATTTTTAGGCAAACCCGGAATGGCAGTCGTCTCTCCTTTAAAAGAAAGAGAAATTTTATTTTCTCCCCCTCTTTTTATTCTTCACTTACTATTTGTTCACCGCCGGTATCCGAACCGCCTCCTTCACTAGTAGGATTTTCTGAATCCAAAGGCGCTTCATCCTCGGGAGCGCTTACTACTTCTTCCCCACTCTGTGTATCACCCGTCTCACTTGATTCTTCAACAGATTCAGTATCCCCCGATGGCGGAGCAGATTCGCTATCTTCATTTTCTTCAACTAAAGAATCATTTTCTTCTGGATGATTTTCAGCAGGAGGATTTTCATCGGGCGGAGTTTCAGCTACTTGCAAAGCAGAGGTTTTAAAACTGTATTCTTGCGATTCTCCCACATTTCCCGCGGCATCGGTTGATTTCACCTTATAATAATAGGTGGTGTCAGGCTGTAAGCCGGAAAGATTTATTGAGTGGGATTGATCCAAGTCGCCGTTTGACTGAACTTCAGGAGCCCCTTCACTTCCGCTCACAACAGAGGAAGAACCGTATTCCACAACGGAATCAGCATCCTCATTTGTCGCCCAATTTATTGTCACGCCGGTTTCGGTAACATTTACCGCAGAGACGGCCGACACTTCCGGAGAAACAGAGTCTTGTACCGATCCATCGTAACCAACAGGCTTGGAGGCGTCTTTGTCGCCGCCTTCAACACCAACTATCCAATAACTAAAGCGGATGTTGTATCCCATTGATGCCGGAACAGCCACCTCAAAAAATCCGTCGCCCTGGTTTTTTACCCACCACGGACCGCCGGTATTGTCGCGGAATGTTATAAATATTTGAGAATTCTTTTTAATGCGATTATTGTAAATGACTTTTGTAGCTTCATCACTCTTTATAAATGAATTACCAACTGCCGGATCCTTATCTTCACCATTTTCGCCCATCTCTTTATTGCCTGAAATAATGAGGTCGTTTAAAGTTAAAATTTTTGCTTTTACCGATTGCGCCACAAATTCACCCGCTTCTGATAATGACCAAGTATTTGAAGCGGAAGACAGAGCCTTAACGTTAATTATGGATTGGCCTGCCAAGTCAAAGTATTCTTCCGAAGCGGCAATATCCGTTCCGGATTCGCCCACGCTCAACTCTTCACCAAAGCTCGCTGACGATCCGGCTAATAAAATATTTTTTACTAAAACCGTAATCTTATTATTTAATATGCCCGGGTTATTGGAGGGTTCGGCTGTTTCCGAATTCCAATCTTCCAGCGCCATAGCGAATATATTTATTAAACCCGAAGAAGTACTTGTTGCCACATACTTCATTGCGCGTCCCGGCTCCAAAGAAGAAGTTACAAGATAATCGCCTTTTTTGATTTCGCCATTTTCATTTGTAACCTTAACGGGCACGCGGCCGGCAAGCGCCACATTCGGCATTTCAGATGTTCCCGAACCGCCGCTTCCCATTCCTACACCACCCTCCAAAGACATCACGAAACCCGGGTTGGTTGAAACAACACCGATTACATTTGAAGCATAAGCTGTTTTTGATTTTTCCACTAATGAAGAATTATACACCGAATCTCCGCCGGCGGTGTTATATGCCACAACCACATCTCCGGCTTCTACAGAGTCTACGGACTGGTATTGCTCGGCGATATCCAAGCAAGCGCCGGTGCATTTTGCGGTTATTGCGCCGATCGCGGCGATACTTCCGGCGAAAGTTGAAGTTGTGCCGGCTGTTCCCCTAATTGTTGTTGTTGCCGTTCCCATATTATCAGTCAATTCAAAGCGCAAATCCCAGACAGAACCGAGATTATCCGCCGTAGCTTTTACCGATGCCGCCGGCAAACCATCAACCAAGAATGAATAGCCTTCTGTTGTGCCGGTTGCCGCGCCCGAAGACACGCTAATATCCATCGCATCAACTAATCCGCCATCATCAGCAAAAGTAATAATACCGGTATACAAATTTGGAATTGAGATATCACCGGCAAAAGTTGAAGTTGCATAGCCGGCTAAGCCGCCGGTAATAGTGGAAGTGCCGGCACCATTGCCAATCCAGAGATTTCCGGAACCGGATGTTCCGCCGATTATTAAATCTCTGCTCACCAAAGACAAATCAGAATAAAAAGTTGAAGTTGCAGAACCGCGATTGCCGGCTGTGATAGTAGTCGTTGCAGAATTATTGAAGACGGAAAAATTGCCACCGGCAACAGACAGCATATCAAATGGCGAAGCAGTTCCTACACCCAAGTTTCCACCTGTATTAAAATAGCTTGTAGCTCCGGCAGATGTGGCGCTAAGAAGAATTTTCATTGCGCCGCCAGTGTTTAGCCTTAAATAGCCGCCACCTGAATATCCTTGAATTTCCACAGCATCAGACCCGTCATCAGACTCTCTCATAGTTAGACCCTTTCCAGCGACTGAAGGCCTTATGACTAAAGTATTATTCGGACTTGCCGTTCCAATACCCACGTTCCCCCCATTAATTGCGAAAACTGCTCCATAAGGATTTGTCGTAGTTGCAGTCGGCGAATAACCTCCGATAGTTGTTGAAGCAGAGCCATCACCAATGGTAAACCACGGGGCTGTATCGGCAATAGCGAGGGTTCCCGTTGCGGCGCCAAAGCCTTTATTACCAAGAGCTAAGGTTCCGGAAGCGGCGATATTTCCGTAAAAAATAGATGTTCCGTTTTGAGTTCCAAAATTACCAATAATTGCAGTTCCGTTAACCGACAAAGCTTCTGTTGCATACGGCGTAGAGGTATTTACGCCCACAAACCTGTTCCAAACCGATCCCAAAGCGTCAGACCGGCCGCCAACGACCAAAGTATCCAGATTATCCACCGCAAACGTATATGCCTCTATTGTTCCTGAAGCGGCGGATGAGGATATCGGCAAATTCATAGCGCCAACAAGCCCGGCGTCAACGTCAAATTCCATAACTCCGGAGAAAAGATTTGCGATGCTTACATCACCCTCAAGAGTAGATGTAGCATATCCGGATAAACCAGCAACTAAGGTTGAGGTTGCTGTCCCATTTCCAATCCAAAGATTTCCGGAACCGGACGATCCGCCGATTATTAAATCTCTGTTTACGATTGACAAATCAGAATAAAAAGTTGAAGTTGCAGAACCGCGATTGCCTATATTAAGTGTGGTCGTAGCCGTTCCATTGCCAACTAAAAATGTTCCATCTGTTATCCTTGCCCACTCCTTTCCCGTATCTCTGCTTGCAAAAACTATTGGGTAAAGCGAAGATGATTGTCCGTAGATTTTACCCGCGACTGCGAAATTGCCGTTGGCGTAAAGGTCGCTAGTGACGATAAGACCATCATCAATCTTTAACTGATTTGTGCCCGAACGAAAAACGTTCACATCATCGCCAAACTGGATGCCGTCCCCCGCGGTTGTTCCAACTTTCCCCAAATGCAATAGAGCGGCAGGATTTGCTGTTCCAATGCCTACATTTCCACCGGAACTGGCAAGAGTAATACCATAAGGGAAAGAAGATGTGGATGAACCGCTAATGGTAGCCGTTGCAGAATTATTGAAAACAGAGAGATTGCCACCGGAAACAGAAAGCTTGTCGTATGGAGACGCCGTTCCAATACCAACCTTGCCGGTCGCTTCATCAACATCCATTAGAGCATTACTTGAATGGTCTCGTATGAGCAAGTCTTTATTTGTGCCAATATTAAAATAAATATCGTCATTACTTAAAAAATAAACATATCCACCACCCCCGGCAGCCGTATCAAAAAGTAAGTTGCTATTGGAAGATATTGTCGCACTCTTGAATTGGTTTATATAGCTTCTTATATAATAATCCCCCTCCGCAGCTCTTCTATATACATACAAACTTTGGCCGTCAGTCGTATCCCCAACGTCATCATTGTCATAGAATAGATAAGCGTTATCAGTCGCTACTCCACCTACACTAAACTTTCCCGAGGGGCTCGCCGTTCCTATACCTACAATTCCGCCATTAGTCGCCATAACAATTCCATATGGATTAGTAGTAGTTGCGGTCGCTGAATAACCTCCGATTGTCGTGGAAGCGGAGCCATTGCCGATAGTAAGCCAGGGGTTAGAGGAATTGTACACAGTGAGAGTTGAAGTAGCGGCTGTTGTGCCAATAGACAAAGCCGAACCCGTCAAAGATGATGTGGCGCTGCCATTGCCCGCCCAAAGATTACCGGAACCGGAGACGCCGCCAATTACCAAATCTCTATTTACTATGGATAAATCACTATAAATAGTAGAAGTTGCCGTGCCGCGATTACCTGCTATAAGCGTAGAGGTGACAGAGCCATTGCCAATCATTAATCTTCCGGATGTTGTGCCGCCGCCGGACAGTGTTGACGATGGAGCAAATAATCCGCCGGAAGAATCAAAGTAAGCAACATTCGTTCCGGCTTCTTGTAAAGACCAAAGCTGGGCGTTTGATTTTGCGGAATTAACATTAAAAACAAAAGCCTTGGAAACCGCCGTATCTTCTCCTAGCATTGAAGCAAAAGTTGAAGTTCCGGAGAAGCCAAGGACATTATTATTGCTGTCAAAATAGAAATTATTATTATCAAACTCTACATTCCCGCTAATTATTGTGGTGGTTGCAGTGTTATTTGTTGAAGTGGTGCTGCCGCCGATGTAAAGGCTGGTAAATGCGGAAGCCCCGGTTTTAGAGATTCCCCAATTTGCAGCGTTAATGGCAAAATGCCCTTCAGTTATTATTCCTTCATCAGTATATTTTGCATTAGCTGTATTTAAACCCAAGGCAGAGAAGACATTGTTTGCTATAATAGTTGACCAAGCCGAAGGTTGACCGCGATAGATATATGATTTCGGGAAAGCAGACGTATTTTGTCTAGCGGAGGTCATTATCTCGCCGAACCCATCACCGTTTACATCGCCAACCGCGGCAATCGGGTATCCAAAAGTTGTACCTTCAGAATTGACTACTGTCTCATCAGCCGTAGTATCCATACTTGGACCGCCGTGATAAATATATAAAGAGTTATCTCCACTGGCTCCAATATCGCCATATCCGTCCCCGTTTATATCGCCGGCGTAGGCAATATACGTTCCCAGTTCTAGGCCATCTGTAGTGCCGGTAATAGTTATATCCGCAACATTGTCCATGCTTGGGCCGCCGTAATACACATATATTTGGCCGCGATCAACACCATCCGTATCGTTATAAGGAGCGCCGACTATGGCATCGTCAAACCCATCTCCATTTACATCGCCACCGGCGCAAGAGTAACCCAATCGATCCTCAATTGCCGAACCTATGATGGTTACATCAGCCGTATTGTCCATTTTTGCGCCTCCGTAAAAAATTATAGCTTCACCGGTATTTACTCCTGCGCCATAATCGCCGTGCTGCGAGCAAGCTACTATGTCGCCATATCCATCACCATTAACATCTCCTAAGGAGCTGACAACTAATCCAAGGGTTTCTGTAGTTGATCCGGCCAAAACCACATCAGCTTCGTTGTCCATATTTGGACCGCCGTAATAAATATATACTTCACCACGATCCGATATGCCTTCACCATCAGCTGTATTTGCCCCAATAACTACATCATTATATCCATCGCCATTGACATCCGAAGCGGTAACTTGTCCAAATCCACTCCCTCCGCTTTCCAAACCGGTAAAGGTTACATCAGCGGTTGAGTCCATAGCACTGCCACCGTAATAAAGATATACCTGGCCCAAACCGCTACTAGCGCCGGGTGCACCAATGAGCACATCATCATATCCATCGCCATTTATGTCGCCGGCGGAAGCTATAGACGTGCCTAACATATCATTATTTAACACGCCAGAAAAAGTCACATCGGCCGCGGAATCCATATTTGGTCCGCCATAATAAAGATATGCCGCTCCTATATAGCTACTTCTATTTGGCGATGCGTATGCACCAACAATTACATCATTATACCCATCGCCATTAACGTCACCAGCAGAAGCAATCGAACTACCAAAAGAGTCTCCATTATTTACCACTGTCCCGGTAAATGTTACCCAAGGATTGGCTTCTATAGTGTTATTTCCCAAAGAAGTAGATGTAGTAAATGCGGGGACTACATAAGTTGAAGCTATAGTAGAAGTAGTAGCGCTAACGGTAAAGATATCAGAACCATTATTTTTGATTGAAATAATACTGGAATTGCTCGCAGAATCAATAGATACATCGCCAGTTACATCTAACTTCGCTGTTGGAGCAAGCGTTCCAATGCCCACATTTCCACCTAGTGTTGCCAAATTTATCCCATAAGGATGAGTTGAAGTTGAGGTTAAAGAATAGCCACCGATCGTCGTTGAAGCGGAACCGTTACCGATAGTCATCCACGGTGTTGAATTGGCAACCCCACCGACAGTAAGCGTTGAGGTTGGCGCCGTAGTACCGACACCAACGTAGCCACTTCCATTAATAAAGAAAGGCGTCGTATCAGCTTCACCATCATCATCAACCCTAAATAATGCCGATGCGGTAGACGATGAAACATCAATCATCGCATCGGGCGATGTATCGCCTATACCAATCATTCCACTATGATCAATGCGCATCATTTCAGTTCTTTGCGAAGCGGTTGATCCGATCGGAGTTACCTCAAAACTAATTGAGGAACCCTGGTTTGTTGTTGAAAAATTTTCCGCGGCATTCAAGAATATTGCGGCGTTACTGCCAGACGGAAACGTTGTACCATCATAGCCCCTTCCTGCTAATACCAACAAATTGTAACCCGACTGGACAGCTGACGGAGAAGAAATACTCCCTCCGGCGCGCCTGCCATAAAGGACCGGATAGTTTGGCTGAACACCCCATCCTTCCAATGCCATAGAGTATTGGCCGGAACCACCACTAGGAACAGCGTGAATATTAAATGCGGGCGTGCTTGTTCCTATTCCTATATCACCGTTGCCTTTTACGACAAATTTTGTGCTCGTTGATCCGTCGGCATCTACCATCAAATTCAAAAGATTAAAAGCGCTACTTGAAGTTCTGTATGCCTCACCCCGTATTACGTCAGATATATAACTATTTCCCGTTTCCGAAGCAATAAACTGCGCAGCAGGACTGCCCGATCCACTAAACACAGAAGCTAATGGAACTGATGTCATTAAAGTCGGGGGCAAGGTCGTTTGTGTTGTTGCAAGAATATTTCTGCCCGTTGAGCTATAAACCTCCAATTTAACGCTTTGGCTTTCAGTTCCAATGCCTACATTTCCAGAAGAATTTACATAGAGACCGATGCCGCTTCTTGAACCGCGCAAATAAGCAGTTCCCGCAACCTCAAATTTTCCTGCAGGCGTACTTGTACCAATACCAACACTTCCACCCGAAGTAGCTACAGTAAGACCGTATTTAAAAGATGATGTCCCACTTCCATTAACAGTTAAATTACCCGCTAAAGTAGAAGATGCGGCATAAAGTCCGCCAGTGGCATCAAAGTATGCTTGATCTACGCCACCTTCCTGAATGGATAAAAGTTTGGCAGTTGATTTTGGAGAGTTTGCATTAAAGATAAAAACCGCCGAAGCTCCGGTATCGTCAGATAGCATTGAAGCAAAAGTTGAAGTTCCGGAGAAGCCAAGGACATTATTATTGCTGTCAAAATAGAAATTATTATTATCAAACTCTACATTCCCGCTAATTATTGTGGTGGTTGCAGTGTTATTTGTT
>Ga0265297_10005308_pt1 | contig 19785 bp, 17 predicted proteins | sample Munlanlwell13791_FD_192502 | JGI IMG/M metagenome (GOLD analysis project Ga0265297, IMG submission 192502) | Leachate microbial communities from a municipal landfill in Southern Ontario, Canada - Leachate well 137-91 | ecosystem: Engineered > Solid waste > Landfill > Unclassified | place...
GAGATTCCCATTGATTTTTCCCTGGACATACCTTCCAAGACAGGAGGAGGCAAGGCCTTCACTTTCAAGATAAACTATTCTTCCAACGTTAATTATCCTTTGAATGATTTGTCCTGCATCATCCAGTATCCGGACGATTTCGAGTTTTTGTATTCCCAGCCCAAGGCCATGGAAGACAGCCAGTGGGACATACCCATTCTCAACGAGGCGGGCGCGGGCAAGATAGAGATATCCGGGGTCCTTAACGGAGACCCGGGAGAGCAGGAGGTGTTCAAGGCAAGAATAGGAATATGGCAGGACGGCAACTTCATTCTTCTGAAGGAAGCGGCCAAGGGAGTGGAAATAGCTTCTTCTTCTTTGTACATGACCCAGAAGATAAACAACAGCGACGATTACGTGGCTTCGCCCGGAGACCAGCTTCATTACGAGATATTTTTCAGGAATTTGAGCGAACAGCCCATGACCAATCTGGTTGTCATCGCCCGCCTGGAAGGAAGCGGACTCGATTTGAATTCAATCAAGGCTCCGGAAGGAAAGTTTCAGGCAGGGGACAACTCTATCCTTTGGGAAAAGATTGCTGATTTGGATTTCCTCGACCCGGGGAAAGAGGGGAAAGTGGAGTTCTGGGTTGATGTCAAGGAAGAATGGACCATCAAGAGTCTGGCTGAAAAGAATCCGGTCGTAAAGAACAAAGTTACCATTGGCGAGGCCCGCCAGGAATTCCTTACCAGGATAGGCACCATTCTTGAGGCCGAGCAAAAGCTCTATGCCGAAGACAGGCATTTCGAGAATCCCGGTCCTTATCCTCTCGAAGCCGGACAAAAGACGTATTTCACCATTGAATGGACGGCCAAAAGCTCGTACAACGACGTGGGCTCGGCCATCATGAACACGATTCTGCCGGAGAACGTTGTTTTCGAGGGAAAGACCTGGCCCGAAGGAGTGGAGCTGGAATACAACCAGGATACGAGCGAGCTGGTCTGGGTGGTGGGAACAGTGGAGGCCGGCGCCGGGACCTTGAAGCTGGCCAAAACCTGCGCTTTCCAGCTTTCGGTTGAGCCCCAGACAACGGAACAGGACATAATTCTTCTGGGTTCGGCCCAGCTTTCCGGAGTCGATGAATGGACCGGAGAAAAGCTGACGGCCAAGACGGAAATGGTTTACGGAGAAGGGAAGAAATAGTATGGATATTCCGAGAAAAAAAGTTGTAAAGTACCTGTTGTTCGTTTTTGTCTTCCTTGCTTTCTATTCCATCCCCTTGCTCATTTTCAAGGACCTCCAGAAAAAACTGCTTAACCTGGAAATCAGGGAGGACCTGAACCAGCTGGGCATGTGGGCCGAGTTTTACAAAGACAAGTACGGGACGTACAAGGGAATGGAAAAAGAAATGGAAATAGACGGGCTGGTGAGAACCCTCAATTACCTTGACGCCGACTGCCAGCTCATCATCAACAAGAAAGGAAGCAAATTCTGCGCCAAAGCCAGGGTCTTTGACAAGAAGATAAGCAGCTGGTGCGTTGACAGCACCAAATATTCCGGTTCAATCATCAATAATTGCGATTATGAAAAAGAAATCAAATGCGAATAGCGAAGGTCTGGAGAAAATAGTTTCTTTCGCCAAAAGAAAGGGATTCGTTTTTCCTTCGTCCGACATCTACGGAGGCCTCGGCGGTTTTTACGATTTCGGCCCCCTGGGAGTGGAGATGAAAAACAACATAAAGAGAAGCTGGTGGAAAAGAATGGTCCAGTCAAGGGACGACGTGGTCGGCCTTGACAGCGCTATTGTAATGAACCCGAGGATCTGGGAGGCTTCCCTTCATACAGAGAATTTCACCGACCCTCTGGCCGAATGCAAAAGCTGCCACAAAAGATTCAGGGCAGACCATCTGCAAGACAGGGAAAAGTGTCCCGAGTGCGGAGGAGAGCTGATTCCTCCCCGCCAGTTCAACCTGATGCTCAAGACCTTTATCGGCCCGGTTGAAGACGAGGCCGGCAAAGCTTATCTCAGGCCGGAAACCGCCCAGGGAATTTTCGTCAATTACAAGAACATAGTGGACACCCAGAGGGTGAAGCTTCCTTTCGGCATCGCCCAAATCGGCAAAGCTTTCCGCAACGAGATTACGCCCGGCAATTTCATTTTCCGGACCAGGGAATTCGAACAGATGGAAATGGAATATTTCGTCAGGCCGGGACAAGACGAGAAATCGTTCGATTACTGGGTTGACGAAAGAATGAGATGGTATCTGGAAGACCTTAACATCAAAAAAGAAAAATTAAGGATAAGGAAGCACGAGAAAAACGAACTGGCCCATTACGCCAAGGGCTGCGTTGACGTTGAATACGATTTTCCCGGAATCGGGTGGTCGGAGATAGAAGGCATTGCCAGCCGAACCGATTTCGATTTGAAGCAGCACCAAAAGTTTTCCGGCCAGGACCTTTCGTATTATGACGACGAAACCAAGGAAAAATTCATTCCTTTCGTGATTGAGCCGTCGGCCGGAGTGGAAAGGGTCATGCTGGCCCTTCTCTGCGACGCTTACGAGGAGATAGAGGGAGGAAGAACCAAGACCACGGAGCAGACAAAGGAAACGGAAATTCTTTTGAGGCTGGATAAAAGAATTTCCCCGTTCCAGATAGCGGTTTTGCCCCTGGTCAAGAACAAGGAAGAAGTTAAAAACAAGGCAGGCGAGGTCTACGAGCTGCTCAAGCCGCATTTTTTCTGCCAGTACGACGAAGTGGGAACAATCGGCAGAAGATACCGAAGGCAGGACGAGTGCGGAACGCCTTTCGCCATCACCGTTGATTTCGACACCCTTGAGACAGGCGACGTCACAATCAGGGACCGCGATACAATGAAGCAGGAAAGAATAAAAATAGCCGGGCTCGTCGAATATTTTAAGAATAAATTCGAATCTTAAATGATTAAAATTCCCTATACCTTAAAAATAATTCTGCCCGTAATCGGCTGGGGATTCTTGTGCAGCTTTTTTTCCTACACCCTTATCTTGACCGCGGGCAATCTGGGAAACACCCCGGCTTGGAATTTTTTCCTTATAGGCACGCCCGTTTGCTTGTCTGTTCTGGCTTTGTTTTTCTTTTTAAGATACGGCTTCGGCCTGTTTTACGCCAAAGAAGTTGCGACCATAAACAAAAACGTCAGCAACGGAAGGAAGCTTAATCCGGATTTATCCAAGGAAGAAATCAAGGAAACTCTCAAGGCCCTGGTCAGCTTCTGCCGCAACGTTTATCTTTTCTCCTTTGCCTCTGGCCTGATAGTGGTGGCTTTCGCGGTTCTGGGAATATCCCTGCAAGGAGGAAACTGGCCCGCTTTTCTGGTGGTTCTCGTTTCCGGCCTGACCGGGTTGTTTTTCTTCGTGCCTTTCAGCTTGTTTTTCTCCCAGCACGTGGTTTTCCCCCTGGTCAAGGAAAGCCGGGAGCTTCTTTTCAGGAGAAGGGAGTTTGCCGAAGACATTGCTCTTTCCAGTCTCAAGTCCAAATTCTATTTCCTCTTTCTTTTCCCGTTTTTCGCGGTGCTGGTGGTGATGGTCTGCATTTATCCCATTGATTACAAGACCATTGTCCTGGCCCTGATCGGACTGGCCATGGCCTTGATTATCGGCCGCATCCTCTATGTCTATCTCTACCGCTCTTTTTCCGAAGTGGACAAATTCAGCCGGGCCCTGGACATGGACGGAAAAAATATTTTCGTGGTTGGAAGCCTGGACAAGGAATTCGTGGACCTGGGCAATAATTTCAGCAAGTTGTCGGAAAAGCTGTATTTGCTGAAAAAAGAAACCGAAGAATCGAGAGGTGAGCTTCAGAAAAGAGTGGCTGAGCTGGAAAAGTTTTTCAACCTGACCGTGGACAGAGAATTGAAAATGAAGGAGCTTAAGAAAAAATTAAAAGAATGTTCAAAAAAACAACCCTCAAAAACGGATTAAGGATAATAACTGTTCCGGAGAAGAACGCCAAAGCGGCTACGGTTTTGGTCATGGTCGGAGCCGGTTCAAAATACGAGACCAAGAACCTTTCCGGCCTCTCCCATTTTCTGGAGCACATGTTTTTCAAAGGAACGAACAAGCTGAAAAAGCCGAAAGACGTAGCCGAGTTTTTGGACAGAATCGGAGGCGACTTCAACGCTTTCACCGGCGAGGAATATACCGGCTATTACGCCAAAGTGAGCGCCGAGCATCTGGACATTGCCCTGGCCTGGGTTTCTGACATTTTCCTCAATTCCCGCATTCCTTTGAAGGAGATAGAGAAAGAAAGAGGGGTGATTATTGAAGAGCTTCACATGTACAACGACAATCCCAGGCTGTACATCGGCCAGCTCTGGAAAGAAGTCCTTTACGGAGACCAGCCGGCCGGCTGGGACATCGGCGGAAGGAAAGAAACGGTTTCCAAAATCAAAAGACAGGACATTCTTGATTACATTTCTTCGCAATACACTTCCGAGAACACGGTGGTGGCCGTGGCCGGGAAAATCAACGAGAAAGAAATAATCAGGAAAGTGAGCAACATTTTTAATCAAATCAAGAAAGGAAAGGCCAAATCAAAGATAAGGGTGAAAGACAGGGGAAAAGGACCCGGGATTTTGATTCTTAAAAGAAAAACCGCGCAGACCAATCTGGCTTTGGGGGTAAAGGCCTATGACTTGTTCCATAAGGACAGGTACGCCGCCAGTCTTCTGGCGATAATCCTCGGCGGAATGATGAGCTCAAGAATGTTCGAAGAAATAAGGGAAAAACTGGGCGCCGCCTATTACGTCAGAACCATTAACGAGTCGGATACGGACAGCGGCTGGCTCTGCACCTTTTCCGGAGTTGATAACGCCAAGCTCGAAAAAGTTATTCAGACCATTGTCAGAGAATACGGAAAAATGGCCAAAGTCAGAATAAGCGAAAAAGAACTAAAGAAAGCCAAGGACTATTTGAAAGGAAAAATGGTTCTGGGCCTGGAGGCCTCTGATGACAAGGCCGCTTTTTTCGGGACGCAGGAATTGCTGAGGAATGAAATCCTGACCCTGGAAAAGATTTTCGCCAAGATTGACAAAGTGACGAGAAGCGACATCCAAAGAGTGGCCAAGAATTTGTTTAAAAAAGAAAATCTCAACCTGGCCCTGATCGGGCCGCTCAAGGACGATAATCAATTTAAAAAATTGTTAAAACTATGAAACAAGAGATAGACAAGATAGACGTTACCTGGTCGGCCATATTCAAATTCTTTTTCGTCCTCATCCTCTTCTATTTCATCTTCCTGACCAGGGACATCCTTGTTTGGACGCTTCTGGCCCTGATGATTTCCATTTTGTTCAATCCCTTGATAGACCTTATGGAAAAAAAGAGGATTCCCAGAGCCGTGGCCGGATTCGTTATTTACTTCGGCTCTCTTCTTATAATTTTCACCCTGGTATATTTTTTGGCGCCGCCCATTATAGTTGAAATCCAGAACTTCTATTCCAATTTCTACAAATATCTGGAAAGCCTGCCCCAGGCCCTGGCCGCCATAGGCTTTGAATTCAAAAACATCGCTTCCTTCGCCCTGACCCTGAAAGACACCCTGCTCCAGGTTTCTTCCAATGTTTTCGGTTTGGTTTCTTCCCTTTTCGGGAGCATTTTCGCCGGCGCCACCATTTTTTCTTTGGCTTTGTTCTTTTCCATTGAGAGAAGCGATATCCTGAAGGTGCTCAAGACGGCGTCGCCCAAAAGCTGGGAAGAAGACGTTCTTAAGATTTGGGAAAGAAGCCAGGAAAAGGTTTCCAATTGGTTCGGCAGCAGGATTCTGTGCTCCCTCGGCGTCGCTTTCCTGACTTTCCTCGCCTGCTATTTCCTTAAAATCAAGTTCGCTGTTTCTTTGTCTCTGTTGGCCGGAGCCCTTAACATAGTTCCTTTCCTCGGGCCGATTATCGCCGGAATCATCTTGGCCGTGGTGGCTTTGTTCGACTCCTGGACCAAGGTCCTGTGGATTATACTTCTTTCCGTCATCATCCAGCAGATAGACAATAATATTTTCACGCCTCTTTTCACCAGGAAGATGATAGGCGTTCCGACTTTCCTCATCCTGCTTTCCATTCTTGTCGGAGGCAAGCTGCTGGGAATAGTGGGAGCAATTCTGGCCATTCCCTTGGTCGGAATATTCTACGAAACAATCAAATTATACTTTTTATCAAGGAAAAATTCATGAAAACGGTTTTCATATCAACGGCCATTGATTACGTCAACGCTTCGCCTCATCTGGGGCATGCCATGGAGAAGATACAGGCTGACGTCATCGCCAGATACCACCGCTCTCTGGGTGATGAGGTTTTCTTTTTGAGCGGGACTGACGAGAACAGCCTGAAGAACGTCCAGAGCGCGGACAAGGAAGGAATGCCAATCAAGGACCTGGTGGATAAGTACTACGAGAAATTCCACGGCTTGAAACAAGCCCTTAATCTTTCTTACGACGATTTCATCAGGACAACCGAAGAGAGGCACGTCAAAGGAGCGCAAAAGCTCTGGCAGCAATGCAACAAGGACATTTTCAAGAAGAAATACAAAGGTCTTTATTGCGTGGGCTGCGAAGAGTTCTACAAAGAGCAGGAGCTGGAGAACGGGCTGTGTCCGGAGCACAAAAAGCCCCTGGAATTGGTCGAGGAAGAGAATTACTTTTTCAAGCTGGCCCAGTACCAGGATAAATTAAAAGAACTGATAAGCAAAGGAAAAATCAGAATAGTTCCCGAAACAAAGAAAAACGAGATTTTGAGCTTCATTGATTCGGGCCTGGAAGATTTCTGCATTTCCAGGTCGGCTGATAGGGCCAAGGGCTGGGGCATAGGTGTTCCCGACGACCCGAGTCAGAAAATCTGGGTCTGGTTCGACGCTCTAGCCAATTACATTACCGCCCTGGGATACGGCAGCGACGACGAGTCCAAGTTCAAACGCTTCTGGCAGAACAACGAGAACAAGCTTCATGTCATTGGCAAGGGCATCACCAGGTTCCATGCCATTTACTGGCCGGCCATGCTTTTGTCAGCCGATATTTCTTTGCCCCGCACCATTTTCATCCACGGCTACATCACCGTTAACGGACAGAAAATGTCCAAGAGCATAGGCAACGTGGTTGACCCGTTTGAGCTGGTTAAAAAATACGGAACCGACAGCGTCAGATATTTCCTTTTAAGGGAGATTCCCGCCCTGGGAGACGGGGATTTCACTTACGAGAAGCTTGAGAAAAGATACAACGATGACTTGGCTTCGGGCTTGGGCAATCTGTTTTCCAGGGTCGTGGCCATGGTTGAGAAGCAGGGAGAGCTTAAAATAAAGCCCAATGAATTCACCCTGAAAGAAGTGGAAGAAACAAAAGAAAAATACAGGGAAAAGATTGTTTGTTTTAACGAAGCGCTGGCAATCATCTGGGAATTGATTTCTTCCTGCGACAGATACATTGACAGGGAAAGGCCCTGGGAAATACAGGACGGGGAAAAGAAGAAAGAAGTCTTTTCCAATCTTTTATTCTCTTTAAAAAACATTGCTGAAATGATTTATCCTTTCCTGCCCAAAACAGCGGAAAAGATGAAAGAGCAGCTGGGAGAAGAGAACAATGTTTTCAGGATTAAAAAAGGAGAATCTTTATTTCCAAGATTATGAGCAACAAATCTTTCACTTTAATAGAGATACTGGTGGTAATAGTGATTATCGGAATCCTTTCCGGCTTCATCATAGTTTCAATGGCCGGGGTTTCCCAAAAAGCTACCATTGCCAAGGGTCAGGCGTTTGCCAGTTCTTTGAAGAACTCAATGATGCTTAATTTGGTTTCTGAATGGAAGCTTGATGACGCTTCCGGAACAACAGTCACGGATTATTGGGATTCGAACAATGGAACATGGAGCGGCGCCGGAGGCGGAAGCTATACTGCTCCTTCTTGGAGAACGTCTTCGGAGTGTGTCTCCAATGGTTGTCTGGCTTTTGACGCAACCGATGATTATGTGAGTTGCGGGACAGGGTCCAATCTGGAGTTTAGCGGGGGCAATTTTACCGTTGGGGTATGGATAAAGCCGACCCAGATAAGCAGGAATCAGAATTTTGTCGTGAGATCGTCGGGCACGACTAATGGCTGGGCATTTCGCGCAGCCAATTCCAATTATATATATTTGACGACCGGCAGCGTGGCAAACGGTGTTCATGACGTGACCTCAGACTCTACCATTGACAATAACGCATGGCAACACGTTGTCGTGACCTACGGAACCAGCGTCTATTTTTACAAGAACGGATTTAAAAACACCAGCAGGACCAGATACGAATTTGATTCCGTGGCAGCCGCGCTAACAATAACCGGAATCGACGGCTGGTGGGGAAACATCTATTTCTCCGGCCTGATGGACGACGTCAGGATATATAATCAGGCTATTCCCGCCTCTCAAGTCAAAGAAGAATATTATTCAGGCCTGAACAGGCTTTTGGCTAACAAAGAAATGGAAACAAAAGAGTTTTCTTTAAGGTTAACCGAACTAATCGGCCAAAATGATTGATACTCACGCCCATTTGAATTTTTCCCAGTTCGACAAAGACAGGAAAGAAGTTATTTCCGAATGTTTGAAGAACAACATATCCATTATTAACGTCGGGATTGATTATCAATCATCCGAAGAAGTGATTGGGATGGCCGAAGAATACGAAACGGGAATTTACGCTTCAATCGGCCTTCATCCCCTGGACGCGGACCAGGGCTTTGATTCTGAAAAATACAAAGAGCTTAATTGCGGCAAAGTGGTGGCAGTCGGAGAAACGGGCCTGGACTACTGGTACAAGCCCAAAGGAAAAGCAAAAAGAGAATCATACAAAGAGAAACAAAAAGAGATATTCGTTAAGCAGGTCGCTCTGGCCGAGGAACTGGACCTTCCCCTGATCATTCATTGCCGCGTTGCTTTTGACGATGTCTATGATATTTTGAAGCAGAAGAAGCTCAGGGGCGTCCTTCATTGCTTTACCGGAAATTTGCCTGACTTGGAAAGATTTCTGGCTCTGGGATATTTCATCGGAATCAACGGCATCATTTTCAAGATGGATTTGAAGGAGGTAATCGAGAAAACTCCTTTGGAAAGGATTCTTCTGGAAACCGATTGTCCCTTTCTCCCTCCGCCCGGCTTTGACCAGAGGAACAGCCCATTGTCCCTTAAATACATAGGAGAAGAAGTGGCGAAGATAAAAAACATTGCTTTGGAAGAGGTTCTGGACAAAACCCAGAACAATGCCAAAGCCCTATTTAACAAACTATGAGCGAAGAAAAGAAAAAAGTGGGAGCGGGATTCGGCGTAATGATTATCAGGCAAGGAAAGGTTCTTCTCGGAAAAAGGCATGCCGACCCTGATAAAGCCGGTTCCGAGCTGCGCGGAGAAGGAGGCTGGACAATGCCCGGAGGCAAGTTTGAGTTCGGAGAGTCTTTCGAGCAAGGAGCGAAAAGGGAAGTTCTGGAGGAAACAGGGCTTCAGCTTAACGAAGCGAAGATAATCTGCGTTAACAATGACAAGAACCAATACGCCCACTTCATCACAATAGGCTTCTTTTCCGAGAATTTCAGCGGAGAGCCCGAAGTCATGGAGCCGGACGAAATCGTGGAATGGCGATGGTTCGACCTTGATAATCTGCCGGCCCCTCTTTACTTCCCCAGCGCCGAGATTTTGGAGTGCTACAGGAAGAAATTATTCTATCTGCCGCAGTAATTTTAGCTGAAACAGGCCTCGATAAGGGGTCTTTTATTTTTCCCCCTCCTGTGTTATTGTTATACATATGATACCCGAAACATTGTTTTTAGTTAGAAAAGCGCTCTTCGGATTGGTTCTCGGATTCTCCGTGTATTTCGTTCTGCTTTTTTCCAAGACTATTGTTGAAAGCGCCCTGAAAAGGAAATACAATGATGACGCATATTTCTGGCTGACCATCTTTTTCGGCGTGATTGTCGGTTTAATTTCCATGGCCCTTATTTAACCTATGGCCTACCAATTCAAAGAAATAGAGAAAAAATGGCAGGAGCGCTGGGAAAGGGACAATGCCTACAAGACCGAGGATTTTTCTTCGCCCAAGTTTTACGTTCTGGACATGTTCCCTTATCCTTCCGGCCAGGGACTGCATGTCGGGCACTTCAAGGGGTACGTGGCCACCGACATAGTCGCCCGCTTGAAAAGAATGAAAGGCTTCAACGTTCTCCATCCCATGGGCTGGGACGCTTTCGGCTTGCCGGCCGAGAACTACGCCATCAAAACCGGAATCCATCCGGAAATCACCACCAAAAAGAACATAGACAACATAAGGAACCAGATGAAAATCTCCGGGTTCAGCTATGACTGGTCAAGGGAAATCAACAGCACCGACCCTGATTATTACAAGTGGACCCAGTGGATTTTCCTTCAGCTTTTCAAAAAAGGCCTTGCTTACAAAAAAGTCCTGCCCATAAACTGGTGTCCTTCCTGCAAGACGGGATTGGCCAACGAAGAAGTGATTGACGGCAAGTGCGAGAGGTGCGGAACCGAGACGACCAAGAAAGACATTGAGCAGTGGGTTCTTAAGATAACCGATTTTGCCGAGCGGCTTCTTGAAGATTTGGAAGACCTGGATTGGCCTGACAAAATCAAGGAAATGCAGAAAAGCTGGATAGGCCGGAGCGAGGGCTGGGAGCTTGTTTTCAAAATCAAGGACAGTATGTTCGACATTCCGGTTTTCACCACCCGGGCCGACACTCTTTTCGGCTGCACTTATCTGGTTCTGGCTCCGGAGCATCCCATTATCAAGGATTTGGAAGCGGATATCGAGAATCCGGACGAGGTTTCTTCCTATATTGAAAAAGCCAGGAACAAGAGCGAGAGGGAAAGAATCAGCGAGGTCAAGGAAAAGACAGGAGTGGAAATAAGGGGAATAAAAGTCATCAATCCCGCGAATAAAAAAGAGATTCCTGTTTTCGTGGCTGATTATGTTCTGGGCCATTACGGCACCGGAGCGGTCATGGCCGTGCCCGCCCACGACGAAAGAGACTTCGAATTCGCCAAAAAATACAACCTGGAAATCGTCTGGACCATAAAGCCCAAGCAGGGGGAAATCGACAAGAACAAGGCCTTTGTCGAAGACGGCGCTCTTTTCGATTCGGGAGAGTTCAGCGGCTTGGATTCCGATGAGGCCAGAAATAAAATAGGAGAGCATTTGTCAAAGCAGAATCTGGCCGAGAACAAGGTGTATTACAAGTTAAGGGATTGGATATTTTCCAGGCAGAGGTACTGGGGCGAGCCCATACCTTTGATTAATTGCGAGAAATGCGGAACAGTTCCCTTAAAAGAAGAAGATTTGCCTCTGGAGCTTCCCCGCGTGGAGAAATATCAGCCAACGGGAACTGGCGAATCCCCTTTGGCCGCCATAGAGGAATGGGTGAACGTCAAATGCCCCAAATGCGGGGGAAGGGCCAGAAGGGAAACCAATACCATGCCCCAGTGGGCCGGCAGTTCCTGGTATTATTTGAGGTTTATTGACCCGAACAACCAAAAAGAATTGGTTGACAAGAAGAAAGAAGAATTCTTTATGCCAATTGATTTGTACGTGGGCGGGGCAGAGCACGCTGTTCTTCATCTGCTCTACGCCAGGTTCTGGCACAAGTTTCTTTACGACCTTAAGATAGTTTCCACCAAGGAACCGTTCAAGAAGCTGATGAATGTCGGCCTGGTTTTGGCTGCTGACGGACAGAAAATGTCCAAGTCCAAGGGCAATGTGGTTGCTCCGGATGAAATCGTGGAAAAATACGGAGCAGACACCCTGAGGGTTTATGAAATGTTCATGGGGCCCTTCGGCGAGCCCATCGGCTGGAGCGAGAACGGAGTCAAAGGAGTTAACAAGTTTTTGAACCGGGTTTGGAATTTTTCGGTCAAAAACAAGGACAACGATGAAAGCTCCAAAGAGCTGCTGGCCGAAGTCAACAAGCTGAACAAAAAGGTTTCCGAAGATTTGGAAAAGATGAAATTCAACACCTCAATCGCTTTTTTCATGGAGTTTTTGAATTTTGCCGAAGACAAGCAAGCGGGCAGGGGCGTTGTTGAAAGAATGCTCGCTCTGCTTTCTCCTTTCGCTCCGCACATCTGCGAAGAGCTCTGGGAAATTATGGGAAACAAAGAAAGCATCTTGAAAGAGAAGTGGCCGGAATACGACCAGGGCCTGATTAAGGAAGAGAGAATGGAATTGGTGGTTCAGATTAACGGCAAGGTCAGGGACAAAATACAGGCCAAGAACGATTTGTCGGAAGAAGAAATCAAGAACATCGTTTTAAAAAGCGACAAGGTAAAAAAATGGACGGAAGGTAGGGAAATCGCCAGGTTTTTGTTCGTCCCGCCTTCGTTGATAAACATTGTGGTTAAATAGCATGTGCGGAATAGTGGGATACATAGGCAATAAAAGAGCGCTGCCCATAGTGCTGTCAGGGCTGGAGAGATTGGAGTACAGGGGCTATGACAGCTTCGGCTTTTGCGTTTTGGGAAAAGAGAAATTCCTTTACAAGGAAACGGGAAAGATTTCCAAGGCAGAAGAAGTGAGGGATTTTGACTGGGACGGGACTGTCGGCATCTCTCATACCCGTTGGGCCACCACCGGAGAAGTGACCAGGGAAAACGCCCATCCCCACTGCGATTGCAAGGAAGAGATATTCGTGGTTCACAACGGAATAATCGAGAACTACAAGCAATTGAAAGAAAAATTAATCAAGGATGGGCATGTTTTCAAGTCGGAAACTGATACGGAAGTGCTCGCCCATTTGATTGAAAAGCATTTTAAGGGGAATCTGGAGCAGGCGGTTATGAAAGCCCTGAAAGAAGTGAGAGGGACTTACGGTCTGGCCGTTGTTTCCACCAAAGACCCTGACAAAATTGTGGCTGCCCGCTTGTCTTCGCCTTTGATTATAGGGGTGAGCAACAATAACGAATTTTTGATTGCTTCAGACCCTTCGGCCGTAATCACCACCACCAGGCAGATAATCATTATGGAGGATAACGAAATAGCTGTTTTGAAAAGAGACGGCTTCACTATTTTAAAAGAAGAGAAAGAACACAGGAAAGAATTGGAAACAATAGAGTGGGATATCGAGCAGGCGGAAAAAGGGGGATACAAGCATTTCATGCTCAAGGAAATAATGGAAGAGCCCAATGTGATAGAAGATGCCATGAGGGGAAGAGTGGTTTTAGAAGAGGGAAACGTGAAGCTGGGAGGCTTGGAATCAGTCGAAGCCAAGTTGAGGAAGACAGACAACTTGTTCTTAATCGGCTGCGGCACGGCTCATTACGCCTGCCGGACAGGGGAATACATGCTTGAGGAATACGCCGATTTGCTGGTTCAGACAGACGTCGGTTCCGAATTCAGGTACAGGAAGCCGATTATCAACAAGGACACCGCCGCCATTTTCGTTTCCCAGTCGGGAGAAACAGCCGACACTCTGGCTGCGTTGAGGGAGATGAAAGAAAAAGGAGTTTTGACTCTGGGAATCACCAACGTGGTCGGTTCTTCCCAGGCCAGGGAGACCGATGCCGGAGTTTACACCCGCTCCGGACCGGAAATCGCGGTTGCTTCAACCAAAGCCCTGCTCGGCCAACTGACCATTCTGGCCATGATTACCGTTTATCTGGGCAGGCAGAGGAACATGTCTTTGATAATCGGCAAGAGAATCGTTTCCGAACTGCAGAAGCTGCCCCAAATGGCCAGGGATGTTTTAAAGCAGAAAGAAGAAATAAAAAGAATTGCGGAAAAGTACAACAAATACAGGGATTTCTGGTTCATCGGCAGAAAATACAATTATCCCATTGCTTTGGAGGGCGCTTTGAAGCTGAAAGAGATTTCATATGTCCATGCCGAGGGAGTGGCCGGAGGAGAACTGAAGCACGGGCCTTTGGCTCTGGTTGACGAGAACTGCCCGACTATTGCCATCTGCCCCACTGATTCGGTTTATGAGAAAATGGTCGCCAACATAGAGGAAATCAAGGCGAGAAAGGGAAAAGTGATCGCCGTCGCCACCGAAGGCAACGAGAAGATAAAAGAAATAGTCGACGACGTCATTTACATCCCCAAGACGCTGGAGATGCTGACTCCGATTCTTTCCGTGATTCCTCTCCATCTTTTCGCCTACTATTTCGCCGATTCTTTGGGCCGGGACGTCGACAAACCGAAGAACCTGGCCAAAAGCGTAACAGTAGAGTAATATATTAATACAAAGAAATGAACACAAAAGACTTTTCAGTTTTAATAGGAGGAGCAGCCGGCCAAGGCTCGAGAAAGGCCGGATTGATTATCGCCAAGCTTTTCAACAATCTTGGCTACGGGGTTTTGATTTACGACGACTACCAGTCCCTGATAAAAGGAGGGCACAGTTTTTCCTTAATCAGGGTTTCCGAGAAAGAACCGCTTTCCCATTCCCAAGAGATTGATTTTCTTTTGGCTTTGGACCAAAGAACGATTGAGGAGCACGAGAAGGATTTGAGCAAGGAAGGGATTGTTGTTTTCAACAAGGACAGGATTGAAGCTTGCGAAGGAACCGGGCTGGATATCGAGACCATTGTCAAAGAATGCAAGGGCATTCCCATTATGGTCAATATCGCCCTGATCGGGGGATTCGCCAAAATAACGGGCATTGAATGGAATGTTCTGGAGCAGGTTTTGAGAAAAGAAATAGACAGGGAGATAGAGAAGAACCTGGAAATAGCCAGGAAAGCTTTTGATGGCGCTCAGTCGATTATCGAAATCAAGAAACTTAAAAACAACCCCCGGCCTCTTTTGACCGGGAACGAGGCAGTGGCTTTGGGAGGAGCTAAGGCCGGCCTGGAAACATATTATGCCTATCCCATGACTCCGGCCACGGGCATTCTTCATTATTTGGCCGAGCGCGGCCATGACCTTAATGTCTGCGTTTCCCAGCTGGAAAACGAGATAGCCGTCATCAACGCGGCCATTGGCTCGGCTTACGCAGGCAAGCGCTCCATGGTCGGCACTTCGGGCGGAGGATTCGCTCTGATGACCGAGGCCTTGAGCATGGCTGTCCAGGCTGAAACGCCCGTGGTAATAGTGGAAAGCCAGAGGCCGGGTCCGGCTTCCGGAGTTGCCACTTATCAGGCCCAGGGAGACCTTCTTTTTTCTCTTTTCGCCGGCCACGGAGACATCGTTAAGTTCGTTGTTGCTCCGGGAGATGCGAACGAGGCTTTTTACTGGACGGGCAAAGCAATGAATCTGGCCTGGAAATATCAGACGCCGGCAATCGTTTTGATTGACAAAGAATTGTCAGAGAGCACTTACGATTTCAGCGAAGAAGAAATTAAAAAGGAAGAAGGAAAGATGTGGGACGGAAAAGGAGAATACAAAAGATATCTTGATTCCGAAGACGGCATTTCTCCCATGGCTTTTCCGGGCGCCAAAGGAGTGGTCAAGGCCACGAGCTACGAGCACGATGAGTTCGGAATCACCACCGAAGATGCGGAAGCCGTCAAGAAAATGCAGGAGAAAAGAATGAGGAAATTCGAATTGATGAAAGAAGAGGCGGAGAAAATGCGGTCAGTCAATGTTTTCGGAAATCTCAAGTCGAAAACGACGATTGTTTGCTTCGGTTCGGTTAAGGGCGCAGCCAGGGAAACAGCGGAAAGATTGGATTTGAAAATGGTCCAGCCCCTGGTTCTTGAACCGTTCCCGGAAAAACAGGTTAAAAAAGCTCTGGAAGATTCGGAAAGAATAATCTGCGTGGAGAACAACGCTTCGGGGCAGCTGGCCAAGCTTCTTTCCTGCTTCGGAATCAAGGTTGACCAAAAGGTCTTAAAGTACGACGGCCGGCCGTTCTTCAGAGAAGAATTGGAAGAACAAATTAAAAAAATCATTTAACGCTTTTATGGAAAACTTAGAAACATATTGTCCCAATACCTGGTGTCCGGGGTGCGGAAACTTCGGAGTTCTGGCAGCGGCCAAGAAAGCAGTCAATTCATTGCTAGGCCAGGGCGTCAAGAAAGAAAACATCGTTCTTGTTTCCGACATAGGCTGCAGCTCCAAGTCCACGGATTATCTGGATTTGAACAGTTTTGATTCCCTTCACGGCCGCTCCATTGCCACGGCTCTGGGCGTTGCTTTGGCCAATCCCGAGCTGAAAGTGATTGTTTTTATCGGCGACGGCGGAGCCCTGAACGAGGGCATCGCCCACTTGATTCATGCGGCCAAAAGGAATTCGAATATAGTCGTTTTGATGCACAACAATCGTCTTTTCGCCCTGACCACGGGTCAGTTTACGGCTGTTTCGCCCAAAGGACTGAAAGGAAAATCAACGCCGGAAGGAGCGCCCGAAGAGCCGATTAACCCCCTGGAGTTGATGCTTGATTCGAAAGCGTCTTTCATCGCCCGGGCCTATTCGTCCAAGATAGACCATTTGGCTTCTTTGATTGAAAAAGCGATAAAGCACGAAGGGTTCAGCTTCATTGAAATTCTCCAGCCCTGCGTTTCTTTTTTCAACAACCTCCAGTTTTACAACGAGAAGGTCTACGAAGTCGAAGACGAAGAAAGAACCAAAGAGGAAGCGAGAAAGCTGATTGAAGAATGGAACTACAACGGCGAAGGGAGAATACCCCTGGGCCTCCTTTATTCGGAAAAGAGGGAAACGTACGAAAGCTTGATTAACAAGTCAAGCAAAGGAAAAGAGCCTGACATTAAAAAATGTTTGCAAATCCATTTGTAAGAAAAACCAAAAGGATTGTCTGCTTCGGGGGCGGCAACGCCATGCCCATATCCGTTCTGCGGGGGTTGAAAGAGAAAGACGCGGAGATAACCGCGGTTTGTTCCGTTCTGGATTCGGGCGGCTCGTCGGGAAAACTGAGAAAGGAATACGGCATCATCTCTCCCGGAGATTTAAGGAGGGCGTTTCTGGAGCTTTCGGATTTTCCCGTTGAAGACAAAAAGCTGTTCAATTATCGTTTCAGGGAGGGAGAATTGGCGGGGCACGTTTTGGGCAATCTGGTTTTTCTGGCTTTGTGCCTGAACAAGGAGAACTACCACGAGGTTTTTGAAAAGCTGAACAAGCTGCTTGACGACAGATACAAAATACTTCCCTCGACCATTCATCCTTCCGAGCTGGTGGCCGTCCTTGAAAACGGGCAGGAGATTGTCGGCGAGACCAAGATAGACATTCCCGTGCACGATGCCGGACTGAAAATAAAAAAAGTGTTTTTGAGGCCGCTGGTGAGCGCCTGCCCCCAGACAATAAGAAGGATAGGGGAGGCGGACATGATTGTCATCGGCCCCGGAGACGTTTATTCGTCTTTGATGCAGATTTTTTTGGTTGACGGAATTTCCCGGGCCATAAAGAACAGCCGGGCCAAAAAAGTTTACGTCTGCAACTTGATGACCAAAAACGGGGAGTCGAACGGATTTAGGGTGGAGGATTTCGCTTCCGAGGTGGAAAAATACATCCAGTGCCCGCTTGATTGCGTTCTTTTCCAAAGCGAAAAACCCGGAGAAGAGCGGGTCAGAAAATACAAAGAGAAACACAAAGAACTGGTGGAGCCGGTTGAATGCATCGCTCCTTTGCCTAATTTTCTGGGAAGGGATATAATGACCGAAGAAGGGGACATTCTTCACGACCCCAAGAAATTAGCCGACGTAATTTTCAGCTTAATGTAACATGCAAGCAGTAATTCTCGCCGCGGGAAAAGGAACAAGATTCGAGCCGTTGTCTTTGACCAAGCCAAAGCCGCTTTTTTCAATTATGGGAGAATCAATTCTGGAGCACAACTTGAAAGAATTGAGGGGTTTAATCGATGAGGCGATAATCGTTTTCGGATACAAGAGCGAGTTAATCAGGGAAAAAATCAAGGATGAATTCGAGGGCATAAAGATAAGATATGTCATGCAGGAAGAGATAAGCGGCACGGGCAGCGGAGTCAAGCTGGCCCATCCCTTTCTCAAGGACAGATTCATTATTTTGAACAGCGACGATTTCTATTTCAAAGAAGACGTCAAAAAGGTTTTGGAAAAATTTCCCTGCATTCTGGCCAAAGAGCACGAGAACCCTTCCGGCTTCGGCGTGGTTTTGGAAAAAGACGGCCTGGTGAAAGAGCTGATTGAAAAGCCGGAAAAGCCGGTTTCCAATCTGGTTAACACGGGTCTGTATTTCCTGCCCAAAAGCATTTTGGAAGAATCGCTGGAAAAATCAGAGAGGGGAGAATACGAATTCACTGATTTAATCAAAAATTTCATCAAGCAGAACAATCTTTACGTGATAAAGGCCAGGGCCTGGTTTCCCGCTTCTTATCCCTGGGATGTTTTTGAAGCCCTGGAATATCTTTTTCAAAACAGAAAAGCGGAGAATAGGGGCGAGAAAGAAAAAGGCGCGGTTATCAAGGGAAAAGTAATTATCGGTCCGGGAACGTTAATCAAGAACGGTTCATATATTGAGGGTCCGGTGTATATAGGGAAGGGCTGCGTTATCGGGCCCAACTGCTATTTGAGGCAGATGGCGGTAATCGGTGATAACTGCAGAATAGGGCAGGCAGTGGAAATAAAGAATTCGATAATAGGAGACAATACCAACATCAGCCATCTCTCGTATGTCGGCGATTCCATAATCGGTTCGAACTGCAACCTGGGAGCCGGAACAATCATTGCCAATTTAAGGCACGACAACGATACAATTAAGATAACGGTTAAAGGCCAATCAATTGACACCAAAAGAAAGAAGTTCGGAGCAATCATCGGCGACGGAGTAAAAACGGGAATCGGCACCTTCATTTATCCCGGCCGGAAAATATGGCCGGCCAAGACGACTCTGCCCGGAGAAAAAGTGGACAAAGATATAATGTAAAAAAAGACTCACTGGTTAACAGTGAGCATGGTTCTTTCTGGCGCGAGTTTTCCGCCCTCCCTGGAAAACATTTTTCCTTCAAGGACGATACCATTTTTTATCGTCCGGCCAAGGGGGTCAACGTCGTTAAGAAAGCTTTGTATTTGGGGTTCGTCTGCAAACGGTCCGTACATGTCGCCAAGCTCCCAAATCGGTTTTTCCGGGCTGGCGTTAATCGCATAAAGCGTGGCAAAGAATTTCGGCATTTTTCCTCCTGTTGTTAATGATCATCTGCCGAACATTTAAGTCCAGCTTTTGTTTTATACCACAGGAGGATGTTATAGTCAATCTGTGCCGAAGGTGGGAGTTGAACCCACACGAGATTGCTCTCATAGCATTTTGAGTGCTACGCGTATGCCAGTTCCGCCACTTCGGCTCATCTATGTATTTAGCATAAAAAAGGGCATTTGTAAATTTTTTCTTTTAGTGGTAAAATTATCTCAATGAACAGGGTAATCGCCATAGCCAATCAAAAGGGAGGGGTGGGCAAGACAGCCATTGCCGTCAATCTTCCTGTTTTTTTGACGGCTTTCGGCAAAAAAGTCCTTCTGGTTGACGTTGACCCTCAGGCCAATGCCACTTTTTCCCTGGGAATCAAGCCCAAGGACCTGTCCGTTTCCTTGTACGAAGCTCTTTTGGGACAGATATCGCCCAAGGAAATAATCAAGAGGACCCCTTTTCTGGCTTTTGACATAATGCCCACTTCCTACAATCTGGCCGGAGCGAATATAGAGCTGATTAATTTGAAAGACAGGGAATTCAAACTGAAAGAAACCTTGGACAAAATCAAGAACGAATACGATTTCGTCTTGATTGATTGTCCTCCCAGCTTGGGAATTCTCACCGTCAACGGCCTGGTTGCCGCTGACGAGGTTTTGATTCCGGTTCAGTGCGAATACCTGGCTCTGGAAGGACTGGAGC